>JACZCU010254052.1_pt1 | contig 39842 bp, 37 predicted proteins | sample 8641851 | NCBI WGS metagenome assembly JACZCU01 (sample SAMN15324605, study PRJNA640507) | soil metagenome | isolation source: monocropping sugarcane control | place: China: Luxin town, Laibin City, Guangxi Province | collected 2019-07-25 | depth 10cm m | reverse complement strand
AGCAACGAGCGCTGGCGGCCGTGCCGCCTGCGAAGAAGGAGTCGGTGTTGCGGCTCATGCCTTGATCTCACGATAGCGCGCATTCACGAGCGCGTACACACCGTACGCGATCAATCCGATGCCGACGACGATCAGCATCGGCCGCGGCAGAATCGCGATCGATCCTGCGGTGCCGCGCGCCTGACTCGGATCGTGATGGATGGCCGCGAGCACGAGCGATCCGCCGGCGATGAAGAAGACGATGCCGCGCGCCGCGAGACCGAATCGCGAGATGGCGATGACTTTGTCGCGCACGCGCGCGTCGATCTGGCCGAGGTGGAGACGCTTGCTGAGCTTTGCATCCCAGGCCGCGTACAGTTGATACGCACCGGAGATCACGATGCCGATGCCGATCGCGGCGACGAGCCACGGACCGAATGGCGCATCGAGCAAGCGCGACGTCCAGTGCTTTGCTTGTTGATCGCCGCCGCCGCCGCTGCTGCTGCGATGTGCAATCAAGCGAATGCATTCGACCGCGAATCCGCCGTAAATCAAACCGCGTCCGATGCTGCCCGCGCGCAACGCGAGACCTTTCGCATCGCTGCCGCGATGCTCGCTGTCGGTGATGCCGCTGATGAATCGCCACAGCGCGTATCCGATCAAACCTGCAGTGATCGCGATGAGTGCGATGCGACCGAACGGTTGTTCGAGAATCACGCGAAATGCATCGTGTGAGCTCGATCCCGGAGATCGTTTGCCGAGTCCCGCGGCGATGGTGAGACCGCCGACGATCATGTAGACGATGCCCGCGGATGCGTAACCGAGGCGGGCCAGCTTTGCGAGAAACATGTGAAAACGGAGAGAACGAATCGTGCCAGCACACGAACGTGGGCGACTTCACGCAACGAAATTGCGCGATGTGAGAAAAATCACGTTTTTCGGCCGAAAATCGCGAAAAATCCGTTGCATGACGCGGGAAATCTAACTACATTGCGTCGGCTCGTCCGCAAGGACAAATCGCCGAAAGGAGAACAGATCCACACATGGCAGCAGGTCCTATGACCAAGTCGCAGCTCATCAATCACATCGCCGAAGAGGCAGAGGTTCCGCGCAAGACCGCGGTCGCAATGCTCGAGGCGCTCAGCGCTGTCGCGTACAAAGAAGCGAAGAAGGGTTTCACGCTTCCGGGTCTCGGCAAGCTGGTGCTCGTGAACCGCAAGGCGCGCATGGGCCGCAATCCGGCTACCGGCGCCGCGATCAAGATTCCGGCCAAGAAGGTCCTGAAGTTCCGCATTGCCAAAGCGGCCAAGGACGCAATCCTCGGCTCGAAGAAGTAACTCGCCTGCACCCTGACCCTCTCCCCGCATGACGGGGAGAGGGAAGAGCATCGGAGGATTCCGTGCCGAATCGCTACCCGCAGGAGGCCTCACTTCGTGATGGCCGCCGCGTGCTGCTCCGTCCCTTCGCCGAAAAGGACGCCGACGCGCTCTATGACTTCTTCCATCGCATGCCGGTCGAATATCGCCGCTTCGCGTGGGACAACGTCGACAATCGCTCGCTCATCGAGAGCTGGGCACAAAGCGTCGATTACTCCAAAGTCTTTCCCCTGGTCGCCCTCGATGGCGCACGTGTCGTCGCCGACGCCACGCTGCACATGCGCGATGGCGGACCGCTGCGCCTCGTCGGCCGCATCAAGTGGATGCTCGATCCCGAGTTCCGCGGCGCCGGCCTCGGCACCACACTCGTCAATCATCTGATCGACGTCGCGCACGAACGCGGCCTGCGTCACGTGAGCTGCATGTTGATCTCGGACCTCGAAGCGGACGCCGTGAAAACGCTCGAGGGCCTCGGCTTCCAGTCGATCGTGCAACCCGGATACGGAACCGATCCGGACGGGAATCAGCACGACATGACGAAGCTGGTTTTGAAACTGTGATGTGAGGCGGCGGGCTCACAACCCGCCGCACTCCACATCACTTCGCGCGTGCGTATTGATCCGGCCACTTCACGTCGACGCCGAGCTCCTTCGCGGCGTGCAACGGAAAGTACGGATCGCGCAGCAACTCGCGCGCGAGCAGCACGGCATCCGCGCTTCCTTCTTCGAGAATCGCGTTCGCCTGTCGCGCATTCGTGATCAAGCCGACCGCGCCCGTCGCGATGTTCACGTTCGAGCGAATCGCGCGCGCGAACGGCACCTGATAGCCCGGACCGAGCTCGATCTTCTGCTGCATCACCGCGCCGCCACTCGAGCAGTCGATGAAATCGACGCCGATGTTTTTCAGGCGCGACGAGAGCACGATCGATTGCTCGAGATCCCATCCGCCTTCAGCCCAATCCGTTGCGGAGATGCGCACGAACAACGGCAACTCATCCGGAATCACGCGACGCACCGCATCGGTGATGCGCAACGTGAAGCGCATGCGATTCTCGAGTGAGCCGCCGTAATCATCTTCACGTCGATTGATCAGCGGCGAGAGAAATTGATGCAGCAGATAGCCGTGCGCGGCGTGGATCTCGATGACTTTGAATCCCGCGTTGAGCGCATGCTTCGCCGCGCTGACGAATTGCTCGATGACCTCTTCGATCTCGTCGAGCGTGAGCGCATGCGGCGCGGGATCGCCTTCGCGAAACGGAATCGCACTCGGTGCGAGCGTGGTCCACGAATGCGGACCTTCGGTGATTGCGCGACCACCGTGCCACGGCTGCGCGGTCGATGATTTGCGTCCCGCGTGCGCGATTTGAATGCCAGCAACAGAGCCTTGCGCGTGAATGAAATCGACGATCGGCTTGAACGCATTCGCATGCGCTTCCGACCAGATGCCGCTGTCCCAATCGGTGATGCGGCCTTCGGGACTCACACCGCTTGCTTCGACGATGACGAGTCCTGCACCGCCGACGGCGCGCGATCCGAGGTGGACGAGATGCCAGTCGTTGGGCATCCCGTTTTCGGAGGAGTACTGGCACATCGGAGAAACGAAGATGCGATTGGGAAAGGTGAGGGAACGAAGGGTGAGGGGTTCGAACAACATGGGCGAGAAGTGTAGTGGAGCGGTGGGTTCTTAGCCCGCCGGTTGTTTGATGATTCGGCGGGCTAAGAGCCCGCCGCTCCACTTACTTTCGCAACGCGCGCAAAACGTGCGTGCGCGATTCCGCCTCCGCTGCTTCCTTCTCCCGGCCTAACGCGCGATAGATCCAGGCGAGTTGCAGCGTCGGACGAAAATCCGCGGGCTGCAATCGCGCGGCGTGCTCGAACATCTCCGCGGCGGCATCGAGTTTTCCTTCGCGCACGCGCACGTGGCCGTAGCGATAGTGACCTTCCGCGCTGCGCGGATTGATCGAGATCGCGAAATCCAATTCCTTCGCTGCTTCGTCGTAACGCTCTTCGACCGTCAGCACGTGGCCGCGGCTGATGTGCGTTTCGGCGAGCTCCGGCGCAAGTTCCACGGCGCGCTTCGCATGCTCTTCGGCACGTTTGCGCAACGCTTCATCGCCGCGAATCGTGAACAGCTCCGCGAGTGCATCCGCGAGTCCCGCGTGCGCGGGCGCGTACTCGGGATCGAAATCGATCGTCAGCTCGAACATGCCCACGGCGCTGTCGAATGATTCCGGCGTCGCTTCGCTGAGATACGTGCGGCCCTTGAGATGGAACTCGTACGCATCGATGCGCACGGGCGTCGAACGAAACGCGGCGCGATTGCGTTCCGCGAGCACGCCTAACAACACGCGCGCCGTTTTCTCCGCGATCTCTTCCTGTACCGCGAAGATGTCGCCGACCTGGCGATCGTATTTCTCCGACCACACGTGATGCCCCGACTGCGTGTCGACGAGATGCACGGTGATGCGAAGTCGATCATCGGATTTGCGAACGCTGCCGCGCAGGACGTGGCGCACGGCGAGTTTGCGTCCGAGGTCGCGGACGTCGTCGTCGGAGCGAAAGTCGAATGCCGTGGCGCGCGAGATCACGCGCAATTCCTGAATGCGCGTCAGCGTGTTGATCAACTCCTCGGCCATGCCATCGCAGAAATGCGATTGATCGCGGCCCGGGCTGAGATCCGTGAACGGCAGCACCGCGATCGATTTCGCGGGCGCGGGCTCGGCGACGATTGGCGCTGGCGCTGCGACCGCGGGTGCGACCGGCGTCGTGATCCGCGCCGTGTCGCTCACCGTTCCGACGAAACGAAATCCGCGGCCATAGATCGTGCGAATCCACTGCGGCTCGGTCGGCGAATCATTGAGAGCGCGCCGCGCGTCGCGAATCGTCGTCGTCAACGCCGATTCCGAAACGTGCACGTCCTTCCAGATCGTGTCGAGCAATTCCTCTTTCGACACGACGCGCTCACGTTGCGAAATGAGGTAATTCAGAACTTCGAGGATGCGCGGCTCGGCCTTGACGACCTCGCTGCCGCGCCTCAGTTCGTAACGGTCGAGATCGAGCTCAAACTCACCAAATCGGTACATAGAACGGTTATGGATCGGTTACGTGCAAAACGATCCGCACGCTTTCCCCTCATTTTCTCCCGGTTTGCGTTCCGCCGTGCTTCTACATTTCGCGTAAACGGTTACAGCGACGGAGGAATGATGCCGGTGATGGAGCAGCAACAGAATGTCGGCGCGGGAGTTTATGCGGGACGGATCGCCCGCACCATCAACAGCGGATTCATCTCGCTGATGATCAGCATCGGCCATCGCACCGGCCTCTTTGATGCTCTTGCGGTTCTACCGCCTTCCACCAGTCAGGACATCGCGAATGCCGCAGGGCTGTCCGAGCGTCATGTGCGCGAGTGGCTGGCGGCGCTGGTCAGCGCGCACATCATCGATTACGACCCGCGCACCAGTACGTATTTTCTTCCGATCGAGTACGCGGCCGTGCTGACGCGCAACGCCGGCTCGAACAGCATGGCGCCGGCGGCGCAACTCCTCGCGAAACTCAGCGCGATGGAGGATCTCGTCGTGAACGCGTTTCGCAGCGGCGGCGGCGTGACGCCCGAGGCGTACGACGCGATCAATGAATTCGTGGCGGTCGAGAAGTGGCAGCAGTTCGACGAGTCCGCGATCGATCTGTTGCTCGAGATGATGCCGGGGATGCGCGAGCGACTGGTCGCTGGCGCGACGGTGCTCGACGTTGGTTGCGGCAACGGCGCGATGCTCATCGCGCTGGCGCGTATGTTTCCGCGTTCCGCGTTTCGCGGTTACGACCTTTCGACCGATGCGATCGCACGCGCGTGTGAGCGCGTCGAAGAAGCGGCGCTGCGCAACATCGAATTTGCAGTGGGCGATGGTGCGAGCATCGATGAGCCGCATTCGTACGATCTCGTGTTCGCGCTCGAGTCGATTCACGAGCATGGATTTCCGCGGCTCGCATTGCGGCATATCGCCGCGGCGTTGAAGCGCGATGGATTGTTCGTGATGCAGGAGGTCGCGATCTCGAGTCATCTCACGCGCGCGATCGAGCATCCGTTCGCGCCGATGTTGTTCGCGTTGTCGTGCGTGCAGTCGGTGCCGGTCGCGCTCGCGCAGGATGGCGAGGCGTTCGGAAAGTTGTGGGGCGAGGAGCGCGCGTCGCAGTTGCTCGTCGAGGCGGGATTCCGAAACGTGCGGATCGAGAGAACGGATCCCGGGAGTTACTACGCGATCGCAGGATGTGTGATGCGGTCGTAGCTCACGTTAGCGAGCGCGATCCTTCAACAGCGCGCGCACCATCGCGAGAAACAACGACGCCTCGCGCGTCGTGAGCATTGCGCGGCCGGCGACGGCCTGCAACTCGGCGCACATGCGGTCCGGGCTTTTCTCGCCGAAGAAGTCGATCTGCTCGAGCAGTTGTCGTGTTTGCGCATGGAGGTGCTGCATCAATTGATGAGGAACGGGATCGCGATGCGTTTGTTTTGCGTGCAGCCCTTTGCCGAGCTCGTAGCAAAACACCGCGACGGATTGCGCGAGGTTCATGGTGGGGAACTCGTTCCACGTCGGAATGTGCGCGGTGCGCTGGCAGAGCATTACCTCGGCGCCGGTGAGTCCCGATTTCTCGCGCCCGAAGACGATGGCGATGCGATCGTTTTCGCCGAGGGATTCGCGCGCGACCTCGGCGACCGTGTCGGGAGTGAGTTGCTCGTACACCTGTCGTCCGCGAATCGCGGTCGTGGCAACGGTGAGCTGACAATCGATGAGCGCCTCGTCGAGCGTATCGACGCGCTTCGCGTTCTCGACGACGTCGATCGCACCAACCGCCCACCACGCGGACACGTTGTCGGTGCGCTCGGTCTTGCCGCCCACGATCCAGAGATCGGTGAATCCGAAGTTCTTCATCGCACGCGCGGCGGCGCCGACGTTTCCGGATTCGAGGGGCTCGACGAGGACGATGCGGAGATGCATAGTCTGTGACTATGCCACTTCACGAAGGCCGGCAGCATCTCGCGCGCGGCGCATGGGCTGATGCGCGCGATGCGTTCGAGCAAATGCTCGCGGACGATTCTTCGTGCGCGGAAGCGCTCGAAGGACTCGGCTGGGCGCTCTTCTGGCTCGACGATGCACTCGCGTCGCTCGAAAAGCGTGAGGCGGCGTATCGCATGTTCCTCGAACGCGGCGACAAGATCTCGGCCGCGCGCGTTGCCACCGCGATCTCGATCGATGCGTACGACATCCACGGTCCCGCGATCGCGAACGGCTGGCTGCAACGCGGCCGCTCGTTGCTCGCGAATCTCGAGCTCGGCCCCGCGCACGGATGGCAGGCATTGTGGGAAGGGCACTTCATGCGCTTCGATCACGATCTCGAGCGCGCGCGAGAGAAGGCGCATCTCGCGCAGGAGATCGCGGTCGAGTTCGACGTGACCGATCTCGCGCTGCTCGCGAGCGCACTCGAAGGTCTCATCAAAGTCACGGACGGCAACGTGCGCGACGGCATGCGGCAACTCGATGAAGCCGCGGCCGCGGTGGTCGCGGGCGAATTCAGCGATCTCGATTCGATCGCGGCGACGTGTTGTCTGCTGGTGCACGCGTGCGAGCGTGTGCGCGACTACGATCGCGCGGCGCAGTGGGGCGAGCGCATTGAAGCGCTCGCGGGCAAGTGGCAGATCGGCTCGATCTTCATCGCGTGCGAGGTCGAGCACGCGGCGATGCTCGTTGGTCGCGGCGAATGGAAGATCGCGGACGAGATGCTCACGAGCGCGCTCGCGACGATCGAGATCAAGCGACCGCTCGCGATTCCGGGAACGGCCGCGCAACTCGGCGAGCTGCGACGGCGACAAGGTCGTGTCGCGGAAGCGTGCGCGTTGTTCTCGCGTGCCGAGGGAACGACGTTGTCGATTCTTGGTCAGGCGATGATCGCGTTCGATCGCGGCGACTCGGAACGTTGCGCGGAGCTCGTCGATCGATTGCAACGCCGGCGCATGGCGGAGAAGTGGGTGGAGCGCGCGATCGCACTGGAGCTGCTCGTGCGCTCGCGCAAGGACGAGAACGCGTTGCGCGAGTTGCGCGAGACGGCGGAGAAAGTCGGAACGGATGCGATTCGCGCGCATCTCGCGAGTGCCGAGGCCGCGATGACCACGGATCTGAAAGATGCGCGACGCTGGCTCGAAGACGCCGTCGATTTGTTCGAGAAAGCGCGTGCGCCGTACGAAGCCGCGCGTGCGCGCATCGAGCTCGCAAACGTGCTCCAGCAATCCGGCCGCGAGCAGTTCGCACGCGAAGAACGCGCGCTCGCGAACGAGACGCTGCGCAAGCTCGGCGTCGCTTCGGACGAGAAGCGTGCGGCGTCGATGCTGACGAAGCGTGAGATCGACATCCTGCGACTCGTCGCGAAAGGCATGAGCGACAAGGAAATGGCTGCATCGCTGGGACTCAGCGAACACACGGTCCATCGCCACGTCGCCAACATCCTCGGCAAGCTCGACGTCGGCTCGCGCGCCGCGGCGGTCGGCATGGCCGTTTCCGGCCATCTCCTCGAATAGCCAATTCGTGCGAAGGCGTGCGCGCCGCGCGAACCGATCGTGTGTCTCGTAAGGAGACTCACGATGACCACGGTTCTCGCGGAACAGACATTCGACAGGAAATGCGCCGATGCGTTTGCGGAGCGCATGGTGCAGACGCTGAATGGCGGCGCGGTCTCGCTGACGCTGAGCATCGGCCATCAGGTTGGGCTGTTCGACATGCTCGCCGAGTTGCCGCCATCGAGCAGCGACGAAATCGCGAACGCCGCGAAGCTCGATGAGCGTTACGTGCGCGAGTGGCTCGGCGCGATGGTGACGGGCCGCATCATCGATTACGACTCGCGGGCGCACACGTACGTGTTGCCCGCGGAGCACGCGGCGTCGCTCACGCGTTCCGCCGGCGCGGACAATCTCGCATCGATCGCGCAGTACGTTCCGATTCTCGCGAGCGTCGAACAACCGCTGCTCGACTGCTTTCGAAACGGCGGCGGACTTGCGTACTCGTACTTCCCGCGCTTTCAAACCGTGCAGGCCGAAGAGACGACGCACGTGTTTGATGCGACGCTCGTGCAGCGCACGCTGCCGCTCGTGCAGGGACTCATCGAGAAACTCGAAGACGGCATCGCGGTGGCGGACATCGGCACCGGCTCAGGACACGCGATCAACGTCATGGCGCAGGCGTTTCCGCTAAGCGACTTCACCGGCTACGACGTTTCGAATGAAGGCATTTCGGTGGGCCGCTCGGTCGCGCGCAAACTCGGACTGGCGAATGCGCGCTTCGAATGGCGCGACGTCGCCACGCTCGAATGCGCGGAGTCGTACGACCTGATCACCGCGTTCGATGCGATTCACGATCAGGTCGCGCCGCGCGAAGTGCTGAAGCGCATTCACGCGGCACTGAAGCCGGGCGGCATTTTTCTGATGGCGGATATCGCGGCGGCGACGGAGCTCGCGGATAATCTCGCGCATCCGCTCGGTCCATGGCTGTACACGATCTCGTCGATGCACTGCATGACCGTGTCGCTCGCCGGCAAAGGTGAGGGGCTCGGCACGATGTGGGGCAGGGAGAAAGCGATCGAGTTGCTGCGCGAAGCGGGATTCTCGTTCGTCGATGTGACGCAGGTGGAAGGCGACATCCTCAACAACTACTTCATCGCTCGGCGCGGCCGATAGAGCTGAACGATGGAGCGCCGACGCCATCGTCGGCTGGATCGCGGGCGCCGCGCCCGCGTCGACAGATTGACGGCGACGATGGCGTCGCCGGGCCAGCCGGCGATGGCGCCGGCGCTCCACATTGAAAAGAAAGAGGCAGGTCATGAACTGGATCGATATCGTCACGTGGGGCACGCTCGCGCTGTTGCCGTTGTTTCTGATTCTCGATGCGATCGTGCGTGCGCGGACGTTCGTGACGCCGCGATTCTGGCGCGTGCGCGCGATTGTCGTCACGATCATGGCGTTCGCGCTGTCGTTCCTCGTGCCCGCCTTGTGGGCGCGCGCGTTCGGCGCGTGGACGCTCTTCGATCTCTCGACGCTCGGCATTGCCGCCGGCGCGGTGATCGGCATTTTGATTTATGAGCTCGGGCACTACTGGTATCACCGCACCGTGCATCGCAGCGACCGGCTGTGGCTCGCGTTTCACCAGATGCATCACAGCACCGAGAGTCTCGATGCGTGGAGCGCGTACTACATGGCGCCGAGCGATGTGATCGCGTTCGTCACGCTGCAGACGATCGTGTTCGGACCGTTGCTCGGATTATCGTTAGGCGCGGCGGTGCTCGCGAATCTGTTCCTGACGTTCAACGCCGTGTTCCAGCATGCGAACCTCCGCACGCCACAATGGCTCGGCTACATCATTCAACGTCCGGAGTCGCACGGCGTGCATCACGAGCGCGGCGTGCACGCGTACAACTACAGCGATCTGCCGTTGTGGGACATCGTGTTCGGCACATTCCGAAATCCGAAGACGTTCGATGCGGAAGTCGGCTTCTGGCATGGAGCATCGTCGAAAATTGGAGCGATGCTATTGATGAAGGACGTGTCGAAACCGGTTACGTAAATCTCAATGACCCTGGTGTAGGTTATCCTCCGCTCACATAACGAAGGAGGTCGTCCCCATGCGGTCCACCAGGGTCATCCTTCCCCTTTTGCTTCTCGCCCTCTCGACAACACTCTTCGCACAAACGACAGGCAGCATCGCCGGCAGCGTCTCGGACGCAACGCAGAATGTCCTGCCCGGCGTCAGTGTGGAAGCGCGCAGTTCCTCCCTGCAGGGAACGCGTATGGCCATCACGCAGGAAGACGGCAGTTACCGCCTGGCGCTGCTGCCGCCCGGCGAATACACGCTCTCGTTCTCCCTCGACGGGTTCACTCCGCAGCAGCTCCGCAACATTCGCGTGCTCCTCGGCCGCGACACGATGATCGACGTCGAGCTCAAGCCCGCGGCGGTCAGCGCGGAGCTGACCGTCACCGCCGCCGCGCCGGTGCTCGACACGACGTCGACGTCGGTCGGCGCGAATCTCGACTCGATGGCCATCGAGACATTGCCGACCGGTCGCAACTACGCGTCGATCGTGCAGGTCGCGCCCGGAATTGCGTCTGACGCAAATCCATCGAACCCCGGTCAGTCGACGATCACGGTGTATGGCTCGTCCGGCGCGGAGAACTCGTTCTACGTCGACGGCGTCAACACCACGAATCTCGAATACGGCTTCCAGGGCAAAGAGCTGAACTTCGAGTTCATTCAGGAAGTCGACGTGAAGACCGGCGGCTATGAGGCCGAGTACGGACGCTCGACCGGCGGCATCATCAACGTCATCACGAAATCCGGCGGCAACGAATTCACCGGCGACGTGTTCGGCTATTACGACAGCGATTCGCTGCAGTCGAATTCGAAAGAGGTCGTGAGCACCGGCGGCACGATCGACGGCTACACGCGCAAAGACGTCGGTGTCGATGTCGGCGGCTATCTGCTCAAAGACAAATTGTGGTTCTTTGGCGCGTACGACGCGGTGACGAACTCGCTCGACAGCGCGCTGCCCGCGGGGCCGAATGCCGGCGACATCACGACGTCGGACAGCGATCGTGATCTCGCGTCGGCGAAACTGACGTACAACCTCGCGTCGAATCACTCGCTCGTCTTTTCGTTCCTGCAGGATCCGCGCGTCGATACCGGCGCGATCAATGACGCGAATCATTCGCTAAACGGCGATGAATCGACGTACCTCGGGCGTCAGGATTTCGGCGGACGCGATTACGCGCTGCGCTACGACGGCGCGCTCGCCTCGGAGTGGGTCGTCACCGCGCAGGCGGCGCGGCATCAGGAGAAAAACTCCGTCGGAGCCGCGACAGAAGCAGGTGACGCGATTCAGTATCGCGATGCGTCGAACGATTTCTTCGCCACCGGCGGCTTCGGTCTCGTGCAGAACAAGAAGTTCGATCGCACGCATTACGGCGCGTCCGTCTTGCGCCTCCTCGGGCATCACGAGATCAAAGGCGGTCTCGAATATCAGCACGACAAAGCGGAAGTGACGAAGGCCATGTCGGGCGGCCAGCAGGTCGACGTGTTCTTTAATGAAGCGAATCCGTCGAAGCCGATCTATCGCCACTTCTACTGGACCACTCCCGGCGCAACGCTTTCGAATGCGCCGACGTCCGAGCTCAACGCGAAGCCGGAGCACAAGGTCACGAGCGTCTATCTGCAGGATCGCTGGAACGTGAACGATCGCTTCACCGCGACGTACGGCGTGCGGTGGGATCATCAGCAGATCATCGACGCGTCTGGCGTCGTGCAGATCGATCTGAAGAAGGACTACGCGCCGCGCCTCGGCTTCATCTTCGATCCGAGCGGCACGCACACCGAAAAGATTTACGGCTCGCTGGGCCGCTTCTACGAAGAGATCCCGATGGATCTCGTCATTCGTTCGTATTCGTACGAGCGCCAGCCGCGCATCGTCAATTACAGCCCGACGAGCACGACGCCGGATGCCGGCGCGGAACACGACTTCGATACGGAGTCGGCGATTCTCGGCGGGCTGCAAACGCCCGCGGATCCCGATCTCAAGAATCAGTACATCAACGAATTCATCCTCGGCTACGAGCGCGAGGTCATGCCGAATTTTGCAGTAGGTGTAAAAGGCATTTATCGCAACTACGGCCGCGTGATCGAAGACTTCCTCTGCGCGGATGACGGTACCTACTGCATCGGCAATCCGGGCGAAGGGTTGATGAAGCAGGTCTTCGGACTCGATTACGAAACGCTCTACGACGCGCCGAAACCGAAGCGCACGTTCAAAGGCGTGCAGGTCGATGCGACGAAGCGCTTCTCGAATCGCTGGCAGGGACTGGCGTCGTACATCTACTCGAAGCTCGAAGGGAACTTCGACGGCGAGTACGCGCCGTTCACGAACGTCGGCGCGGATCCGAACATCAGCGCGGCGTACGACTACTACGACTTCTTCACGAACGGCATGGATCTCAGCAAGCAGACCAATCGCGGTCCGCTGTCGAATGATCGCCGCCATCAGTTCAAGGTGTCGGGCGTCTATCACGCGCCGTGGAAGTTCGAGCTCGGCGCCGCGGCGTACTGGCGCAGCGGCACGCCGGTGACGCGTTACGGCTATTCGGATGCGTACGGCCGCTACGAGTTCTTCCTCACGAATCGCGGCGGGGAAGGCCGCACGCCGAGCAATTACGATGTCGATTTCCACGTCGGCTATCCGATCGACGCGGGGATGGTGAAGATCAATCTGCTGCTCGATGTGTTCAACGTGCTCAACACGCAGCGTGCGATCCTTCTCGATCAACGCTGGGGCTTCCAGGAATCGGACAATGCGCAGGCCACGCCCGCGAATCCGAATTACCTCGAGCCGGTGCTGCGCACGTCTCCCACTTCCGCACGATTCGGCGTGAGGGTCTCATTCTGATTCAGGCTCCTGTTCTCGAAACTGAGCGGCTCCTGCTGCAGATGCTGCAGCAGGAGCATTTCGATCAATACGCCGCGATTCACGAAGACGACGAGGTGACGAAGTTCACCGCGCGCACGCATCTCAATCGCATGGAGGCGTGGCGGCACATGGCGATCATCGTCGGCGCGTGGCATCTGCGCGGCTTCGGCATGTGGGGTGTGTTCGAGAAATCGACCGGCCTGCTCGCGGGCCGCGTCGGATTCTGGCAACCCGATGGCTGGCCGGACTTCGAGCTCGGATGGACGCTCGGCCGCGCGTTCTGGGGCAAAGGCTACGCGACCGAAGCCGCGCGTCGTTGTCTCGAATACGGATTCAATGAGATGGGACGCGAGCGCATCATCAGTCTCATTGACCCGTTGAACGTGGGCTCGATTCGCGTGGCGGAGAGGCTCGGCCAGACGGTGGAAGGCGAGTGGGAGTTCATGGGGCATCGGTTGTTGATGTACGCGATGCGGCGGAGTGCATTTCGCACTTGACGACGCATTCCTATCGGAGAATGATTATCCAAATGCAACGCACCGATGCGCAGGTCGAGAGAAAGGTCTCGGCAATGATCGAACGATGCCGCGAAGCCGGCATGAACGTCACGCCGCAGCGCATCGCCATCTATCGCGCGCTCGTGCGGTCGGAAGAGCATCCCACGCCCGAGATGCTCTTCCAGTCGGTGTCGGAGGACATGCCATCGCTGTCGCTGGCCACGATCTACAAAACGCTCGACTCGCTCGCGCAACTCGGCCTCGTGAATGCAGTACCGGTGGTCAGCGACAAAAAGCGATTCGACGCCAACGACGATGCGCACCACCATCTCGTCTGCTCGCGATGCGGAATGATTCGTGATTACTACACTCACGCGTTCGACGATCTCGTGCCGCGCCGGCAGGTGCAGGGCTTCATGGCCGAGTCCGTCAGCGTCAACATCACCGGGATCTGTGCTGAATGCCGCAGAAAAGGAAAAGCGGCTTCGTAAAAAATTTTTAGGCTTCTGTGGAGAATCATTCTCCGTGGAGACCGCTTTTCGAGCGGTGGTTCGTGACCAGTTCGTTTGAAAGGAGAAGTCGATGAACGTACCCCGGTCCCTTCTATCCCTCGTGCTTGCCGGCACACTCGCGTTGTCCGGCGTTCCCTCATCCTTCGCTCAGAACGAGCCCGAGAAAAAGCGCAACGATCCCGACGATCCGATTGCGAAGTTCGCCGCGACGGTGCAGAAGATGTCGGCGGAGAAGCCGGCTCTGATGGCCGCCGCCCGCGCGCATCTCGCCGATCGCTACGATCTCGGCAATCGCACTGTCGCCGGTCTCACGATGACGCGCGGCAAGGGCATTCAGGACGGCGTTCGTGTGAAGTTGCCGAGCGGCGTGACGTGGCAGCAACTCGCCGCGATGACGCCTGAGCAAATCCGCGCGAAGAATCTCTGGCCGCTCGGATTCCTTCCGCTGCCGCATCCGAATCATCCCGAAGGCGGCATGCTCTTCCCGCAGTTCCACATCGACGAAGTGAAGCGGCAGACCGATCGCGATCTCAATCGCTTCGATCTCGACTTCGACATCCCCGATCATTTTCTCCCTGAGTTTCCACCGGCGATCTTTCTCACGACGCGGCCCGATCTCGGCGATGTGTCGCAGGGGCAGCTCGTCACGAGCGAAAACTTCCACGCGCTGTTCGCCGGCTTGCTCAATGCGAAGCAGCTCGAAGGGTTGCGGTTACTCGTGACGCCGTTTCCGCAGCAGCAGTTCAACGGTACGGACGATCGTCGCTCGATTCGTCCGAGTCTCGGCGTCACGTGTTTCGATTGCCACGTCAACGGGAACACGAACGGCGCGACGCATCTCGTCGGCGACATTCGTCCGCAGGAGTTCCGCCATCGCATCGAAACGCCGTCGCTGCGCGGCGTGAACATTCAGCGGTTGTTTGGATCACAGCGCGCGTTGAAGTCGGTCGAAGACTTCACCGAATTCGAACAGCGGGCCGCGTACTTCGATGGCGATCCTGTGCTCGCGACGAAGAAAGGCGTGAACATTCTGGAGCGCGGCAGTCAGGTGCACTTCATGTCCGAGATGGAAGAGCTGTTCGATTTCCCGCCCGCGCCGAAGCTCGGCGTCGACGGCAAGCTTGATCCCGCGAAAGCCACGCAGGCCGAAATGCGCGGACAGACACTCTTCTTCGGAAAGGCGCAGTGCTCGACGTGCCATCCCGCGCCGTACTACACCGACAACAACATGCACGACCTGCAGACGGGCCGCTTCTTCGAGCCGCGCACGATTCGCAATCACGCGATGGTGATGGACGGCAAGATCAAGACGTTCCCGCTGCGCGGCATCAAGGAAACGCCGCCGTACCTGCACGATGGACGTTTGCTGACGCTCGACGACACGGTTGAATTCTTCAATCTGATTCTGCAGACGAAGCTGACGGATCAGGAGAAGAAGGATCTCGTGGCGTTCATGAGAGCGTTGTGAGTTTTCGGAGCGCCGGCATTCTGCCGGCCGGGTCGCCGGCATTCATGCCGGCCGCGTTGGAACGCGGCGGCCCGGCCGGCTTGAAAGCCGGCGCTCCGATGTCCTCGCTCCCGCCTGCTAGCATTCCCCTTCGTGACTGACCGCACGATTCCCAAGCCCGAGCCTGGCGGGCTCGATCCTGCTTCGATCATCGACGCGTTTGCTCATCGAATGATGTATTCGATCGCGCGCGATGAGTTCAATGCGACCGAAGAGAATGTCTATCAGGCGCTCGCGTACACGGTGCGTGACCGGCTCATGGATCGCTGGTTCGCGACGCAGGATCGGTATTACCGCGAGGATGTAAAACGCGTTTACTACCTCTCCGCGGAGTTCCTCCTGGGACGTCTGCTCATCTCGAACATTCAGAACCTCGGCGCGCAAACGCAGTTCGAGGAAGCGATGCTGAAGCTCGGGATGGAGCTCGAAGAGCTCATCGATCGCGAGCCCGATGCGGGCCTCGGCAACGGCGGCCTCGGACGTCTCGCCGCCTGTTTTCTCGAATGCGCATCGACGCTGGGCATTCCGTTCTACGGCTACGGCATTCGCTACGAGTACGGCATCTTTCGCCAGCGCATTCGCGACGGGTATCAGACCGAGGCGCCGGACAGTTGGTTGCGGTACGGAAACCCTTGGGAAGTCGCGCGGCCTGACGTCGTTTTTCCCGTCAAGTTTTATGGCCGCGTCGAACATTACGTCGACGATCGCGGACGCGGTCGCATGCGCTGGGTTGATACCACCGACGTGTATGCGATGGCGTACGACATGGCCGCGCCGGGATATCGCAATGACGTCGTGAACTCACTGCGGCTGTGGGCCGCGAAATCAAGTCGCGAGTTCGATCTCGAAAAATTCAACGCCGGCGAATATGTCGAAGCGGTCGAAGACAAAACGACGAGCGAGAACATCTCGAAAGTTTTGTATCCATCCGATGCGCAGTACGCGGGCCGCGAGTTGCGGCTCAAACAACAGTACTTCTTCACCTCCGCGACGATTCAGGACGTCGTGCGCCGATTCAAGAAGCAGCATCCCGGCGAGTGGGAACTGCTGCCGGAACGCGTCGCGATTCAACTCAACGACACGCATCCGACCATCGGCATCCCCGAGATGATGCGTGTGCTCGTCGATCAGGAAGCGATCGACTGGGACACCGCGTGGTTTCTGTGCGAGCGCGTGTTCGCGTACACGAATCACACCGTGTTGCCCGAGGCGCTCGAGACGTGGTCGAACGAATTGATGGGCAAGCTCCTGCCGCGGCATTTGCAGATCATCGAAGAGATCGATCGGCGGTTTCGTGAAACCGTGCGACAAGCGCATCCGAACGACGAATCGAAAGTGCGCTCGATGGCCGTCATCGACGAGCAGTCGCAAACCGTGCGCATGGCGCACCTCGGCATCGTCGGCTCGCATTCGGTCAACGGTGTCGCGGCGCTGCACACGAACATTCTTCAGACGCGCGTCTTTCCTGATTTCGCGCGACTCTTTCCGCGCAAGTTCAACAACAAGACGAACGGCATCACGCCGCGCCGCTGGCTGCTGCAGGCGAACCCTGAGCTAGCGTCGATACTCGATGACGTCATCGGCAGCGAATGGCATCGCGACCTCGGCGCGCTGCGCAAGCTCGAATCGCTCACCGATGATTCGGCGTTTCGCGAGCGCTGGCAGGCGATGAAACTTCATCGCAAACAGGAGCTTGCGAAGTGGTTGCGCCGTTGCCATCGCATCGATGTCGACGCGACGTCGCTCTTCGACGTGCAGATCAAACGCATGCACGAGTACAAGCGCCAGTTGCTGAACGTCATGCACGTGATCGCGCTCTATCACCGCCTGCAGGCCGGGCAGGATTGCGTGCCGCGCACGGTGATCTTCGGCGGCAAAGCCGCGCCGAGCTATCACACGGCGAAACTGATCATCAAATTGATCAATGACGTTTCGGCAATGGTGCGCGCGAATCCGTTCGTCGCGCAGCGACTCAATGTCGTGTTCGTGCCGAACTACAGCGTGAGCGGCGCGGAGATCTTGTTTCCCGCGACGGATTTGTCCGAGCAGATCTCGACCGCGGGCACCGAAGCGTCAGGTACCGGCAACATGAAAGCGGTGCTCAACGGCGCGGTGATCATCGGAACGCTCGATGGTGCGAACGTCGAGATCCGGCAGGAAGTCGGCGAAGACAATCTCTTCGTGTTCGGCAATACCGCGGAGCAGATCGAAGCGTTGCGCGGTCACTACGATTCGAACGCGATCATTCGCTCGAATGCGGAGCTCGCGGCGGTCGTGAATCGCATCGCCACGATGAGCAACGGCATCTTCAAGGAGATCGCCGCCATTCTCACGAACAACGATCGCTACTTTCACTGCGCGGATTTCGCGTCGTACATCGAGACGCAGCAGCATGCCGCGGATGTGTGGAAGTCGCGCGACGAGTGGACGCGCAAGTCGATCCTGAACACGGCGCGAAGTGGATTCTTCTCCGCGGATCGAACGGTGCGCGAGTACGCGAAAGAGATCTGGGACGTGTGAAGTGGTTGTCGGCTGTTAGGAGACCGCTACCCGACCACGTGCAGGAGCGAAGCCGTCGGGAGGGTGGTGGCCTCCCGACAACCGACAACCGACAACCGATGAACTACTGCACCGGCGCTGGTGCCGGTTTCAACTTCACCGTCAATGCATCGAGTCTTGCGCGCGCGTCCGTCTGTTCCTGCAGCGTGCCGCTGAGCATGCGCGAGATTTCGGCGAGCTCGTTGACGACGTCGGGTGTGGCGTCGCCGAGGTTGATGGCGCCGGTGGTGGTGCCCTGCTCGGCCATCAGCTTGCGCACGCGCGCCGCTTCCGCCTGATCCGCCGTACGCTTCTCGAGCTGACCCGGAAGCGACAGCAGCGCTTCATCGAGCGTGTTCTTCAACGCGCCGCGATTGATGTCCTTCGCCGCCGCGAGCTCGCGCACCTGCAGCAGACGCTTCACCGCGGGGAAGTACGGACTGTTCGGATCGTCGACCAGCTTCGCCTGCACGAGCGCGACCTCGGCCACGGCCGCTTTGTTGCCGCTCTCCACTCCCAGCTCCGCCGTTACCTTCACCGACTTGCCGATCTCTGGCAGCGCGACGCCCGTGGCGTCGCCCGGATTCACCCACGCGTTCACCGGCAGCTCGTGATGCGACGTCTTGCCGTCGAAGCTCGTCGAGTCGACCAGCACGTTGCGCACCCACACGCGATTGTTCGCGGAGACCACGTTGCGCTTCTTCGGGACGAGCACTTCGACGCGATATCCGTTCGCGCCCGTGACCGTGACGTTGCGCAGTTCCTTCTCCGTGTTCACGTACTCGATCGACTTCTCGTCGCGCACGCGGCCACCCTCTTCGCGCTGCAGCGACGCCCACTTGTACGTGCCGTCGCCGCGCGGCATGCGCAGCGTGTCGACGTCCGAGTCGGTGATCGCGAGAAGAATCTGCCGCGAGCGGTTGATGTCTTCCGCGACGCCCGTCACGCGCGACAGCGCATGCAGATCGTTGGTGATCAGTTCGATGTTTTTATCGGCAGCCGTCGCGGTCTGCGCGTCCGCGGCCTGCGGTTGTTGTTGTTCCTGAGCGAGAGCGCTCAGAGACACCAGGAGCACCGTCGAGAGAACCAGCACTTGTTTCTTCATGCGTGAATCTTACAAAAAACTGCTTGCACCTCACGTGACGTGAGGTTTTAGCCTGTGCTCACGATGGCGAACGCGCACTGGAAAATCGGCAATCTCGCAAAGCGGACCGGTGTCTCGATCCGGACGTTGCACCACTACGACGAGATCGGCCTGCTCTCTCCGTCGCACCGGACCGACTCCGGTCACCGGCTGTACGGACGAGAGGAAGTCATGCGTCTGCAGCAGATTCTTTCTCTGCGGCAGATGGGGTTCTCGCTCGAGCAGATCCGCGAGTTGCTCGAAAGCCGGCAGACCGACGCGAAGCGCTTCATCGAAATTCACATCGCGCGACTGCGATCGGAGATCGCCGCGCGACAGGAGCTCTGCGCGCGCCTCGAAGCGATCGCGGAGCACTACGACTCGGCCACGGCCGATGAATTCATCAACGCAATCGAGGTGATGACGATGTTCGACAAGTACTACTCGAAGGAACAACTCGAGACGCTCGCGCAACGACGCGAGCAACTCGGCGAAGCGCGCATGCGCGAGGTGCAGGAAGAATGGCCGCGGCTCATGCAGGACGTTCGCGCAGAGATGGCGCGCGGCACCGATCCAAAAGATCCGCGCGTGCAGGCGCTGGCGAAGAAGTGGCGATCGCTGATCGAAGAATTCACCGGCGGCGATCCGGGGATCGAAGAGTCGCTGCGAAATTTGTATCGCGGCGAGACGAAGGTTGCCGCGGAGCAGGGATTGGACTCGGCGATGAATGAGTACATCGCGAAAGCGTTGGGGTAAGGGGAGCGCCGGCGTCCGCGCCGGCTGAGCACGCGCCGTCCCGGCGCGGTTGGGTGGCGGCGAGACGCCGCGTGCTCAGCCGCCGGGGCGGCGGCGTTCCGCTCCGATGGTATGTTCGTCCCTCGTGCCGATCATCGGGCGTTTCGCGCCGTCTCCCACGGGTCCTCTGCACCTCGGCAGTCTCGTCGCGGCCGTGGGCTCGTGGTTGTATGCGCGTGCGCAGACCGGCCGCTGGCTCGTGCGCATCGAAGACATCGACACGCCTCGCGTCGTTCCCGGATCCGCGGACGAAATCCTCGATGCGTTGCGCCGATACGCGCTCGAGTGGGACGGCGAGATCGTATGGCAATCGCGGCGCACGCATTTGTACGAGCGTGCGCTGCACGAGCTGCGCGAGAAGCAACTCGTTTATAACTGCGCGTGCTCGCGCGCGGAATTACAGCGCGCCGCATCCGCGCCGCTCGGACAAGAGCCGGTGTATCCCGGCACGTGTCGCGGCGGAATCGCGGAAGGCCGCGTTGCGCGTGCGATCCGCTTTCGCGTTCCGAACGAGATCATCGCGTTCGACGATCTCGTCGTCGGACGCGTCGAAGAACACGTCGGCGAGCGAAGCGGAGACTTCGTGGTGCGTCGTGCGGACGGCTTGTTCGCGTATCAACTCGCGGTCGTCGTCGATGACGGAGAGCAGGGCGTGACGCAGGTCGTGCGCGGCGCGGATTTACTCGCGTCGACCGCGCGTCAGATCGCATTGCAGCGCGCGTTGGGATTGCCGCGGCCCGTGTACGCACATCTGCCGCTCGTGGTAAACGAAGACGGATCGAAGCTCGGCAAACGCGATGGCGCGTTGCCGCTGCCGGCGCTCGATGAAGCGCGCGTGCGCGAGACACTCGCCATCGCCCTGCGACACCTCGGATTCACAATGGAAATTGATACGCCGAAGAACATGCTCGAGGAGGCGCTGCGTTTGCAGCGGGAGCGCACGACATGACTGAGATTCGCGACAACAAAGATCGTTCGCAGTACGAAACCATCATCGACGGCAACACCGCTTACGTGGCGTATGACCGCGAAGGCGGCAATCGCATCGTCTTCACGCACACGGTCGTGCCGGACGCGCTTGCGGGACGCGGCCTCGCGGGAGAGCTCGTGACGTTTGCGCTGAACGACGCGCGCGCGCAGGGATTGAAGGTCGTGCCGCAGTGCCCGTACGTGCAGTCGTACCTGAAGAAGCATCCGGAGTACGCGGATCTGATCACCACGTCCGAGTAAGGCTTAAACTCTCTCCTTCGGTCCAGCCATCACGAACGAAGGAGATCCGCAATGCCGGCTATCGATCTCGGCATCCTCGACACTGTCATCTCGGTGGTCGTCGTCATTCTTCTGCTCAGCATGGTCGTGCAATCGGTGCAGACCTTTCTGAAGAAGCTCTTCAAATTCAAATCGCGACAACTGAAGAAATCGATCGGCGATTTGTTCAACTACATCGCCTCGAGCGCGCCGGCTGAGAATTCAGCGACCGCCGACAAGGTGATGCAGCACTTCAATGAGCTCGGACGCACGACCGTGATCGGGCGTCAGGCGATCGAATCAATCTCGAAAACCGATCTCGCGAAGGTCGTCACGTCGATCGAAGGATCATCGATCGTGCCCGCGCCGATGAAAGCCGCGGTCGAGCAATTCTCGAACGCGATCACCGATGCGCGAAACGCGGTCGATGCGGTGTCGAAGATCAAGCTCACGCCCGATGCCGTGGCGACATTCACGAAATTGCGCAGCGCACTTGCGCCGATCGCGGCGCACGTCGCGACGCTCTTTCAGAATCAGACGCTCGATCCTCGTCTGCTCGTGAAAGACGTGATGGCGTTTCGCAGCTTCGATATCGCGAACGTGCTGCAGCTCGTCGCCGATCTGCAGTCGCAACTCGAACAGGCGCTGGCGAGTGATCCGAACAACGCGGATCTGCAAGGCGCCGTCAACGCCGCGCAGCAGTTGTCGACCGCGATCTCGAACGTACACGCGCGGCTGTCGCAGTTGATCGCGCCGGTGCAGGAGCGGCTCGCGGCGATCGACTCGTGGTACGACACGGTGATGCTCGGATTTCAGGAGCGCTACACGCGGCACATGCGCACGTGGGCGTTTCTGATCAGCCTCGCGCTGACGGTGTTTCTGAACGCCGATGTCTTCGCGATCTACAAACGTCTGGCGACGAGCGACGTGCAGCAGCAACGCGTGCTCGCAGAAGCCGACGCGATTCAGAAGAAGTACACGGCGATGATCAACGCCGCGACCGATCCGCAAACCGTGCAGCAACTGAAGGCACAACTCGATCAGCAACTCGATTCCGCGTCGATGTCGTATCCGGCGATGGGAATCGAGCCGCCGCAGTCATTCGCGGATCTCGCGCCGACGAGCGGATGGCAGGTGATCGGATGGCTGGTCATGGCGATGCTGCTGAGCCTCGGCGCGCCGTTCTGGCACGACGCGCTGGGGTCGTTGTTCGGCCTGAAGAATTTTTTGCGGGAGAAGACGAACACGCAAAACGTGGAGGGGTGACTATGGAGCGCGGTGGCGCTGCCGCACTCCATGGCTCATGCATAATCCCAACTCATGCAACTAACCCTCATCGCGGTCGGGTTTCTTGTCCTCATTGCGCTCGCGTACCGCTGGTACGGCGGCTGGATCTCGCGACTGGTGCGCATCGATGCGAGTGCATCGACGCCCGCGCATCAGCTCGAAGACGGAATCGATTTCGTTCCGACGAAGCCGTTCTATCTCTTCGGACAACACTTCGCCGCGATCGCAGCCGCGGGACCGATTGCCGGTCCGATCATCGCGGTGCAGGAGTTCGGCTGGTTGCCGTGTTTGTTGTGGATCGGACTCGGCGTCGTGCTGATCGGCGCGGTGCATGACTTCATGGCGCTCGCCGCATCGGTGCGGCACGGCGCACGTTCCATCGCCGACATCACGCGCGAGCACCTCGGCTCACGCGCCGGCGTCGCGATGATGGCGTTCATCTGGCTCGCCCTCGTCTACGTCATCGTCGCGTTCGCGGACATCACCGCATCGAGCTTCGTCACCGGCGGCGAAGAGCTCGCGAACACCGCCACCGCGTTTCATCCCGGCGGCGCCGTTGCGGCGGCGAGCATCTTCTATCTCCTGCTCGCGGTGCTCATGGGACTCGTGCAGAAGTTTCTGAATCCGCCGCTGTGGCTTCTCACGATCATCTTCGTGCCCGCGACGTTCGTCTCCGTGTGGCTCGGCACGATGTACTCGACATACTTCGTTCTCGGCGCGAAAGAGTGGGCGATGCTCATCCTCGCGTACTGTTGCGTCGCGTCGATGGTGCCGGTGTGGTCGCTGCTGCAACCGCGCGGCTATCTCGGCGGATTCGTTCTCTACTTCGCTCTCGCCCTCGGCGTCATCGGCGTGTTCTTCGGCGGCTACGAAATCAAACAGGCCGCATTCAAAGGATTCGACAGCGGCAAAGCGACGGGACTGCTGTTCCCGTTCCTCTTCGTCACGATCGCGTGCGGCGCGTGCAGTGGATTCCACGGACTCGTGTGCAGCGGCACGACGTCGAAGCAGATCGATCGCGAGCCGGATATGAAAGCCGTCGGCTACGGCGGCATGCTCGCGGAAGCATTCGTCGCGTTGATCGCGATGGTCACGGTGATGAAGGTCGCGCAGGGCGATCTCACCGGGCTGAAGCCCGGCACGATCTACGGAAACGGCATCGGCGATTTCATGACGCTGATCATCGGGGAGAAGCATCGCAACTTCGCGATCACGTTCGGTGCGATGGCGTTCTCCACGTTCGTCTTCGACACCGTCGACGTCTCCACTCGCCTCGGCCGCTACATCCTTCAGGAGCTGTTCCGCTGGAAGTCACGTGCGAGTGCGTTGCTCGCGACGATCATGACCGTCGCGCTGCCCGTGTACTTCATCTCATTCGCGCCTCCGGGATCGTGGGTGAAGTTCTGGACGTTGTTCGGCGCGTCCAATCAGTTGCTCGCCGCGCTGACATTGCTCGCAATCACCGTGTGGCTGCATCAGCGCCGCCAGCAGATCGCGTTCACGCTGATCCCGATGTTGTTCGTGCTCGTCACGACGCTCTACGCGCTGATCAAGCTGACGATTCAAAACTTCACCGGCGTGAAGCTCGATCCGATGGCGCTGGTGAATGGCGTGACGTCCGCGCTGCTGATTCTGCTCGCGCTGTATCTCGTGTGGCGCGCGATTCTGCGCGTGCGTTCCGAACGGATAGTGTTGAGCGAAGCGGAAACGGCGTGAGCCGCTCCCGCTTCGCGCAATCTCATTTCGGTTTGTTGTAGTACAGCGAGTACGCGCCCGAGCCGCTGTTCGCGTAGATGCGCCAGCGCCACGTGCCGGCGATCGTGTAGTACTCGATCAGCTTGTTGCCGCCGGACGTCACGCTGTCCGCGATGATCCACGTCGAGCCATCCCAGTACTCGAGGAAGAGATGGAATCCCGACGGGCCCGCGTATTGGCCCGTGTGATAGCCGACTGTGCTGGTCGTGTACGAAGCGCTCGTCCATGAACTGCCGGTCGTGAGCGAGCTGTTTCGCGAGTCCCAGTTGTTGCCGACCGCGGCCCACGCGTTCCACACCGCGTTGTATTCCGAGGAGAACGCGCCGTAGAGGGCGGTGGCGGCGCTGAGTGTCGCGTCGCGCCAGTCGCGGAAGCTCATCGACGAATAGCCGTAAGTGACCAGCGCTTTGAAGAAGATCGCCTCGGCAACCGAGATCCCCTGCGCGGAGACGCTGAATGTTTCCGGTCCGCGTGGCGATGAGCCGCCCTGCGACACGAGATAGAACGCGAGTCCGGTGATGCCGGCGTCGCCGTGAATGTCGCCTTTGCGCGTGGGGTAGTAGTCGGCGTGATTGGCTTTGCTGCGCGGATCGTCGAGGTAGCGCACGGGCGAGGCGTAGCAGTTTTCGCCGATCTGCCACGTTGCGGAAGTGACCGCGCCGGCATCCCATGCTTCAGCGGCCGCGCCGAATACGTCCGAGATGCCTTCGTTGATCGCGCCTGCTTCGCCGATGCTGATGAGACTGAGCATGTGCCACCCGATTCCGTGCGTGATTTCATGCGTCACGACATCGACGCACTCCGCGGGGGAGGGATTCGCGCCGTTATCGCCGTATCCGATCACGGTCCACACCGGACTGGTGAACCATCCGGCCTGCGTGTTCGAACTGCTCCCGACATGAACGGCCTGTTTGATGACGACGCCGTTGTCGTTCAATGAATCCTGGCTGTGCACGCCGGAAAAGTAGTCGTACGCGATTCCGGCGTTGTCGAATCCGGCGATCGCGACGGAGTCGTACGGCGTACCGGTGCTGTCGCTGAACATGAACGTGCAATTCGCTCACGTGCTCTGATTCGCGCAGTCGTACATTTCGCGATTCTTCGCGCGCATGATTTGCGGATGGCGTGTGACGGCGCTGCCGGTCAGCGCGTCCGCGAAGACGCGATCGAGCTCCGCGCCGTTCGCGCTGGAGTACGAGACGTAGCTCGACCACGCGAGACGAACGTTGCGTTGCGGATCGACGACGTAGACCAGTTCCGGCGCACGCTCGACGCGCGCTCCCGCGAATCCGAATTCAGCGATCGCTTTGCGGATCGCATCGTTCGCTTCGATCGTTGCGGTGCGCGGAAGATCCTGGTCGTATGCGACAAGACCATTGACGCCGGCGACCTTGCCAGTCTCCAGGTCCGCGTGAACGATGAGATCCGCGCCGACCACCGGGAGGCCGCCGATGCGCTGTTTGAGACGAATGTGTGCCTGTCCGAGATCTTCATGCACGCGCCAGATTTCGAACGAGCCCGCGTTCGGCATGCCGCGTTCCTGAACGTAACGCGACGCGAAGTCTTCCGTGGTGCGCCATCGATCGCGGTTGATGTCAGCGGCCGTCGCTTGCACGCGCGGCACGCCGCTCTGGGTCTTGCGCAGCGTGCCGAGGTCGTCGCGGAAATCCCATGGGTTGAAGGTTTGTGCCGAGCCCACGGGGGCCAGCAGGATCGCGCCAAGCGCGAGGTTCCGAGCCAACGAACGGATCATTTTGAGTACCGCCTTTCATTTTGCTATCCGGACGCAAATGAATATAGGCGGCAATCAGGAGTGACGTAAAAATATACGATGCGTAGATCCTGAACTGGCGATGGCGGAGCGGACTCGCTCGCGAGAACGAGTCCGCGTCGTGTGCGTTAGAACCGCACTCCAACCGTGAACGCGATGTCGTCTTCGGCGTCGCCGCTCTCGTCATCGTTGTCGAGCACGCGGAAGTACTTCACCTGCGCGTACGGCTTGATGGACGGCAGATCGAGTTGCACACCGCCGATGAGATTGCCGAGAACATCGGTGTGCGTGCTGCCGTTCGCGTCTACGTACGCGAGACCGACGCCCGCGCCGACATACGGACGCACGGCCGCGGTGCTGAATACATCGAACGTCAGATCGAGATTCGCGGTGCCCGCGGTGACGTCGTCTTCGAGTGAGTATTCGACGTTCGGGTTGAGATTCACCGCGCCGAGGGGGACGAAAAGCTCGGCGCCGACAAACTTCTGTTCGGAGTCGCTGTAGCGTCCGGCGCGAATGCCGAAGTCCGCCGCGAACAGCGCGGGCGCGGCGAAGAGAGCGAGAGCCAGGAGCACCAGGATACGAGTGGACTTCATTCGAAAAAGAACCTCCTTTGGTTTACGGCAGCGCTCGTTTGTGGAACGAGCTGTTCGCAATCATCCCTTTTTCACGTTTGACGTCCAGCGCGAAATCGGCACAGAATCCAGGCCGCAACGAAAAAAGACGAGGTTGAAATGGCTACGAAATCATCTTCGAAGGGCGGCGGCAAAGGGCTTGCCGCTGAAGTCACGCCGAGTGCCGACCTGGCCGCGATCGTCGGATCTACTCCGATTCCGCGCAGCGAAGTGACGAAGCGTGTGTGGGATTACATCAAGGCCAACGGCCTCCAGGATCAGACCAACAAGCGGATGATCAACGCCGACGACAAGCTCCGTAAGATCTTCGGCGGCAAAGATCAGGTCTCGATGTTCGAGATGACCGCGCTGGTCAACAAGCATCTCAAGTCGTAGTTACACGAGGCTTTTGGTTTTGATGAAAGGCGACCTTCGGGTCGCCTTTTGTTTTGTGATCACAAAACCTTCTCGACCGCCTCGAGCGTCGCGTCGATCTCCACCACATTCTCCATCCGCATGTTCGCTTCCGGATCTTTGAGAATGTTGCCGGTCAGCACGCAGACGATTTGTTCGTCGTCTTTCATGATGCCCGCGGCTTTGAGCTTCTTCACGCCAGCGAGTGTCGCCGCGGATGCGGGCTCGCAACCGATGCCCATGCCGTCGATCTCGCGCTTCGCGGCCATGATCTCTTCATCCGAGACCTGCTCGACGATGCCGTTCGTCACGCGAATCGCGTCGACGGCTTTGTCGTAGCTCACGGGATCGCCGATGCGAATCGCGCTGGCGATGGTTTCGGCTTGCACGCGATGGCGCGTTGCGAATCGCTCTTCGTAGCTGAGGAAGAATGGATTCGCGCCGCTCGCTTGAATCGATGCGAGTCGCGGCATCTTCGTGATCCAGCCGTTCGCGTGCGCTTCGCGCAGCGCTTTACCGAACGCGGACGTGTTGCCGAGGTTGCCGGCGGGGACGACGATCCAGTCGGGCGATTCCCAACGCAGATCCTGCAGCAACTCCCAGATGATCGTCTTCTGCCCTTCGATGCGAAATGGATTGATCGAGTTGACGAGATAGATGCCGAGCTTGTCGCACGCATCGCGCACGAGTCGCATCGCTGCATCGAAATCGCCGCGCACTTGCAGACACGTCGCGCCGTACGCGAGCGTCTGCGCGAGTTTGCCGCTGGCGACTTTGCCCGCGGGCACGAACACGATCGCGCGCAGTCCCGCCTGCGCGGCGTATGCCGCGAGCGATGCGGACGTGTTGCCCGTCGATGCGCATGCTACGGCGCGCGCGCCGACGCGCACCGCCTGCGTCACGGCGACGGTCATGCCGCGATCTTTGAAGGAGCCGGTCGGATTCTCGCCTTCGTGTTTGTAGAAAAGTCCGTTGCGTTCATACAACCGCGTCGAACCTTCGGGATGCGTGATCACGCGATCGAGATTCACGACGCCTTCGCGAAAACGCCACACGCCGCTCTGATCGATCGGCGCGCGCGACGTGCGCCGGTCATCGAACGAATTGCGATCCATGATCGTGTCGCGCTCGACGGAGAGCAGCCCGCCGCAATCACAGGTGTAGCGAATCGAGAGCGCGTCGTAGCGTTCCGGGCAGTTGATGCATTGCAGCCATTCCATGGTTTGTCGTGTCCTGGTGGAGCGGCGGGCTCCCAGCCCGCCGAATGTTCTTGCGATGCCGGCGGGCTAAGAGCCCGCCGCTCCACGTCTCGCCCCTTCCTTTTCAATCGCGCCGACGTGCGCGCTCGATTCGATCTCTCCAAACCCCGCCGCCATCGCTTTCGCGCATCGATGCGCGGCGACTTCGTCGCTCGTGATGGCGAAGAGTGTTGGTCCTGAGCCGCTGATCGAGCAGCCGAATGCGCCGTTGTCGAGCGCCGCGCGTTTCACGTCGTAGAAATGCGGGATGAGTGGGGCGCGGCGTGGTTCGGCGTAGACGTCGTCGAGCGCGCGGCGCAGCAGCTCTGCATCACCGATCGCGAATGCGTGCGCGAGCGCGGTGGTGTTGGCCATCAACTGAATCCACGTGTTGCGCTCGCAGGCATCGGGTAGCAGCGCGCGTGCGTCTTTCGTTTGAATGCGCACCTTCGGCGTGACGAGTGCGATCCACCATTCCGCGGCGACGGGCAACTTCACGACGTCGATCGGATCGACGCTGCGCGAGAGTGCGAGTCCGCCCACGGCGCTCGGCGCGATGTTGTCGAGATGACGTCCTGCAACCGCGGATTCGCCTTCCAGCGCGGCCGCGATCACGTCCTGCATCGACGGCGCTTGTCCCAACGCGAGTCCTGCCGCGTACGCGCCGGCGACGCTCGATGCCGCGCTGCCGCCCATGCCGCCCGCGAGCGCGAGACCTTTGTCGATGCTGACGATCGCGCGGTAGCCGAATGGCCGCAGATACGCGTTTGCGGCGATCGCGGCGCAGTTGCGATCGGGATCGCGCGGCACGAGCTCCGCGTCGCGGCCGGTGATGTCGTCGATGCGCGATGCGCTCTTCGTCAACTCGACCGTGACGCGATCGCCGATGCCTTCGACGGCGAGACCTAACACATCGAAGCCGGGACCGACGTTGCCGATCGAGCCCGGTGCATACGCGGTGGCGCGATTCACCGCGACACCTTGCGTCGCTCGTGCATCGTGATCGCGACGATGTCGTTCAACACGCCCGCCGCGGTCACGGCCGCGCCTGCGCCAGGACCGGTGACGACGAGCGGATTCGTCGCGTAACGCTTCGAGTGAATGACGACCGTGTTGTCCGTGCCGCGCAATCGTCCGAGGGGCGAGGCTTGCGGCACGGCTTCGACGCCGACGCGAATCGCGCGCTTGCCGATCTTCGCGACATAGCGCAGTACTTTGTCTTCACTCTTCGCGCGTGCGACGCGCTGCGCGAATTCATCATCGAGTGCCGTGAGCTTGTCGACAAAGCGCGCGGGATCGGAGTCATCGACCGAATGCGTGAACAATGATTCGAGTGCGATGTCGCTCAGCTCGAGTCTGCGGCCTAACGTGCGCGCGAGAATCAGCGCTTTGCGCGCGACGTCGGTGCCGGAGAGATCGTCGCGCGGATCGGGTTCCGTGTAGCCGCGCTTCCATGCGTCACGCACTGCATCGCTGAATCGCCTGCCGTCTTCGAGCGCGCTCATGATGAAGCCGAGCGTGCCGGAGAACGCGCCAAGAATCGTTTCGACGCGATCGCCGGACTCCTGCAACTTCGCGAGCGTGTCGAGCACCGGCAGGCCTGCGCCGGCCGTCGCTTCGTAACGCAGCGCGAGGCCGCGATCCTTCGCGGTCTGCATCAATCGATCGAATTCGAGTTGCGGCACCGCGAGCGGTTTCTTGTTCGCGAGCACGATGTGAAACCCGTTCTCGAGCGCTTCCTGAATCAGCGGTGCGGTCTCGTCCGACGTGAGATCGACCAGGATCGGACGATGCGAGGGGAGGAGCCACAGCTCATCACGCATCATCTTCTGCAATTGCTTCAGCGAGAGCAGCGAGTCGCGTTCGAAGAGTCGTCCGCCCGATGCTTTCTGTTTCGCGAGCGATTGCAGCGTGCGCGCGGAGAATCCTTTTTCTTCGATGCGAATGCCGGAACGATCGGTGACGCCGATGACTTTCACATCGAGCCCGAGCTCCTGGCGCAGATGTTTGTCCTGCGTGGTGAGTTGCGAGGCGAGCTCGCGGCCGATTTGTCCGTAGCCGAGGAGCGTGAGCTTCGACTCGCGGCCGGACGTGTCGGCGAGCGGATGCATCTTGTCGAGCTGATACTCCGCGTGCAGCGCCTGCAGCGCTTTCGTCGCGTGCGACTCCGCAACCGCGATCGTGATGTTCAACTCCGAGGAGCCTTGTGCGATCGCGACGACATTCACGCCCGCGCCGCTCAGCGCGGAGAACGTGCGTGCGGCAATGCCCGGACGTCCGCGCATGCCGAGTCCGACGACCGCGATGAGCGCGATGTCCTTCTCCGCGCGAATGCGATCGATCAACTTCGATTTGCGTTCGAACAAAAATGCTTCTTCGAGTGCGTTGATCGCGTGACCCGCTTCCGCATCCGGCAACACGAAGCAGATGCTCGATTCGCTTGACGCCTGGCTGATCATCGAAACGGAATGGCCCGCTTGCGACAGCGCGGTGAATGCGCGTCCGGCAACGCCCGGCACGCCGATCATGCCCGAGCCTTCGATCGACACGAGCGCCTGCTTGTGAATCGCGGTGAGAGCTTTGACCGGATACGCGCCCGGCTTCACATCGTCCGCGATGCGCGTGCCTTTCGATTCTTCGCGAAACGTGTTGCGCACGTAGAGCGGAATGCGGCGATCGACGAGCGGAATCATCGTGCGCGGATGCAACACCTTCGCGCCGTAAAACGCGAGCTCCGCGGCTTCGCGATAGTGCAGCTCGTGCAGCAATCGCGCGGACGGCACGCTCTTCGGATCGGCGGTCATGAGCCCGTCGACTTCCTTGAACAACGTCACCGCGCTCGCGCCGATGCAGCGCGCGAGAATCGCCGCGGAGAAATCCGTTCCGCCGCGGCCTAACGTCACGACTTCGCCTTCGGGACCGCTCGCGAGATAGCCGGGCATCACGACGACGATGCCCGCATCGAGCAACGGCGTGACGAGCTTCTTCGCGTTGCGCTCGCACTTTGGGAGATTCGGCCAGAGACTGCCGAGGCGGCGCTCGGTGACGATGATTTGTTCGGCGTCGATGAACTCCGCTTTGATCCCGCGCTCGTTCAACACCTCGACGAAGATGCGCGCCGACACGCGTTCACCGCGTGCGACGAGTGCGTCCTGTGCGCGTGGCGTCAGCTCGCGGAGCACCGCGACGCTCTCGGCCATCGAGCGCATTTCATGCGCGGCGTCGGAGATCAATTCGCGCAATCGCGTTGCGCGGGATTTGTTCTCGATGATCGCGTCGATCAACTCGAAGTGACGCAACTCGAACTGCTTCGCCGCCGTGATCCAGCCGGCACGATCGCCGCGCAGTGCTGCCTGCGCGGATGCGAGCAGCATGTCGGTCACACCGTTCGCTGCACTGACAACTGCTGCAATGCGCGGCGCCGCGCGCTTCACATGCTCGGCCGCGGTGAGAATGGCATTCGCGCTGCCGACGGCTACACCGCCGAACTTATAGACATCGAGAGACATGAGGCACGATTACTCCCTCACGCCTTTATACAGGTACGCAATGCCGAATGTCAGCGGCACGAATTCAATCGAACGGAATCGCGCCGACTCGTGCATGAGCTGCACGAAATCTTCGCCGCTCGGAAACCTGCCGGCGGAACGCTCGAGATATTCATACGCGTCCTGCTCGCCGGTGACCATGCCGCCGACGCGCGGCAGCACGCGCTTGCGATAGAGATCGTAGAGCGTGCGAAACGCGCGGCCGCGCGGTTGTCCGAACTCGAGAATCATCACGCGCCCGCCCGGCTTCACGACGCGTGCGAGCTCGCTCACGCCTTTGCGCGGATCGTTCACGTTGCGAATGCCGAAGGAGATCGACGAGATGTCGAACATCGCATCGTCGAATGGCAAGCGCGTCACGTCGGCGACTTCGAAGTGGATGTCCGGCGCTTTCACGCGTGCGCGCTCGAGCATCTCCGCGACGAAGTCGGTGCCGATCACTTCGCCTGCACCAACCGCTTTCTTGAATGCGATCGCGAGATCGCCGGTGCCGGTCGCGCAATCGAGCACGCGATCGCCGCTCTTCGCGGCGGACCACTTCACCGCGCGCCGGCGCCAGAGGTGATGCACGCCGCCGGACAGAACCGTGTTGGCGCGGTCGTAGCGCGTCGAGATCGACGCGAACATCGAACGAATCTTGTCGGGATCAGGGCCGGTGTAATTGGTCATTCGAAAGTTTGATTACGTTTGTCTCGCCGGCTGTGATCGTACCGGAAACGGTGCCCGACGCTTTGCGAACCAGCGCTGCCCGCCGTGCGGGCCGATTTACGTTTGTCTTGCCGGTTGTGATCGTACCGGAAACGGTACCCGACGCTTTGCGAGCCAGCGCTGCCCGCCGTGCGGGCCGAAAGTCTGATTTACGTTTGTCTCGCTGATTGTGATCGTACCGAAAACGGTGCCCGACGCTTTGCGAACCCAGCGCTGCCCGCCGTGCGGGCCGGGACCGGTGTAGTCGGTCATTACGGGTGTGGGTTGCGTTTGGATCGCCGAATGCTAATCATTCGGGTCCGATGCAACGCGACTTTGCGTTCGTTCAGACATCCCCGGGCCGCGTGTTCGTCGGCTGGGGACCGTTCGAACATCTCCCATTCCGGCGCCCGGAGCGCCCGGCATTCTACGTCACCGACTTCTTCCTCGACGATGTCCACCCATGGCGCCATCCCGTGCAATGGGAAGAGCTCACGTTCGCGGAGCTCGCCTCACGCTTCGAAGATCAGGGCGCACCCGAAATCGAGTGGGAGCCGTTGTCGCTCTCCGATTTCACACCACTCTTCGACTCCGTACGCGATGGCTTCGCGAGCGGCGCATTTCAGAAGATCGTTCCCGTGTTGTTCGAGAACGGCCGCTTCGTGCATCGCGCGTCGTACTGGCATCACTTCATCTCGCGACTCGAAACGTTGCCGCCCGGACTTACCGCATACGGCTACGCATACGGCGGACACGGCGCGATCGGCGCAACACCCGAGACGTTGTTTCAGGCAGAAGCACACGGCTATCGCACGATGGCACTCGCGGGCACACGACCCGTTGCGCGCGCGGAAGAACTGCTCGGCGATCCGAAAGAGCGACTCGAACATCGACTCGTCGTCGACGACATCGTTCGCCGCCTTGCGCCATTCGGCAACATCGAAGTCGGACCGTTAGGCGTGTTGCGCATGCCCGGCATCGCGCATCTCATGACGCCAATTTTCTTCGCGGAGTCGGGTGGTCCCGAGAAGATGTCGTTTGCCGAAATGGTGCGACGTCTTCATCCCACCGCGGCCCTCGGCGTTTCGCCGCGCACGCAAGCGGGCGAGCGCTGGTTGCGCGAAGCCGATCGCGGCGTGAAACGCAGAACGTTCGGCGCGCCGTTCGGCATGGAGCGCCCCGATCGATCGTCGCTCGCCGTCGTCGCCATTCGCAATATTCAATGGACCGGCGAGCGCGTGCGCATCGGCTCGGGTGTCGGTATGCTCGCGCAGAGCACGCTCGAGCGCGAGTTCGAGGAACTGCGGCAGAAGCGCGATCAGGTGAAGCATCTTTTCGGAATCGAAACTGCCGCATGGGAAATGTCGAACGCGCATCGCGCCTGATCGGCGACGTGCGCGCCGCCGGCGTGCGCGAGTTCTGCGTGTGCGCGGGATCGCGCAACGCGCCGCTGCTCGTCGTGTTAGGCCGCGGCGATGCGCGTTTGTTTTCGTTCGTCGATGAGCGCAGCGCGGCGTTCTTCGCGCTCGGCCGATTCAAATTGCACGGCGATCCGGTGGCGATCGTGACGACCTCCGGAACCGCGGTCGCGGAGTTGCTGCCGGCCGCGGTCGAAGCGCATTACTCCGGCGCGCCGCTCGTGTTCATCACCGCGGATCGCCCCGCACGATTTCGCGAGACCGGCGCACCGCAGGCGATCGATCAGATCGGGATCTTCGGCAAGTACGCGGAGACATCGCTCGAATCGTGGTCGCGCGTGCGCGCGCTGCATCTCAATGTCGAATTCGACGAGCCTCTCATCGATGATTGACACATTAACTCGTGGAGCGCCGGGCTCTCAGCCCGCCGAGCCGTCTCCTGTATCGCTGCTTCTTCTTCGCTACCGTCATCGCGTGGTGCCCTCAAAGAAAGGACGGCGAGTTGAGAGCTCGCCGCTCCACCTGCATGGCTAATCCGCTCGTGATCGTCGGCGGACTCGCTCCGCGTCATCGCGCTCGTGTGCGCGAGTTTCTGTTGTCGTTGAATGCGCCGGTCTACGCGGAAGTGTTGTCAGGACTGCGCGAGGATCCATCGCTGCCGCACATCACCGCGGGAGAAAGGATGATCGCGCGCGGCAAATTCGATTCCGTGATTCGCATCGGCAACGTGCCGACGCTGCGCTTCTGGCGCGATCTCGATTCCTCGGATCTGCCGGTGATGCACTACAGCGAGCTGCCGTTTGCGGGGATGACGCGCGGTCATGTGCATCCATTCACTGCATTGCCGTCGCTGCATGTCTCGCGCGACGAATCCTTCTTCGCACTCGATCGCGAGATCGCCGCGAAGTTTCACGCGATTCTCGATGATGAGCCGCAGTCGGAGTTGTCGATGTTGCGCGCGTTGTCTCGTGAGTTGCCCGAACGTTCGCGTATCTATCTCGGCAACAGCCTGCCGATTCGCGAGTGGGATCTCGTCGCGTCGCGCGAGCCGCGCGGATTCGAGTACGAGGCGAATCGCGGCGCAAACGGGATCGACGGTCAGCTCTCCACGTTTCTCGGCTGGTGCGCACCGAATCGCGACAACATCGCCATTCTCGGCGATCTCACGACGATCTACGACCTCGGTGCACCATGGATCGCGCGCCAGCTCGATGATGGTGTGCGCTTTCGCATTGTCATCATCAACAACGGCGGCGGTCGCATCTTCAGCCGCGTCGGTTCGTTGAAGGTCGTCGACCGCGAAATGCGCGAGCGCATCATCGAGAACGTGCACGACGTCCGCTTCGACGCATGGGCGTCGATGTGGAACGCCGACGTGACGGAACTGCGGCCGGACGCAGAAGCGTCCGCGCGCGTGTGGGCGAGGTACGACGCGCTGTGGTCCTGATTCGCACGTTCTCGGGATTCCTTGGGCTCCCATCGGATTGGGATTTTCTGCCGTGGCCGCATTCACCTCACGACGGCAACGTGCTTCTCGGCTATTCGATGGGCGGCCGTCTCGCACTGCAGCTTCTCGAACGACAGCGATTCGAGAAAGCGATCATCGTCTCCGCCGGATTGAACGCGCCGGATGATGCGCGTCGCATCCGCGATGAAGAGTGGGCGCAACGCTTCGAGTACGACGAATGGTCTTCGCTCATGCGCGATTGGAACGCGCAGCCGGTGTTCGGCGGACATGCGTTGTTGCGCGATGAAGGTGATTACGATCGTCGCGAGCTCGCGCGCCAGTTGCGCGAATGGTCGCCCGCGGTGTTGCCGCCGCCGAGTCTCGAATCGATCGACACGCCGGTGTTGTGGATCGCCGGCGAGCGCGATGCGAAGTACGTGGAGATTGCGCGTCGCGCGGTTGCGCGATTGCCACACGCGGAGTTGTGGATCTGTCCCGATGCGGGGCATCGCGTGCCGTGGGAACAGCCTGATGCGTTCGTGCAGCGATTGCGAGACTTCCTCGACTTGCACTAACGTTCGCCGCCTATGGCGGAAACCTGGCACAAACTGCACGACTTCGAAGACATCAAATACGAGCGCACTGAAGACGGCATCGCGAAGATCACGATCAATCGTCCCGAGGTGCGGAACGCGTTCCGGCCGAAAACGGTCGGCGAGTTGAAGCAGGCGTTCGACATGGCGCGCGACGACGAGGAGATCGGCGTCGTGATTCTCACGGGAGAAGGCCCCGATGCGTTCTGCTCCGGCGGGGATCAGCGCGTGCGCGGCAAGGGCGGCTACGTCGATCCCAAAGAGAAGATTCCGCGCCTCAACATCCTCGATGTGCAGAAGCAGATTCGCAGCATGCCGAAGCCGGTCGTGGCAATGGTTGCGGGATACGCAATCGGCGGCGGTCACGTGTTGCACGTCGTCTGCGATCTCACGATCGCCGCGGAGAATGCGCGTTTCGGCCAGACCGGCCCGCGCGTCGGCTCCTTCGACGCCGGCCTTGGTTCGTCCTACCTCTCGCGCATCATCGGCCAGAAGAAAGCACGCGAAATCTGGTTCCTGTGTCGTCAGTACGACGCGAAACAGGCGCTCGAGATGGGCCTCGTCAACACGGTCGTGCCGATCGATCAGCTCGAGACCGAGACATTGAAATGGTGCCGCGAGATGCTCGCGCTCTCGCCGATGGCACTGCGTTTCCTCAAAGCCGCAATGAACGCCGATTGTGACGGCCAGATCGGCCTCCTCGATTTCGGCGGCAGCGCCACGCTCCTTTATTACTTATCGGAAGAAGCGCAGGAAGGCCGCGACGCGTTCGTCGAGAAGCGCAAACCCGAGTTCAATAAATTCAAGCGATTCCCGTGAAACACTGGCTTCTCGCGGCAAGACCAAAAACATTGTCGGCGGCTGTCGTGCCGGTGCTCATCGGCTCCGCACTGGCATCGCACGAGCCGGCAGGAATCACCTGGTGGGTATTCGCCTGTGCGCTTGTTGGCGCGATCCTGATTCAGATCGCGACCAATTTCATCAATGACGCGCTCGATTTCAAGAAAGGCGCGGACACGGGAGAGCGGCTCGGACCGATTCGCGTCACACAAGCGGGTTTATTGAGCGCCGATCAGGTTATGCGCGCGGCGTGGATTTGTCTTGTCGGCGCCGCATTGTGCGGAATCCCGCTGATTTATCGCGGCGGCTGGCCGATGCTCGTCGTCGGCGTCATTTCGATTTTCATGGCGTATGGCTACACCGGCGGACCATTTCCTCTCGCCTATCACGGACTTGGCGAATTATTCGTGTTGTTGTTCTTTGGGTTCATTGCCGTGGGTGGCACGTTCTATGTGCTTTCGCTGCAGTTGACGCGTTCCGCGTTATTGGCGGGTTATGCGGCAGGCACACTGGCTTGTGTGCTGATCGTGATCAATAACCTTCGCGACGTCGATGGCGATCGTCGTTCGAATAAACGGACGACGGTCGTGCGATTTGGCGAAGGCTTCGCTAAATTGGAGATCGCGCTCTTTGCACTGACGCCGTTCGTCGCGGCCGCGGTCATTGCGTGGATGCAGAATCGCTGGCCATTGCTGTTGACCCTCGCGGCGCTGCCGCTCGCATTCATGGTCATTGTGCGTGCACTGAGATCGCGCGGCGCTGTTCTCAATCAATGCTTAGCGATGGCCGGCGCGCTTCAGTGGGCATTCGGCATTCTCTTCGTCATCGGCTGCATGTTCTGATGCGCCTCTGGATTCATCGCTACTCGCTCATGCCTAAACGGCGTTTGAGCGGGATCGCGCGCGAAGGTGCGAGAGACGGGGCGTTAATTCGCGTCGATGATGGATTCGCGGATGTTCATCCGTGGCCGGAGCTCGGCGATTTGCCGATCGAGCAACAACTCTCGCTTCTCGCACGCGGCGAGCTCACATCGTTAACTCGCGCGTCGCTGAAACTCGCCGCGCTCGATGGCGATGCAAGACGCCGAGGTGTTTCGCTGTTCGATGGGCTCACAATTCCGCTCAGTCACTGGCCGGGCAATCAGCCGCCACCCGCGTTCGACACAGTGAAAATCAAAGGTGTAATGGATGTTCCAGAGCACGTGCGCATTCGGATCGATTTCAATGCGACACTGACTCCTGCGGAGTTTTTGAACATCGCAGAAACGCTTCCTAAGGCCCGCATCGACTTTATTGAGGACCCCTGTCCTTACGACGAATCCTTGTGGCAACAGCTCGAACACGAGACCGGCCTAACGCTGGCCTACGATCAACCGCCAACCGCCAACCGCCAACCGCCAACCAAAATCCTCATCCACAAGCCCGCCATCACTCCCGACTTCCCCTCCCACCCGAACGTGGTCGTCACTTCCTACATGGATCATCCCGTCGGCCAATTCGGCGCGGCGTACATTGCGGCGACGCACGATGTAAATCCGCGTTGCGGCCTCTTCACCCACGTCCTCTATGAACCCGATGCGTTCATTGAGCGCATCGAATCCGATGGCGCGCGTTTATTGCCGCCGCGCGGCGCTGGTATTGGATTCGACGATCTCCTGGAGAATCTCTCGTGGACCTCGATTGGCTGAGCTCCGAATCGCACGTGCTCCTGAATCCGCGTATGCCGGCGGAGGAATGCGCGAAACTCGAGTCCTATGTCGTCGATTTACCGGGCCATATCTGGCTCGCAACGTCCGGCACTACAGGCGCGCTGAAACTCACGGCATTATCGAAAGAGGCGATACTCGCATCGGCCGCCGCGGTCAATCGACGATTCGAATCGAATGCAAATGACGTTTGGTTAGGCGTATTACCAACCTTCCACGTCGGCGGCCTCGGCGTTTACGCGCGCGCGTTCCTCTCTGGTGCGCGAGTCGTACAGGAGTGGAGCGACGACGTCACACTCGCGCCGCTCGTTCCTGCGCAGGTGAGCGACCTCGTCCATGCTCGGACAAAACCGCCGCGATCGTTGCGAGCGGTGATTGTGGGCGGAGGTGCATTATCGGAGGAGTTGTATGCGGCGGGAACGGAGCTCGGATGGCCATTGCTGCCGAGCTACGGGATGACCGAAACGTGCTCCCAAGTCGCGACGGCCGCGCTCGGATCGCCTGAATTACTGATGCTCGACCACGCGGAGGCACGCACAGAAGAGGACGGCCGCCTCGCGTTTCGTGGCTCATCCTTATTATCGGGCTACGCCACTGCAGACGGATTCGTCGACCCCAAACGCGACGGCTGGTTTCTTACAGAAGACCTTGGCAGCGTGGAGGGAAACGTGCTGCGGGTGTATGGACGCAGAGGCGACTTCATCAAAATCGGCGGCGAGTCTGTCGACCTTGCGCGGCTGGACGCGATCCTTTCGTCTGTCGTGGGCACCCATGCCGCGATCGCGCCCGTTTCGGACACGCGCCTTGGTCATGTCGTCCATCTCTTCGTGGACCGCTCTGTCGACGCTGACGTGGTTCTGTCTGCATTCAACGCGCGCGTGCACCCGTTCGAGCGAGCGCGGCAGGTTCATCGCATCGACGAAATCCCTCGCTCGGCCCTCGGCAAATTGCTGCGCAAAGAGCTCTTGAAGCTCATCCATTGAACGCATTTGCACATTTCCAAAAATCGTTGGAATACGACCTACCCCTATGCCGTTAACCGTGGTCCCGACGCGGAAACGCGCTCTCTGAAAAACGAACGGTAACTCGCACAGCGGCAATCATTTGATCGTCGTCGTGGCGGTCGAAAAGATCGCGGAATACGAGTGCAGGGTAAGTGGTTAGTAAAGTTCCCGGCGCGACGCTGACAACGAACGTTGACAACATCGCGAAGGGCACCTAGAATCGCCGCCCTGCAGCAGTAAGCCCGCGGCAGTTCACAGCAGTCCCGATCTTTCCAACCGACAAAGCGAGTAGTTACCGAAGTCCGGGTCAACCGGAATGGGTTCGTGCGGTCCACGGAAACATTCCGCTTGACACGGACGAAGGGGTCTGGCAATCTGTCGACCCTTTCGGCGAGGCCGGTTCTTTGACAACTGAATAGGAAAGCAACGTAAAAGACGACGTGATTCCTTTGAGTCT
>JACZCU010075979.1_pt1 | contig 41924 bp, 32 predicted proteins | sample 8641851 | NCBI WGS metagenome assembly JACZCU01 (sample SAMN15324605, study PRJNA640507) | soil metagenome | isolation source: monocropping sugarcane control | place: China: Luxin town, Laibin City, Guangxi Province | collected 2019-07-25 | depth 10cm m | reverse complement strand
TCGGGTGCGAGCTGCGAGATCTGCGCTTCGAGCTCGCCGCAGATCACGACCACTTCGCCGCCTTTGTCCGCCGCGACTTTGCGCACTTTCTGCAGCAGCGGCGGCTCACTGCCGAGGTCTCCCTCGGCGACGTTCGCGACGTAGAGCACCGGCTTCAGAGTGATGAGGTTCAGCTCCGCGAGCTCGCTCTGCTCTTCATCGCTTAGTCCCGCCGCGCGCAGCGGCGTGCCCTTCTCGACCGCGGCGATCGCCTTCGCGAGCGCTTCGGCCTGCGCGAAGTACTCCTTCTGCCCGACGCGCGCGAGACGGCTCACGCGATCGTTGCGCTTGGTCAGCGCTTCGAGATCCGCGAGCAGCAACTCCGTCTCGATGACTTCGATGTCGCGCTCCGGATCGACGGAACCTTCGACGTGCACGACGTTCGGATCTTCGAAGCAGCGCACGACGTGCAGGATCGCGTCGGTCTCACGAATGTTCGCGAGGAACTGATTGCCGAGCCCTTCGCCCTTGCTTGCGCCGCGCACGAGGCCGGCGATGTCGACGACTTTGAGGTCCGTGAAGATGACCTGCTTGCTCGTCGCGAGCTCCGCGATCTTCACGAGACGCGGATCGGTCACCGGCACGATGCCGACGTTCGGTTCGATGGTGCAGAAGGGATAGTTCGCGCTCTGCGCGCCAGCGGCGGTCAGGGCATTGAAGATCGTCGACTTGCCCACGTTCGGCAGACCGACGATTCCGACAGAAAGACCCATTGGTTCTCAGACTCCAGCGAAGATTCGCGACCGGCTCAACCGGTGAGGGGTGATCGCGATTCCATGCTGCGCCGTGCGCCCTCGACCGCGCCGATCAGTCCGACTTCCTCATTCACGATGAGATGGACCGGAATCGTCTCCAGCAGCGGGCGAAATCTCCCCTTGCGCAGGAACGCTTCGACGAAGCGGCCGTCGGTGAACCACGAAACGTTTTTCGCGGCGATGCCGCCGGCGAGATAGATGCCGCCGCGCGCGAGCACACCGAGCGCGAGGTTGCCGGCCTCGGCACCGTAGCAGTCGACGAAGATCTCGAACGTATGCACCGCGCGCGAGTCGCCTTGCATCGCGAGCTCGGCAATCTCCGAGGGCGTGATCTCCGCTCCGCCTAAAAACGTAAAGATGTTGACCAAACCCATGCCGGACACGACCCGCTCCCAGCTCACGTGTCCGTCGTATTTCTGATGAAGATGCAGGAACAGGCGCGCCTGCTCTTCATCCTGCGGCGCGAAGTCGACGTGACCGCCTTCGGTCGGGACGATCTGAAACGCGCCGTCGTGCACGGTGAGAATCGCTTCGCCGAGTCCGGTGCCCGCGCCGAGAATGCCGATCGGCGCAGTGCGATCGCGCTGTCCGTCCTGCAGCGAGAGCAGATCGGTTTCGTTCAGCAGCGGCACGCCGAGCGCGACGGCGTAGAAATCGTTGACGAGCGTGACGTGCGGAATCCCGAACATGTTCGCGAGCGATTGCTCTTCGAGGACCCAGCCGACATTCGTCACTTCCGCGCGTCGCGACAACACGGGACCTGCGACCGCGAAGCACGCCGCATCGATTTTGCCGTCGATGCGCGAGAGAAATTCGCGCAGCAGGTCCTCAAACGTCTTGTATGTCCCGCTCTCGTATCTCTCCTCGGCAATCGTGCGTCCATCCTGCGTCACACACCGCAGCAGAGTCTTCGTTCCTCCGACGTCGCCGGCGAGCCATTGCATGGCGGCGGAGTGTAGCCGAGACGCATGTGGATATACTGCCATCCATGCGTCCTCCCGGCGACGGCCTGCCGGATTCCGATCCGAACAAGGGTGTCGCCGTAGAGGACGCCTATCGCGACCATTCGTCGCTGCTGAAGGACATCGCGGTCCACAAGTTCAACATCGCCGCTGCCGACGCGGAGGCGCTGGTGAATGAAGTGTTCACGGCGTTCATGGTGCGGCGTCAACTCATTCGCAATCCGCGCAAGTGGCTCATCGGCGCGGTGTGTCATGCGAGTCGCGCGTACTGGCGCGCGGTTTCGCGCACGTCGCAGTTTCCTCCCGATGTTGCGGAGTACGTCGATCCCGCATCGCCGTCGCTGGAGAGCCGCATCGTCGACCGCGTCACGATCACGGCCACGCTGCAGCAGATCGACTGCCGGTGTCGCGAAGCCTTGCGATTGTTTTACTCGGAAGGGTACTCGGCGGCCGAGATCGCCGAGGTATTCGGAACCACAACCAACAACGTCATGCAGATTCTCCACACGTGCCGCAAGCGCGTGCGAGAGGTGTATCGCGAGCTGAAGGACGGAAAGCGTTGAACGGGCATTACGACGAATCCGCGCTGCAGGAGTATCTGGACGATCCGGAATCGTTCCCGCGGCGCTCGGATCTCGAAACGCATCTCCTGCTCTGCACCCAATGCCGTGCGGCGCTGGAAGAGTTGCGCGCGTTCGAGGCGGCGTTGTCGAGTGATGCCGTGTGGAACGCGGTGAACGGCGAAGAGACACCGGAGTCCGTACGCGCGCTCGCGGATCTGCTCGAAAGCGAAGATCTCGAAGCGGAGTCCGCGCTCACGCCTTACCTCAGCAGTCCCGTCGCGTTCCGTCGCGCGAACATCGCCTCGCTGCCGCAGATGCGCACCGCGGGCGTCGTGCGTCGTTTGTGCGCGGAAGCGCGAACGTTGCGCGATCGTCAGCCGATGCACGCGTTGTATGTCGCGGATGCGGCGATTGCGATCGGCGAGCAGCTTTCGCACGAGATCTATCCCGCGCCGGTGATCGATGAACTGCGCGGCTGGGGATGGCTCGAGCGCGCGAACGTTCTTCGTCACCTCGGCCGTCACGCCGAAGCGCTCGACGCACTCGACATCGCCGTGCGCGCGTTCACGCATTCACCCGTGGCCGCGTACTCACTCGCACTCGCCGATTACCTGCGCGGCGTGATCTTCGTCGAGCTCGAGAAACTCGAGGAAGGATTGCGACTCGTGCGACGCAGCGCGCGCGTGTTCCGTCAATTCGGTGAAGACGAGCGTTACGTGCACGCGAAGATCGTCGAGTCCGGCGTGCTCTTCGATCGCAATCGCTACAAAGAAGCGCGCGAGTTGCTCGTGTCGCTGATTCCGGTCGCGAAGGAGATCGGTCAGGCACGCACGCTCGCGCACCTGTACAGCAACATCGCCACGTGCCAGTTGCGATTGCACGATCTCGAATCGGCGGAGTTGTACTTCGGCCGCGCGCTGTCGCTGTACGAGGCGCTCGGCATTGAGATCGAGCGCGTGCGCTCGCGCTGGAACATCGCGTCGTTGCGCATTGCGAAAGGCAGCATCGAAGACGGCATGGCACGTCTCCGCGAAGTCCGTGCCGAGTTCGAATCCCTCGGCATGCGCAGCGATGCGGCGCTCGTCACGCTCGATCTCGCGGAAGCGCTACTCGCTTCGGGATCGACGGTGCGCATTCGGGAAGCGGCCGAGTTGTCGTCATCACTCGTCGCGAGTTTCACGGCCGTCGGCATGACCGGCAACGCGCTCACCGCGCTCGCGTTTCTGCGCGAGGCGTTCGAGAAAGGCCACGCCACGCCGAAGCTCGTGCGCCACGTGCGCGACTATCTCGAATCGCGGCCCGATCAGCGCGACGTCAAGTTCGTCCCGCCGCCCTCGTAGCGTCAGCGTTTCATCAGCGATGACATCGATCTCGCGTCAGCGGCGCGCGGTTCATCGCGTTCTTCGCGCCTCGCCTGTGCTCGCTGTCCTCGTTCATTGCGCATGACGAATTTTGCGGCGCGTTGATGCCGCGCGCGCCGGTTGGCGTTCGGCGCATGACTACACTCGCGAACATCCGATGGAAGTCCTCGTCGAACTGCTGGTTGCGGCGATCGGATCCGGAGCAACGCTCTGGTTTCTGCAACGCCGTCGTGCGCGCGCCGCGGCTGAAGCGCGAGCGCAGAAGGAAGCGGCGTGGCTGCGACGCATGCGGCAGCAGAAGCTCGTGCGCGATCGTTTGTTTGCGATCAATGAAGAATCGCTGAGTCTTCTCGAGGCGATGCCGGGATGGGTCGAGTCGGCCGAGCACGATCTCGATCGCGCGGAGCTCGATTTCGCAGAAGGTGCGTTCGCGCCGTTCTGGAATTGCGTCGAGAGTGCGGTCGTCTCGCTCGCCTGCTTCGATGAATCCGTGCGCAAGCTCGCGAGCCATTCGTGTGAGTACGCCGAGTTGATCGCGCAGTGCAAAACACCCGTGGCGCCATTCACGGTGTCCGCGGTTTCGCCCGCGCGCATGAGTCTCGCCGCGAGCACCTCGCATCGACTGCACGGCATCGTGCGCCGCGCGCAAAGAGACTTTCAGTTCTCCGTGATCTACGAGCATCGCAAGACGAATCAGATTCTCATCGCGGGCTTCCGCAACTTGTCGCAGGCGGTCGAAGAGATGGCGTCGAGCATCACCGCGTCGATCGATAACCTCGCGAGCAAGCTCGAAACGATGAAGGCGCCGGAATCAACGCGAGCCGCTGAATCGAACCGCGAACAAGCGGTGATCGAGATGCTCGAGCGCATCGAGCAGACGCGGTACCGCACCGCGATCGCGTAAGGCGCACGAACGGAGCGAGCCCGCGCGGGACGCGGGCGGCCCGGCCGGCTTGAAAGCCGGCGCTCCGAGAGGCGGCGCTTCGAAACTCCCGCGCTCCGACTCACCGCCTAAGGTTTCGTCCGCTCTCGACACTCCCTCAGCAAGGGGCCCCCCACCGAACTTGGCCGATTGGCCAGAAGGAGGGGGTACGTGGTTATTACCGCGACGGCGCTCGCGCTGATCGTTCTTTATCACCGCCTGGTTCTGCCGGGCACGTAAACCTCTTTGACAATTCATCTGGCCGGGCGGCGGCGGAGCTCCGCGAGACTCCTTCGACTGACTCCCTCGTGCTTCGCCGTTGCCCGGCTGCCTCAAAGCCGCCGGCCGTGCCCGCGCTCATCCAACGATCAGGTTCATGCACAGATCCGTGTGCGAGAATGCGCCACTCCTATGGCGACCCGGACCCGATCCATGACAGCGGATTCCGAGGGCAAACGTGTCCTCGATGCCATCCGCCTTCTCGTTCGCTCGCTGCGCCTCTTCGATCGCGAGGCGCAATCGAAGCACGGCATCACCGCCGCGCAATCGTTCGTGCTCCACGCGCTCGACGACGCCGAAGTGCTCTCGCTCAACGAGCTCGCAGAACGCACCGCGACCGATCAGAGCTCCGCATCCGTCGTCGTGCAGAAACTCGTCGACGCCGGCTACGTCTCACGCACACCGCGCAAAGACGATCGACGCCACGTCGATCTGAAACTCACCGCCAAAGGCCGCGGCGTCATTCGTCGCTCGCCTGCACCCGCGCAGCAGAAGATCCTCGACGCGATCAACGCCATGTCGTCGCGCGATCGCAAACAGTTCGCCGAGATGCTCGACATGTTCGTCGACGCGATCGGTGCGGGCGGACGCAAAGCGCCGATGCTCTTCGAAGACGAGACGCCGAAATCGCGCAAGCGCGCGAGCTCATAGTCCACCGCGTCACGCGTTGGCCGCGAGCTCGTCCATCGTCTGCGCTTCCCACAGACGCCGGTACGTCGAACTGCGATCGAGCAACTCCGCGTGCGTGCCGAGTCCCACCGACACACCATTCTCGATCACGAGAATGCGCGTTGCGTTGCGCAGCGTGGAAAGACGATGCGCAATCGAGATCGCCAGCCTCCCCTGCACCAGACGATCGAGTGCGCGTTGCACTCGCGCTTCGGCGTATGAATCGAGACTCGACGTCGCTTCATCGAGCAGCAGAATCGGCGCGTTCTTGAGAATCGCGCGCGCGATGTTGACGCGCTGCGCTTCACCGCGCGACAACGGTCGTCCGCCATGTCCGATGATCGTGTCGTACCCCTCGGGCATCGACAAGATGTCGTCGTGAATCTCCGCGGCACGCGCTGCCGCGATGACATCCGCATCACTCGCGTTCGGCTGCCCGAGGCGAATGTTGTCGCGCACCGAAGCCATGAACAGAAACGGATCCTGCGTCACGATCGCGAGCTTGTCGTGCAAATCCGCGAGACGAATGTTGCGAAGATCCTCGCCATCGAACAACACCGCGCCCATCGTCGGATCGTAGAAACGAGCGAGCAGACTGAGAAGCGTGCTCTTGCCCGCGCCCGACGGACCGACGATGCCGAGAATCTCACCCGCATTCACTTCGAACGACACACCTTGCAACACGGTCGTGCCGTCGATCGCGAATCCGAGATCGCGCGCCGTGATCTTCGCCGGTGCGTGCGGCAACGGCTTGGCGTCGGTCCGATCCTCAACGTCCGGTTTTTCCGCGAGCACCTTCTCGACGTGCACGAGACTCGCGCGATTGCGTTGAATCTCCATGTACGCGGTATTCACGTTGTGCAGCGGTCCCTGCACCGCGCGCGCGGCGATGAGAAACGCGAGGAACTCCGGCCATCCGAGAGAGCCGGACAAAAGCTGAAAGCCGCCGACGATGATCACCGCAACGATGGCGACGCTCGACAGAGACTCGAGCGCGACCTTCGCCCACGCGCGCACCCGCTCCATGTTCATCAGCTCGTCGAAATACGTCTGCGCGGACGTCATCGTGCGATCAGCCTGCTGCTGCTCGGCTTCATAGACTTTGATGACGCGAATGCCCGCGAGCAGTTGATAGAGGATGTCGAACACCGCGACGCTCTTCTGCCGCACGACGTGCGAGCGCACGACGGTCTTGCGCGCGACACTGGCGATCGGCAGCACCGCGATCGGAATGATGATGAACGCCCAGAACGCGAGCACGGGACTGATATGAACCGCGGCCACGAGCAGGCCGAGGGCGAGCGCGGCTTCGATGATCATCGTCGCGCCGGACATCGCGATCGTGCGCACATTCACGACGTCGGCGCGCAATGCGGTGATCAACTCGCCGTGCGTGTTGCGATCGAAGAATCCCGCCGAAAGACCGAGGATGTGGCGCACGAGACGATCCATCGTGCGTAACTCGACGACGGTCACGATGCGTTGCTCGGCGATGCGCGCGTCGTAGTTGAGCACCGCGATCACGAGATTCGCGAGGAGCATGTATCCGACGCCGATCCACAACGCGCGCTCGTCATGCGCGGCCACGACCGCGGTGAGAAATTTGCGAATGAGCAGGATCGTGACGGCGGTGGCAGCGGAACGTCCGAACGAGGAAAACGCGAAGCGCGCGAGCAGCAGCGGCTCGCGTTTCAGAATCCCGAGAGGCAGGGCATACGACTTCACGCGTTCGCAGTATCGCCCGATCGCGACGCGGGTGCCACTTGCGACTGGCGCTGTGCTTCCGCGTCTCGATGCAGTTCATCCGAAGGATCGGGCATGTGGATGCGCACGAGGAAATCGAGCGCGAGTGCGAGTCCTTGTCGCTGCGGCAGCGTGAGAATCACCGGAATGGCCATCGCGGCGAAGAACCCGCCGGTGGTCATCCATCCGCGCGGGCCGAGGCCGAAGTAGAGCGCGGCGATGCCGAAGAGAATCGGAACGCGATCGGTGATGATCATGAACAACCACAGATCGCCCTGATTGCGAAGATACAGCAGATTGCACGACGAACAACGCTCGTGCATGTCGAGCCACTTCTTGAACACGCGTCCTTCGCCGCAACGCGGGCAGCGGCGGCACCAGCCCCGCCAGAGCACGGTGAAGATGGGAGGACGCGTCAGCATCGACAGGAAGGAACGAAGAAACGTCGCGCGCGCTTCCACGCGCGCGAATCAGTTCTCGTCCAACGCATCGCGCACGGCACGCATCAGCGACGCGGTCGTGGTCGGCTTTTCGAGGAATCGCACGCCTGCATCGAGAACGCCTTTGTGCACGATGGCGTTGTCCGTGTAGCCGGACATGAAGATGACGCGCGCCTCGGGACGTTCTTTCACCAGGCGCGCGGCAAGCACGGCGCCATTGATGCGCGGCATGACGACGTCGGTGAGCAGCAGATGAATGACATCGTCGTACGCGTCGGAGATGTGCAACGCCTCGCTGGCTGACGAAGCCTCGAGCACGCGATATCCATTCTCCTCGAGCGATTCACGAATGACCGTGCGCAGCAACGCTTCGTCTTCGACGAGCAGGATCGTCTCATCGCCGCGGCTGGGAATCGGATCGCCGTCGACGACATCGAGAGGAGCCAGAGGAAGAACGGCGTGATGACGCGGCAGAAAAATCTTGAACGCCGTGCCCTGGCCGACTTCCGAGTACAGCCACATGAATCCGCCGGTTTGCTCGACGATGCCGCGCGCCACGGCAAGACCGAGACCGGTGCCGCGCGTGGGATCTTTCGTCGTGAAGAATGGATCGTAGATCGACTGGCGAATGTTTTCCGGAATCCCGGTACCGGTGTCGGTCACGACGAGCACGACGTATTCGCCTTCGCGCAATCCGGGATGCTGTCGCACGTATGCGGAATCCGCGCGAAAGTTGCGCGTCTCGATGATGAGCAGCCCGCCGCCGGGCATCGCGTCGCGCGCGTTGACGACGAGATTCAGCAGCACCTGATGCAATTTCCCCGGATCGGCGAAGACGGGCCACAACGTCGGCTGCAGATCCGAGCGCAACGTGATGTCTTCGCCGAGCGTGCCGGCGAGCAGATCGAGCGTCGAGCGCACGACGTCGTTCACGTTGGCCGGCTGCGGCTGCAGGACCTGCTTGCGTGACGCGGCGAGGAGTTGTTCGATCAACGCGCGATTCTTCATCGCGGCGTTGCGAATGTCCGCGACCAGCGGCTGCTGGTTTTCCGGCAGCATGCGTTTGAGCAACTCACATCGCGCGAAGATGACCATGAGCATGTTGTTGAAGTCGTGCGCGATTCCGCCCGCCAGCCGGCCGAGGCTTTCGAATTTCTGTGCTTGCAGCAGTTGTGATTCGAGCTGTCGCTGCTGCGTTACGTCGCGGGTGATCACCGCGTATCCGCGCAGCACTCCGCGCGAGTCGTAACTCGGATGAATGACGCTGTGCGCGAGAATGCGCGTCCCGTCTTTCCGAACGCGCCAGCCTTCGCGTTCGAGACGAGTATCGACATTGTGCAGAACCTCCGCGACGTTCGAGAAATCGCGTTCGTCGACCGGATAGAACATCGCTGACGACTGCCCGATCACTTCGTCCGCGGCATATCCGAAGAGGCGCTCCGCTCCCGCGTTCCAGCTTGCGATGCGCCCTTCCGGATCGACGAGAATCAGCGCGTAGTCATCGATTGCATCGACGAGCAATCGAAAGCGCTCTTCGCTCTCCCACAGCGTCTCCTCGGAAACCGCGAGCCGTGAATGCTCATCCCGATATCGCGTCAGCGCGAGCGCAACCGTGCGATGGAGATCGCGCTCGTCGAACGGCTTCAGCAGATAGCCGTACGGTGCGATCGCGCGCGTGCGCTCGACCGTCGCCGCGTCGCCATGCGCGGTGAGGAAGACGATCGGAATGTCGTAGTGCGCGCGCAACTGCCGCGCGGTTTCGATGCCGTCGATCGGACCTTTGATCTTCACATCCATGAGCACGAGATCCGGCGGCGCGCGGCGCACCGACTCGATCGCGTGCTCACCAGTCCCGACGATATCCGTCACCTGATAGCCGAGGCGTCGCAGTCCGTCGGCGATGTCCATCGCGACGATCGATTCATCCTCGACCACCAGCACTCGCGTTTCAGACATGCGCACTCCCTTCGAATGGAAATTCAATGCGCAACGTCGTTCCGGCGCGGCCATGAACCTCGAGCGTGCCGTCGATCTGGTCGGCAAGTCCGCGCACGAGGCGCAGGCCGAGAGTCTCGATCGCGTCAAGCCGGAACGATTGGGTGAGACCGACGCCGTCGTCGGTGATCTCGAGCGACGCGCGTCCGTCGCTCTGCGCGAGCCGCACCGCGATCGTGCCGCGGCGCCCGTTCGGAAACGCGTGCTTGATCGCGTTCGACAGGACCTCGTTGACGATCAGCCCGCACGGCACCGCGACTTCGATCGTGAGATGAATCGGCGCACCCGCAACCTCGAGCGTGATCTGGTCGGGATCGACGGCGAATGAGCGGAAGAGCAGCTCGGCGAGGGCGCGCGTGTAGTCGGTGAAGTTGATCTGCGCGAGATTTGTCGATTGATAGAGCATCTCGTGCACGAGCGCCATCGATCGAATGCGATGCTGCGTTTCCGCGAACATCTCGCGCGCCCGGACGTCATCGAACATGCCGGCCTGCAATCGCAGCAGCGATGAGGTGATCTGCAGATTGTTCTTCACGCGATGATGGATCTCGCGCAACAACGCTTCCTTCTCGCGCAACGATGACTGGATGAGCGCCTCCGCCTCGCGCTGCGCGGTGACGTCGCGAATGATGCTGATCACGAACTCGCCTGCGTACGGAGCGAGACTGATCTGCACGGGAAACTCTTCGCCATTCCGCCGCCGTCCATGCAGCGAGCGTCCCGCGCCCATCACGCGCACGCGAGGATTTTGCGCGTACGCGCGGCGCTCGACCTCGTGGCGTCCGCGTCCGGACGCCGGCACGAGCAATTCGATGGACGCACCAATCAACTCGTCCGCCGGATAGCCGAACATCTCGCCCGCAAGGGCATTGACCGAAATGATCGTGCCGTTGGCATCGACGATCACGATCGCATCGGGTGCGGCGTCGACGAAAGACCGGAGTTGCCGGATGGCGTTGACCGACTGGTGTGGCACCTTCCCTCCTCCAAGGTGTGACGCAACAAAGCGTTTCATCACTCCTCCGCGATAACATTTTGCATCAGAGCTGCCTGACATAAATTTTGCAGAGGGGGATCGCAGCCCCCGGTTTGGCCGGCGCACACAACCCCATGTCGAGAACTGAAACGTCACTGCCGCCGGCTGAGCTCGCGATGCTCGTCGACGCGATCGAGGATTACGCGATCTTTCTTCTCGGCCCCACGGGCGACATCCGCTCGTGGAACAAAGGCGCGGAGCGAACGATGGGCTACAAAGCTGACGAGGTGATCGGCAGCTCGTTCTCGAGGTTCTACGGCCCCGAGGATCTCCAGGCACGCAAGCCGGAGATGGAGCTCGAGACGGCGGGTCGCGAGGGTCGCATCGAAGATGAAGGCTGGCGCATTCGCAAGGACGGTTCCCTGTTCTGGGCGAATACGGTCATCACCGCGTTGCGCAACGACCACGGCGACGTCATCGGCTTCGCGAAAGTCACGCGCGATCTCACGCGTCGCCGCGAAGCGGACGAAGAGCTGCGCCAAAGCGAAGAGGTCTTCCGTCTGCTCGTCTCCTCGGTGAAGGAGTACGCGATCTTCCTGCTCGATCCCGACGGCCGCATCTCGACGTGGAACGCGGGAGCGCAACGCATCAAGGGCTACACGCAGGACGAGATCATCGGCAAGCACTTCTCGGTTTTCTATTCGGACGAAGACATCGAGAATCGCAAGCCCGAGCGTGAGCTCGAAGCCGCGAAGCGCGACGGCAGCGTCGAGGACGAAGGCTGGCGCATTCGCAAAGACGGCACGCGCTTCTGGGCGAACGTCGTCATCACCGCGGTCTACGATCGCACGAATCGTCTGCGCGGCTTCGCGAAGGTGACGCGCGACATGACCGAGCGTCGTCACGCGGAAGACATCCAGCGCGCGCTGTTCGAACAACGCGAAGCGCGCATGATCGCGGAAGAAGAACGGCGTCGCGCGGAGCAGTCGTGGCTCGCGGCACAGGAAGCGAATCGCGCGAAGGATCAGTTCCTGATGACGCTCTCGCACGAGTTGCGTACGCCGATGACCTCGATCCTCGGCTGGTCGCGACTGCTCACGACGATGTCGCCGCACGATCCGGCGTTTCGCGATGCGATCGCGGCCATCGGACGCAGCGCGGAATTGCAGGCGCGCCTCATCGACGACGTGCTCGATGTCTCGCGCATCGTGTCGGGCAAACTGCAGCTCAACGTCACCGAGGTCGATCTCGCACACTTGCTGGCGACATCGCTCGACACCGTGCGACTCAGCGCCGCGGCGAAGCACATCACGCTCGCTACCGCATTCGATCAGCGACTCGGCAGCATCAGCGGCGACGAAACACGATTGCAGCAGGTGATCTGGAATCTGCTGACGAATGCGGTGAAATTCACTCCGCGCTCCGGCACGGTCACGTTGAAAGCAGAGCATCGTCCCGAAGGGGTGCGCATCACGGTTTCGGACACGGGCGAAGGAATCTCACCCGCGTTTCTTCCGCACATCTTCGAGCCGTTTCGTCAGGCCGAGAATGCGAGCACGCGCGTGCACGGCGGCCTCGGATTGGGCTTGTCGATCGTGCGTTACCTCGTCGAAGCGCACGGCGGCACGATCGAGGCGTGGAGCGCGGGACTCGGCAAAGGCTCAACGTTCAGCGTGACACTGCCGATTCGTGCGATGCCGGTCGCGAAACCTCGCGACGAAGCGCGTGTCGAGATCAAACGCAAACTCACCGGCACGAAGATCCTCACCGTCGACGACGATGAAGAAGCGCGCAAGATCGTGCAACTCATTCTTCAGCACGGCGGCGCGGATGTCATCGCCTGCTCATCCGCACGCGACGCGCTCGACACCCTCACGAGCTTTCACCCCGACCTGGTCATTACCGACATCGCGATGCCGCACGTCGACGGCTACGAGCTCGCGACACGCGTTCGTGAATCGCACCCGCAAGTTCCGATCGTCGCGGTGAGTGCGTTCCCGAGCGCGAAGGGCAATGTCGCGCAAGGAATGTTCGACGCGTATTTATCGAAGCCACTCGAGCCGACGGATCTCATCGCAACCGTGGCGCGCATTCTCGGACGCTAGCCAGCTATGGAGTGCGGTGGCGCGAGCCACCGCTTTTGGTTTCGGTAAGCGGCAGCTGGCGCTGCCGCACTCCAAAGGTCAGAACACGTACCGCACATTCGCATTCGCACGCGCGAGTGCATCGCTCAACGCGGCGCCTGGCGTGACGCGGAAGTGATGATTCACTTTCATGCGCAACTGCGGCGCACCGGTCGTCGCCGCAAGTTCCTCGGGCAATTCGACGATCGTGACGGTCACCGGAATCTCGCCCGCGTGCTCTTCGACGATCTCGCGAATCTTCTTCACCGTCTCTTCGGTCATGCGCGGATACGGCACTTCGAGCGCGATCTCTTTCACCTTCTTGTCGCGAATGCCATCGAGCTGCACGATCTCGAGCGCGCTCAATTCAGGCGTGACCGGAGACTCGTGAAACGCGGCAGCATGCGAGGCGAAACCGCTACCAGCCGCGGGCGCGACCGCGGGTGATTCTTCGATCGAATCGACGGCATCGTTGAACGCATCGATGTCCGACGCTGGCCCACCGCCGAACAACGCCATGTTGTCTTTGCGATCGCCATACTTTTCGCGCTCGACTTCTTTCGGATCGCGATCGTCTTCCGCATCGTCGAGTCGCAACTCGTACGCGGAAATGCGCGCACCGCGCGACTCGGGATGACCGCCGTATTCGTCATCGATGTGCTGCGCCGCCTGTTCCGCCGATTGAAGCGACGCGGAGCGGCCGGCCTGCTGACCGCCGGTGTCTTTCACCGTCGCGGTGACGAGCACCGCCACACCGTTGTCGAGCCAGCGCATGTACTTCGCGAAGAGATCGGAGAAGACCACGACTTCGACGGAGCCGTACTGATCGTCGAGGAAGAACTTGGCCATCATCTTCCCCTCGTTCGGCCCCTTCTTGATCTTCGACTTCTTGATCTGCGACACGATGCCGCCGATGTTCACGACTTCATCGACGTGCTTGTACAGAGTCTCTGTACTCGCGTTCGAGAAGAGTCGCAGCTCTTCGCTGAATTTGTTGAGCGGATGTCCGGTGATGTAGAAGCCGAGCGTCTCTTTTTCGTAGCGCAGCCGCTCATCTTCCGGCCACTCCGGCGCGTGTTTCATCGCCGTGGGCATGTTCGACGTTTTCGGAGCCGCCGCGGCGAACATGCCGAAGAGCGAGTTCTGTCCGCGCTCTTTCTCATCTTTCGCCCGTTGCGCCGAATCCGCGGTCGCATCGAGTTGATCGAAGAGCGCTTTGCGCGTGGTGCCGAGAAAATCGAACGAGCCGGATTTGATCAGCGCTTCGAGCACTTTCTTGTTGCACGCGCGCAGATCGACTTCTTCACAGAATCCGAGCAGCGACGTGAAGCGGCCGTTGCGCTGCCGCGCTTCGAGAATCGATTCGACCGCGCTCTCGCCAACACCTTTCACCGCGCCGAGGCCGAAACGAATGTGCGGGCCGACGACGGTGAAATACATGTTCGATTCATTGACGTCCGGCGGCAGGACGTCGATGCCCATCGACTTCGCCTCGGTGATGAACTTCACCACCGCGTCGGTGCGATCCATTTCCGACGACATCAGCGCGGCCATGAAGTGCCGCGGGTGATGCACTTTCAACCACGCCGTCTGATACGCGACGAGCGCGTACGCGACCGAGTGCGATTTGTTGAACCCGTAGCGCGCGAACGGTTCGATGTAATCGAAGATCTCGTTCGCTTTCTTCTGTTCGTAGCCGTTCTTGACGGAGCCCGCGACGAAACCGCCGCGCTCCTTGGCCATGACCTCGGCGTCCTTCTTGCCCATCGCCTTGCGAAGAAGGTCTGCTTGTCCCAGCGAGTAGGCCGCGACCTTCTGCGCGATCTGCATGACCTGCTCCTGATAGACGATGACGCCGTACGTTTCCTCGAGCACGTCCTTCATCGCCGGCACGAGGTACTTCGCTTTCGACGTACCGTTCTTGCGCTTGACGTACTCGTCGACCATGCCCGCGTCGAGTGCGCCCGGGCGATAAAGCGCGTTCAATGCCGCGAGATCTTCGAACTGCGTCGGTCGCGCTTTGCGAAGCAGATCGACCATGCCGCCGGATTCGAACTGGAACACACCTTTCGTACGGCCTTCCTGGAACAAACGAAAGACCTCGGGATCGTCGAACGGAATCGCATCGATATCGATGTCGATGCCGTCGACGAGCTTCGCCGACTTCACGGCATCGTCGATGACCGTGAGCGTGCGCAGGCCGAGGAAGTCCATCTTGACGAGGCCCATCTTCTCGACGACGCGCATGTCGAACTGCGTCACGATTTCATCGCGGTTCGTGCGATACAGCGGAACGTAATTCGTGACCGGCTCCGGCGTGATGACGACGCCCGCCGCGTGCATGCCCGCGTGGCGCGAAAGCCCTTCGAGCTTCTCGCCGATCTCGATGATCTTCTTCACTTCCTCGTCGTTCCGGATCGCCTCGGCGAGCTGCGGCGAATCCTTCTTCGCATCCGTGAGCGTGACGCCCGGACCGCCCGGAATCATCTTCGAGATCTTGTCGACGAATCCGTACTGATGTCCGAGCACGCGACCCACGTCGCGCACGACCGACTTCGCGGCCATCGTTCCGAACGTGATGATCTGCGCGACGTTTTCTTCGCCGTACTTCTTGCGAACGTAGTCGATCACCTCGCCTCTGCGATTCATGCAGAAGTCGAGATCGATATCAGGCATCGAGATGCGCTCGGGATTGAGGAAGCGCTCGAACAGCAGGTCGTAATCGAGCGGATCGACGTTCGTGATCTCGAGCGCGTACGCGACGAGCGAGCCTGCCGCGGAGCCGCGGCCGGGACCAACCGGAATGCCGTGATCCTTCGCGTACTTGATGAAGTCCCAAACCACGAGGAAGTAGCCGGGGAACTGCATGTTGCGAATGATCTCGATCTCGCGCTCGAGACGATCCCAGTACTCCTTCACCTCATGCTTCTTCAGCTTCGCGGCGAAGAGATGCGCCATCGATGCGAGACGCTTGTCGAGTCCCGCGCGCGCGACTTTCGCGAAGTGATCCGCGAGCGACGAGCCTTCGGGCACCGGAAACTTCGGCAGGTGATGACCTTTGACGTCGAGCGAGAGATTCACGCGTTCTGCAATGCGTAGAGTGTTCTCCGCCGCCTGCGGATAGTCTTTGAAGACTCTGCGCATCTCGTCCGGACCCTTCACGTAGAAGTCGTCCGAGTAGAACTTCATGCGCTTCTCATCGCTGAGCGTTTTGCCGGTGCCGATGCACAGCAGCACTTCGTGCGCGAACGAGTCCGATTTGTCGAGGTAATGCGAGTCGTTGGTGCCGACGAGTTGCAGCCCGACTTCATCGCCGAGCTTCTGCATCTCAGAGAGAATCTTGACCTGATCCGGGATGCCGTGGTCCTGAATCTCGAGGAAGAAATTGTTCGGTCCGAGGATCTCGCGGTACTGCAGAGCGGCCGCTTTCGCCTTCTCCCAGTTGCCGCCCGCCAGCGCCTGCGAGACTTCGCCTTTTAGACACGACGAGAGAACGATCAGTCCTTCGCTGTGCGCTTTGAGCAGTTCCTTGTCGATGCGCGGCTTGTAATAGAAACCTTCCGTGTATCCCGCGCTGACGAGCTTGACCAGATTCTTGTAGCCGGTGTCGTTCTCGGCGAGAACGATGAGGTGATTGTTCGCGCCGGCATCGGCCTGTCCGTCTTCTACACCCGCTTTGTCGTGGCGTGAGTTGTACGCGACGTACATCTCGCAGCCGATGATCGGCTTCACGCCCTCCTTCTTCATGGCGTTGTAGAACTCGACCGCGCCGAACATGTTGCCGTGGTCGGTGATGGCACACGCGGGCATGCCCTGTTTGGCCACGCGCTTCGCGAGATCCTCGGGACGCGTCGCGCCGTCGAGCAGTGAGTATTCGGTATGGAGATGGAGATGAACGAAGGACATGAGGGCTGGTTCGCATTCTAACGAACCAGCCTGCGTCGAGCCTATGTCGAAGCTACGTTCGGAAGTAGATCGTCAGCGTGGACGTGCCGTGCAGCATGTTCGTGAAGGCGATGCGCGAGTGCCACACGGACGCCTGCGGGATCTCGCGTCCATCCGGCAGCCTCTCGCTCTGCATCGCGCGAACGAGTCCCTCATACATGCTCGTGTAGTCGTGATCCGTTCGCCACGTGTACATCGACCAGGCCGGTCCCAGCTTCGATGGGTCGAAGATTTTCTCGACCGGCAGGTCGGGTGCATCTCCGAACCAAACGATGAGTCCGCGCGCGATCCCCTCCAGCGGCGCCGACGGATGCAACGGATCATCGGTGCTTCGCGCCATGTCGCTCGCGTCGAACTTCGCTGTGTTCGCCTCCCCCGGTTTCAGGGAGTTGAGTTGCGCGCGCATCCGCGTGAGAACGTTATCGATGTGCACGTCGGTCGCTTCGAAGTAATTCCACCTGCTCATCGCCTGCTCCTCTAAAACGGACCAATGGGATTCGGGATGATCGGCTCGGGGATGGACTCCGGGCGATAGAACCAGGTCAGCGTCGACGCGCCGTGGTGTTCGTTCGTCATGCTGATGCCCGCGTAATACGCCTGCGTGTACGGCGCATTGTTCAGATCAGCGATGAGCGCCTCGTACATGTGCGTGTAGTCGTGATCGGTGGTTTCCGTTCTCCGCACCCACGTTGAATGGGCCGGCGATCCAGTCGGCCTGGGCTCCGTGTTCCAAACCACGAGCCCGCGCGCGGCACCATGAAACTGGTTGCACGCCGTGGTCTTGACCGTCAGCGACTGCGCTGGCGTCAGCGTGTTGAGGATGCCGAGAATGCCGGCGAGAACGACGTTGACATCGTCATCGGCGACTTCGCGATACGTCCAGGCCATGCTTCACCTCGCTTTTCAACGAGGGTAGCACCAGTGCGTCATTTCCTTAATGACTGACGATGTCGTTGCGCACTAACCAGCGATGATCGAATGTCACCGGCGCCGGCTCGCCATTACGTTCCGCGTGTACGTGCAGATGCGGCTCCGTCGTGCTGCCACTGTTGCCTGCTTTACCGATGACAGCGCCGGTCGCGATCGCCGCACCTTTCTTCACGAGCACGCCAGGCTGCAACTGCGCGAGCGTCACATCGAGATCGCCGCAGCGAATCACGACGTGATTGCCAAGCGGATTCTTCGTGTCCATCAATCCGCGTGGTTCATCGCGATGGCCGTCGACGACATCGATCACGGAGCCGCTGCACGGACTCAGCACCGGCACGCCGTAGATCGCGTAACGCGTGAGATCCGCGGGATACAAACCGCTCGCGCGATATCCCATCGCATTCACTTTCACGAGATCGACGGCATAGCGCTGCTTCACTTCGGCGTAATGCACATTCGACGGTGACGTGCTGCCGCCGTGCACGACCATGAATCGACCACCGCGCAACGGAAACGCGAGATCGACGGGACGCGATGGCGGCTCATGTCCGCGCAACACGCCTAACGCGACGCTGCCGAACAACACGCCGATCAGAATCTTCACGATCATGCGCAGCGGCGACTCGCCCGCGGATGCGACGGCATCGCGTCGCAGCGAAACGATCGTCGCGGTCACGAACAGAAACGCGATCAGCCATCGCACGCCGATTCCAAACCATCCCCACGGCGCGACGAAGAACGAGAAGCTGCACATGCCGAGGGCCATGAAAAACGTGGCGGCCCACGGCATGCGTGGTTGACGCGGACGTCGCCCAAGAAGAGCGATGGTGATCAGCGGCAGAAGGATGGAGGAGAAGAAGAGCGTCCAGACGGCCATCGAAGCGGCGGGATTGTACCGCTACGAATCGAACGCGATTCCGCCGATGCGTCCGCCGCGCCCGCTCGGATCGACGCGCGGCGCGAGCAGCTCGCGCAGATTCGTCATCTCGAGGAACAGATGACGATGGCGAATGCAGTGCACCGCGATCGCGACGAATAGCACCGCGAGCACGGAGAACCACACGCGCGTGGCCGGTGTCGCGATCGGCGTGTCCGCGCCGAACAGCTCCTGCGCGACGAGCACGTACAACGGCAGCGGAAGGAACACGAGCACGGAGAGAAACCGGCTAGCCTGAATGCTGAAGTACGGTCGCAGAGACAGAAGACTCAGCGACAGAAAGAATCCGAGGAGCATCAGCACGGTGAACTGCAACTCGAGCAGTTGCGGAGAGGCTGCGCTCGCGCTGCGCCACTGCAACAACAGCAACGTTGCGAGCGACGCCGTTGCGCTCGTCACCGAAAGCACCGCGACGAGTGCGCCGAAGAGATTGCGCGCCGCGAGCAATGCAGCCATGCGCAGGAACAACGCGGCGATCGCAAGACCGGCCGCGAGGGTCACGCCGACGGCCCAGGTTGCGCCCTGCGAGATCGGTACGATCACGATCGTCAGACCGCCGGCCGCTCCGAGCTCGCGAGCGACTTCGCCCGCGCTCGTGAGTGCCAGGAACAGGCAGAATGCCGTCCCCGCGTAGAAGAGCACCTTCGGCATCGTGAGCGATGTTAGCAGAGCGCAGGAGCTTCCTGCGCCCGGCCTCCCTACTCCTTGAACGAGATGATGTGATCGAGACGGATCTCGATCGGTCCCGAATCGGCGCCGAAACGAATGAACTCCGCGCCGTTCGCTGAATAAACGTCTTCGACGCGGCCGCGTTCCCGCTGCGTCACTCCATCGAGCTCGAACTCGAGCTCCACTTCATTTTTGTGCATCGCTGCCGCTTCGAGCTGATCGTGGTAGTCGCACGAGATCGGCTCGTAACGCTCTTCGGACATGAGGTTCCCTCCGCTCTACGCAAGGTTCACATTTGATGCCGGGTGATCACCGACATCTTCCATTCAATCTGCTACTCTCTTCCTCGGTCCGATGGCAACATTTCTGAACATGTCTTTGCTCATGCCGCTCATCTTCGCGGCTGTCCTGCTGGTCATTCTCATCATCTCGTTCCGCTCTCGCGCGGTGGTGTTCTGCCAGTACCTCGAGACGATGACCGGAATCAGCCTCAAACCGTCCGACGTGCGCCGCGTCTATCGCGAGCGCGGTCGCAACGGCGTGCGCGAGCTGTTCCTCGATCTGATCATTCGCGAAGATCTGAAACACGGCCCGATCGAGATCCCGGACGAGGTGCAGGAAGGCTGAATGCGGACCCGTTCGCGCGGCTCTTTTTTGCGACAGACACGTATCGGTGTCACTCCTGAAATTCGGAGGTAGGGAACTCCTCCCTTCACGACACTCCCTGTCGTGACCGACCGAATCGTTACCAGCCGGACGCGGTGCCGGCGCTCTGCATGAACGCGTGGGATGTCGCAGTCGCGGGCGGTGGTCCCGCGGGCGCTGCTGCCGCACTCACGCTCGCGCGCGCGGGAGCTCGCGTCGCGCTGCACGCTCCGCCTCCGCCGCGCGCGATCACCGGCGAGAGCCTCGTGCCCTCCGCAAAGCTTTTGCTCGCGGAGCTCGGCGTTTGGGATCACTTCGTCGCCGATGACCACATGCCGTGCCGCGGCACGCTCTCCGCGTGGGGCAGCAGCGAGCTCGCGGAGATGGATTTCACGCGATCGGCATTCGGACACGGATGGCATCTCGATCGCGCGCGCTTCGACCTCATGCTGCGCGATGCTGCATTCGCGGCAGGCGCAACGCACGTCGACGCAGTACCGCGCGCACGATGGACGATCGACGCAACGGGACGCGGTGCTGCGATCGCACACTCGCGCGGCGTGAAGCGCATTCACGACGATCGATTGCTCGCGTTCTCCGCGACGTATCGCAACGCGAAGCAATCGGATGACGATACGCGCACGCTCATCGAGGCCGTGGACGATGGTTGGTTTCACACCGCGAAGCTGCCGGGTGGTGGCCGCATCGTGACGTACTTCACCGACGACGATCTTCGCAGCGAGGAACCGCCGATCGCGAAGACGAAACACATCGCGCGGATTCTGCGCGAGCACGAGTACGACGCGAGTCCCGCGCCGCAATTCACACCAATCGATGCGCGCTCCTCGCGTCTCGAATCGTTCCACGGCTCAGACTGGCTCGCATGCGGTGATGCCGCGCTCTCGTTCGATCCCCTCTCCTCACAAGGCATCGTTGCCGCGTTGTATGGCGGTGTCAAAGCGGCAAATGCCGTGCTTTCGGGCGACGTCAACGCATACGATGCCGCAATGATCACGTTGTGGCAGGCGTTTCTGGTAAACCGGAAGGCTTGGTACGCCGTAGAAACGCGGTGGCGTACTCCGTTCTGGATGCGCCGTCGATAAAATCCGCCCTCGCTTCGAGTTCAGCAGACCAGGAGAAGGAGAACTATGTTCCGTAGAAGCATCCTGATGGCCATGCTTTGTGCCATCGTGCTGCCGATGACTGCGTTCGCACAATCGGACATTCTGCCGTTCAAAGCCACGGAGAAAACACTCCCGAACGGCCTCAAGGTAATCGTCGTTCCCACCGGGTTTCCCAACATCGTCTCGCTGCAGATTCCGATGCAGACCGGCTCGCGCAACGAAGTGGAGCCAGGCAAGTCGGGCTTCGCGCACTTCTTCGAGCACATGATGTTCCGCGGCACGAAGGCGTATCCGCCGGATGTCTACAACGCGATCATCACGAAGGCAGGCGCGCGCCAGAACGCGTACACGTCGGATGACCTGACGAACTTTCACATTACGTTCGCGAAGGAAGATCTCGAGAAGATCCTCGAGATCGAAGGCGATCGCTTCAAGAATCTCGAGTATTCGGAAGAAGCGTTCAAGACCGAGGCGCGCGCGGTGCTCGGCGAGTACAACAAGAACTCGCAGAGCCCGATCCGCAAGATCCTCGAAGTGCAGCGCGACGCGGCGTACAACACGCACACGTATAAGCACACCACGATGGGCTTCATCAAAGACATCGAGGACATGCCGAACCAGTTCGAGTACGCGAAGCTGTTCTTCTCGCGCTGGTATCGCCCGGAGAAGGCGACGGTCATCGTCACCGGTGACGTCGATCCCGCGAAGGTGATCCCGCTCGTCGAGAAGTATTTCGGCGACTGGAAGCAGGGCTCGTTCACGGTCGACATCCCGCAGGAGACGGAGCACAACGGTCCGGTCTACGCGAATGTGCCGTGGTCTTCGCCGACGCTGCCGTGGGTCACGGTCGGATTCCATGGTCCCGCGTTCCGTCAGCTCGCCGATCAGACGGCGCTCGACGTTGCGTTCGATCTTTCGTTCGGACAGACATCGGATCTCTACAAGCGTCTGGTCGAGCAGGAGCAGAAAGTCGATCAGCTCTTCGCATTCGGCGGACCGAATGTCGATCCGACGCTCTTCACGGTCTTCGCACGCGTGAAGGATCCGAAGGATGCCGTTTACGTTCGTGATGCGATTCTCGAAACGTTCGCGAAGCTTCGTTCGCAGCAGCTCGATGCGAAGCGCGTCGAAGATGCGAAATCGAATCAGCGCTACGCGTTCGTGCGCGGTCTCGACAACACCGACGCGATCGCCGGCACCATCGCCGGCTACGCGCACTTCAATCGCTCGTACGACACGATCAATCAGTACTTCCGCGAGCTCGCGAATGTGACGCCGGCGTCGATACAAACGGCCGGACAGAAGTACTTCACGGACAAGAATCTCGTCGTGACGACGCTCGCGCAGGGCGCGCTGCCGGAAGGCATCAGCAAGGCGCCGTCGATCGATGCGATGGCGAAGCCGGCTCCGACGACGCAGGCCGCGATCCGCTTCATCGAACAGAAATCCGTGCTGCCGAACGTGATGATGAAGTTCCTGTTCACGGTCGGTTCGCAGAACGATCCGAAGGGCAAGGAAGGTCTTGCAGCGCTGGCGGGCTCGATGATCACCGAGGCGGGCTCGCAGGACATGCGCATCGATGAGATCAACAAGGCGCTCTATCCGATGGCGGGCGCGTTCTTCTATTCGATGGACAAGGAGATGACGACGTTCACCGGCGTCGTCAACAAGGACAATCTCGACAAGTTCCTCGGCATCGTGCTGCCGCAGCTCGTCACGCCGGGATTCCGCGAGGAAGATTTCCAGCGCCTCAAGGATCAGCAGCTCAATGCACTGCAGCAGGATCTGCGCAGCAACAACGAAGAAGAGCTCGGCAAAGAAGAGCTGCAGAACGTTGCGTTCGCGGGAACGCCGTACGGTCACACCGATCTCGGCACCGTCGCCGGTCTGCAGTCGATCACGCTCGATGACGTGAAGAAATTCATCGCCGACAACTACAACGCGTCGAACGTCGTGGTCGGTCTCTCCGGTGATTATCCGGACACGCTCGTGCGCACGCTGACGCGTGGTCTCGCGCCGTTAGGCGCGGGCGACGAAGAGCAGGCGCTCGCGCAGCTCACGCCGTTCAAGGCCGTGGCACCGCAGGGTCTGCAGGTCGAGATCATCAAGAAGGACACGCGCGCAACGGCGATCTCGATGGGTCATCCGATCCCGGTGCTGCGCAACAACGCCGATTTCGCCGCGCTCAACGTTGCGCGTGCGTGGCTCGGCGAGCATCGTGCGTCGCTGTCGCATCTCTATGACCGCATTCGCGAAGCGCGCGGTCTGAATTACGGCGACTACGCGTACATCGAGTTCTTCGATCGTCCGGGCGCGCAGTTCTTCCCGAGCCCGAACATCGCGCGCCGCAATCAGCTCTTCGAGATCTGGATTCGTCCGGTCGTTCCGGAGAACGCGCAGATGGCACTGCGTCTCGCGCTGTTCGAAACGCAGAAGATGATCGACAACGGTCTCTCGGAAGAAGATTTCAAGAACACGCGCGATTACCTGATGAAGAACGTCTATCTGCTGACGGCCAACCAGAATCAGCGCCTCGGCTACGCGCTCGATTCGTGGTGGTTCGGCATGGGCGACTACGCCGACACCATGCGCGCCGCGTATGCGAAGCTCACGCGTGAGGACGTCAACAACGCGATCAAGAAATATCTCTCCGCGAAAAATCTCCACGTCGTCATCGTGACGAAAGACGCGGAAGGTCTTCGCGATACGCTGCTGAAGGACGAACCGTCGTCGATCAAATACGACGCGCCGAAACCGCAGCTCGCCGAGGAAGACAAAATCATCGGCAGCTACAAACTCAACATCAAGCCGGCAAACGTGAAGATCGTGAACGTCGACGACGTGTTCTCGAAGTAACGATTCAACGTTCGATGGATCCGAAAGCGGCGGGGTTCGTCCCGCCGCTTTTCTTGTGCGCGCGTTCTGTGCGGGCGCGCACAGACGACAGAACCGCGCCACCCGCTACACTGTCCTCGCGACCGCGTTTCATCGCTGGTCCACAATCGTCCAAAGGAGCCCTTCCCTATGCACCGTCTGCGCAATGCGATCGGCATCGCCGTCGCTCTTCTTGCCTCTTCCCTGCACGCACAATCGCTCACTGAGATTGCGAAGCAATTCGACGCATTGAGCGTCGGTGATGCACACGCGGTTACCGGCACGGTGCTGAAGCAGGGCAACGCGGAGTTCACACTGACGTCCGGCAACGCGGCACCAGTGCTTGCAGGCACGCAGCAGATCGGCGTGTTCTTCGAAGGACAAGGCAATTACAGCTATCGCATCACCGATCGTGATGAGCTCGTCGTTGCCACGGGAAACGCGAAGCGGATGTCGAAGATCGGCACGCAGAAGGAAGGCGAAACGATCGTGAACGATACGTTTACTCGCGCGTTCTTCTGGATCGCGGGCGCACCGATGCCCGCGCTCGGCGATGCATCCGGCAACGCGCTCGCTTCTGCATTCAAAGATCATCAGGCAGCGTTCGCGGATGACACGAGCAGGCACGCCGTGCATCAATTTCTGCTGCAACGATTCAATGCGTCGTCAAAGCCGATGTTTCGCGCGGAGGTGAGCGGCGGCAAGGAACACGCGGTTTATCTGTACGACGCCGCCGATCTCAACGAAGAGTCGCTGTACACATTGCGGCGCGGCACGTACCGCATCACGAAGAATTTCCTCTATCCGCAAATCATCTCTTCGCATCCCCTCGATCGTTCACTGAGAAAAATGCCGGCGCCGCGCTACACGCTCGCGGCAATCGATTACACACTCGTCGCGACGAAAGAGAACGACGCCAAACTGACGATGACGCAAACGTATGTCGGCAATCGTCCCGGCATTACGGTGCTGTCGCTCGATCTCTACACCGATTTCTACGATCAGAACGAGAAGACACGCTACACGCACGTGCGCAGCGTGAAAGACGCGAACGGCAAAGAGCTGCCGTTCGATCATCGCAAGAACAAGCTCGTCGTCCAGCTTCCGTCAGCGCTGCCGCCGAACGCCGCCGCAAAACTCACGTTTGAAATCGACGGCGATTTTCTCGTCCATCCCAACAGCGACAACTTCTGGCAACTCGGCGTCGAAGAATGGCTGCCGCTGCCGAGCGTGCTCGTCGAACAGTCGTACACGATTCACTCGATCGTCAAAGTGCAGAAGCCATACATTGCATTCGCGCCCGGCAAGACCGTACGCCGCGCTGAAGAAGGCGAATACAACGTCGTCGAGAACACGATCGACAAGCCGGTGCAATTCGCGGTCGTGCACGCGGGCAAATATTCGATCGACGAAGAGACGCGCAAAGGCGTGACGGTTCGTGTCGCAACCTACGCGGGCAAGAACACGCGTGCGATGAAGCAGCTCACGAATCTCGCGTTCGGCGTCATCGAGACCTACGAGTATTTCCTCGGGCCGTTCCCCTTCCCCGAGTTCAACATCATCGAGATCAATCTTCTCGGCTACGGACAGGCACCGCCGGCGACGATGTTCATCACCGCCGAGGCATTCAATCCAATTCAGGATGAAGCGAATCGCATTTACTCCGGCGGCATCAATGAACGCTTCGCGCACGAGATCGCGCATCAGTACTGGGGCACCGCGGTGAAGATGCCGTCGAGCGAAGAGCAGTGGATCACGGAGTCGTTCGCCGAGTACTGCGCCGCGCTGTTTCTCAAGATGGCGAAGAAAGACGGCAGCTACGAGATCGCGGTGCGCAACTGGCAGAGCGATGCGGCCGAGGCGTCGAAGTACGCGACGATCGCCACCGCGAATCGCATCGAAATGCCCGACGACTACGACACCGCATTCTTCGCGCGCACGTCACTGATGTACGACAAAGGCGCGTACCTCCTCGCGACGCTGCACAAAGAGCTCGGCGATCAAACCTTCCTCACGTTCCTCAAGTCGTATCAAACGAGCTTCCGCGGAAAATTCGGCTCCAGCGAATCCGTCGCCGGACTGCTCAAGTACATGACGAAGAAAGACTACGCGCCGCTCTTCGACGATACGTTCTGGGGAACGAAGATGCCGGTGATGCCGAAGTAGTTACCGTTCGCGTCGCGTGCGACGCAAGCGAATCACTCTGTGCTATGAAGCGCCGTCATGCTGACGGCGCTTCTGCTTTCTGCCACGCTCACTTCCGCACAGACCGCGATTCTTCCTCCGGAGATTCCGTGGAACGGCGCCAGTCGCGCGCTCATGGTGTCGGCGTCCGATCCGTGGGTCACGCCCTCGGAAAAGAACGCGCTGAAAACCACGCCGCGCTACGACGAGACGATTGCGTATCTGAAGCGCCTCGTCGCCGCCTCGCCGAATCTGCGCATGGTGTCTCTCGGCAAATCGCCGGAAGGCCGCGACGTATGGATGGTGATCGCGTCGAAGGAAAAAGCATTCACGCCCGACGCGATCAAGCGCACGAAGAAGCCGCTCGTGTTCGCGCAGGCCGGCATTCACGCGGGTGAGATTGACGGCAAAGACGCGGGCCTGATGCTGCTGCGCGACATGACCGTGCGCGGCACGAAGCGCGAGTTGCTCGACGGCGCGAACTTCCTGTTCGTGCCGATGTTCAACGTCGACGGCCACGAGCGCTTCACGCGCTACTCACGCATCAATCAGCGCGGCCCCGTGGAAGGCGGATGGCGCACGACCGCGCAGAACTACAACCTGAATCGCGATTACATGAAGGCCGACACGCTCGAGATGCACGCGATGCTTCGCGCAATCGCGACGTGGCAGCCGGATCTCTACATCGATCTGCACGTCACGGACGGCGCGGATTATCAGTACGACGTGACGTACGGCTGGAACGAAGAAGCGGGATGGTCGCCTGCGATCGCGGCGTGGTTGCGCGCGACGTTTCGTCCTGATGTCGATCGTGCGCTGCAGACCGCGGGTCACATTCCGGGACCGCTCATCTTCACGGATGATCCGCTCTCCGGCATCGCCAGCGGACAGACGGATCCGCGACTCTCGAATGGCTACGGCGATGCGCGACACATGGCGTCGATCCTGGTCGAGAATCATTCGCTGAAGCCTTACGATCAGCGCGTCCTCGGCACGTACGTTTTTCTCGAACAAACATTGCGCACGATCGCGCGCGAAGGATCCGCATTGCGTGCTGCAACCGAAGCGGACAAAGCGAGGCACATGCAGAACGTGCCGCTCTCGTGGCGTGTCCCCGAAGGTCAGGTCCCCGAAAAAATTGAAGCCCTCGGCGTCGAATCGCGCAAGGCGCTCTCGCCCGTCAGCGGCGGCGTGCGCATCGAATGGCTCGGCAAGCCGGTGAAGACGATCGCACCGTTTTCGAAAGCGACGGAAGTCGCGACGAGCGTTTCGCGTCCGCGCGCGTACTGGATTCCATCGGCGTGGCCCGAGGTCATCGCCATGCTCGATTTACATGGGATCCCATACGAACGCATCACCGCGCCGCGCGAAGTCGATGTGACGATGCTGCGCTTGTCCGATCCGAAATTCGCGACGTCGCAATTCGAGGGACGCGTGCGCGTCACCGCGAGTGAAACGCGCGAGAAGCATCACGAGCGTTTCGCCGCGGGCTCCGTGCGCGTTTCGACGGATCAACCGCTCGGCACACTTGCCGTGTTGCTGCTCGAGCCGTCCGCGCCCGACTCGCTGTTCCAGTGGGGATTCATGAACTCGATCCTCAGCCCGACTGAATACGTCGAGGGTTACATCATGGAACCGATGGCGGAGAAGATGCTGGCCGAGGATCCGGCGCTCGCCGAAGAGTTCCGCAAGAAACTCGAAAGCGACCCCGCATTCCGCGGCAGCGCGCAGCAGCGACTGCAGTGGTTCTACAAACAAACGCCGTTCTACGACGAGCGCGCATTGCTGTATCCGATTGCTCGCGAAGAGTGATCAGCCGCAACCGCACACGCCGCCGTGACTCGAGCAGCAGCCCTGCTTCTTCGAGCAATCGAAGCATTGCGGCGACCGAGTGCCGTCACAACAGCGCAGGCCTGTGTTCGTCGGTGGTGGTGCGCTGATCGAAATCGCGATCGTTCGTAAGCCTGTTCCGCATGCGTTGCTCGCGGTCGTGAGTGTCACCGTGTCGCTGCCGGAGCGCGTCGCGGTGTAGCTCACGGTGCGACTCGAATTGCCACTCGAAGGCGAGATTGAATTGCCGAGTGACGACGTGAGCGTCCACGCGATTCCGCTGGCGACCGTGATCGACAACGTGGTCGTGTCGCCGGTTGCCATCGCAACCGGACCGGTGAGCCCGGCGAAGGGCGCTTGCGTGAGATTGACGATCGCCACCGATTCGATGCCGGCGCCGCAGGACGTCGTTGCACGTCCCGAGTACGCGGCACTCGCCGTCGCCGTGATCGCGCGACTTCCCGAAGCCGGCAACGCCGTGCCGATGTTGTCGATTGAGACCCGCGCGGTTGGATCGGATGCGGCCCACGACACGGTCACCGTTTCCCCCGAGCAAGCGCTCGTACGCGAAGACGTGATCGACAGCGTCGGCTTCGTGCAGCTCTTCGCACCGATTCCCGCGGCGCGGCGCTTCGATGGTGGTGGCGGCATCTGCGGCTGGAACGGCGGTGTGAAATCAATCGACGTCACCGGATAAATCGAAAGACCATTCGGTGACTGGCCTCGCTGGCCCTGCAAAAAATCGAAGAAGCCGAGTCCCTGCACCTGTACAGCCATGCGTGCGTCTTTGAATTCCGTTGTTGGCGAAAGCGTCCACTCCGCCTCCGAGCGTGCGGTTGAAATCTCGCTCGAAAAGCGGCTTCCGCCGATGCAATTCACCGAAGGGATCTTCGCGATGATCGTGCGACGCAGGTCATCGGACAAGACGAGCTGAATCTCGCCTTCCGGCGTGAGCGCGTATCCGATGAGCGTCGCGGTGACGGAGAAGAGCGTCGTTTCGTCCGGCGCAACGCGGGCGTCCTGCGGCAGCGGACGCGGCATCGGCACGGCCTGCATCGCGAGGATCGAGGTCGGAAACGCGGTGGGATTGATCGACGATGCCTGCGCATCGGTCGCGCTTTTCACGGTCGCACGCTCGACCGGACAAGCGGCGATTGCGACGCGCGAAATCGCAAGGATGGAGAGCAGCAGAACAAGCTTTCCCGAACGCATGCAGGGAGGAGACACGGAACGCCGGAAATTGTGGCGCGGATCGCGCGATGGGAGCAACAGGCCCATCTGTTGCAAAATGCGCCCCGCATGACGAAACGCGTTGTACTTGCTCTCGTTACTCTCCTTCTCGCAACCGCGGCGTTCGGGCAACTCGATCCGCTGCGAAATCTCTCCGGCACGGCGGCGGATCCCGGCGACACCTCGCCGTGGGTGCGCAACTCGAACGGACGCTGGACGTTCTTTCACGGCTTCGATGCGCACATCACGTACGTGAGCGAGACCGGTCCCGAGGAGCAGCGGAACGAAATCTTCTCGACGAACTGGTTTGGCGCCGGCGCGGCGCTGAGCTCCGATCGCGGATTCTTCCTCGCGCGCGGCCGCGTCTCCCTCGAACCGTACACGGTGCCCGAGGAGGGATACCCGCAAATCCTGCAGTACGTCTCGGCGGAAAACGGCGGCGAGCTGCTCGTCGACTCGATGCGTCCGCACGATCTCATCGGCGAGGCCGCGATTCACGCGGGCTGGCGTCCGTCGTCGACGACGCTGTTGCACGTTTACGGCGCGCTCGTCGGCGATCCCGCGTTAGGTCCGCCACAGACCGCGCTTCGTTCGTCGGGCGTCGATCTCGCGGAAGCGCCGTTCTCGTACGACATCGCCGATACGTTCTACGACTCGACGAATGTCGTCACCGCCGGATTTGCAACGCGCACGATCTCGCTCGAAGCGAGCGTCTTCCACGATGCCGTGACGACCGGCGATCACACGGAGCGCGATGACGACACGGACATGGACTCGCGTTCGTATCGCGTGACGCTCACGCCGTCGAAGAACGTGAGCCTGCAGGTGTCGCGCGGCGAGCTCGGCGAAGATCTCGCGCAGCGCGACATCACGTCGGCGTCGATCTCATTCGCCGGGCCGATGGTCGCGGTCACCGCGCTGTGGACGCGCCGCGAATTCGCGGAGCTCGATCTCGATGCCGAGACCGCGTACGGATTCGAGCTCGCGATTCGCGGTTCGAAGAACACATTCATGGGCCGCGCGGAGTGGGTCGATCGCCCGTTCGGATTCCCCGTGCAACCATTCGGCGTCGGCACCGAGCGCAGCACGCACTACGCCGTCGGCTACATCTTCGATTTCGTGAATCACCCGACGTTCCGCGGCGGCGCCGGCGTGAACATCGACTACCACACACAATCGCGCGAGCTCGAAGACATCTACGGCCACAAACCACAATCGATCTACGCGTTCCTGCGGTTTAGAACGGGGAACTAACTAAGGTGGAGCGGCGGGCTCTCAGCCCGCCGGCTTTCGTCTTCGGCGGGCTAAGCGCCCGCCGCTCCACTCACTCGTATCGCAGCGCTTCTACCGGATCGAGCTTCGCGGCTTTGTACGCGGGGTAGATGCCAAAGAACAGTCCGATCGAGATCGAGACGATCAGGCCGACCATGATCGACCAGAGCGGGGTCGTGGTCGGGAGCAGTTCCATCGAGCGCACGATGAGTGCGATGCCGAGGCCGAGCGCGACGCCGATCGCGCCACCAATGCCGGACAGCGTCATCGCCTCGGTCAGGAACTGCTGCACGATGTCGCGTCGCACGGCACCGATCGCTTTGCGCAGACCGATCTCGCGCGTTCGCTCCGTCACGGACACGAGCATGATGTTCATCACGCCAACGCCGCCGACGAGCAACGCGATCGATGAAATGAAAATCATCGCCAGCGTGATGCCGCCGGTGATCGCGCGGAAGTTTCCGATCAGCTTGTCGGGCGTCATGATCCCGAAGTCGTTCGGCTTGTTGAACGGCACTTTGCGACGCGCGCGCAGCACCGCCGTGCCCTCTTCCACGATCTTGTCGACGAGCTTCGGATCCTTCGGCACCGTCGCGATGTTCACGCCGCGATCTTTCTTGATCTCCGGAAAGTGACTGTCGAACGTCGTGAGCGGCAGATAGATGTGCGAGTCTGTCGACTCGAACATCGACTGGCCCTGCTTCTCCATCACGCCGATGACCATGTACTTGCGTCCCGCGATCGCAACGGTGCGACCGATCGGATCGCGCATAGGGAAAAGAGACTCGGCGATCGAATGACCGATGACGGTCACCGGTGCGTTGCGACGCACGTCGGAATCGCTGAAGAAACGTCCCTCACCGACCACGTGATTGTTCGCGATCGGATACGCATCGGTGGTGCCGATGAGCGCATCAGGCGTCGCTTCTTTTCCTTCGATCACGACATCGATCGACGGGCCATCCCCCGAAAAAATGTAGCGCTCCGGCGACACCGCGAGCATCGACGGGCATCCCGCCTTAAGCGCGAGCGCATCTTCGTACGTGAGGTTCTTGCGCGTGCGTTGCGATTCATCGCGATCGCCGGGACCGAACTGCGGATCGAATTTCTGGAACTGCACGAGCGTCGCGCCGAACGACTGGAACGACTTCACGATGCTGTTGTTGAAGCCCTCGATGATCGAGACCATCGAGATGACGGTGGTAACGCCGATGACGATGCCGAGCACGGTCAGGCCGGAGCGCAGTTTGTGCGCCTTCAGCGCGGTGCCGGCGAAGCGAACGTTCTCGCGTGCAGCGATGAGGAAGTTCTTCATCTCGATTTACTCGAAGCGCAATGCTTCCACCGGCGGCAGTTTCGACGCGCGCCACGCGGGGAACACACCGGCGAGCACGCCGGTGACGACGGAGATCAGAAGTCCGGAAATGATGAGCGATGGCTTGACGAGCGTCGGCATGGGGCTGACCGTCGAGATGATTTTCGCGATGGTCATGCCGAGGAGCACGCCGAGCATGCCGCCGCCTAACGAGAGCAAAACGGCCTCGGTGAGAAACTGACGTCGGATGTTCGATCGCGTCGCGCCGATCGCGCGTCGCACGCCGATCTCACGCGTTCGCTCGACAACCGACACGAGCATGATGTTCGTGATCACGATGCCGCCGACGACGAGCGAGATGCCGCTGATCAGAATCATCAGCGAGAACAATCCCGCGGAGATGTTTTTCCACAACATCTGCAGCGCCTCGGCGGTGACGGTCGAGAACGGATCCTCGGCGCGGAACGCGGTGCGACGGCGTCCGCGCAGAATGACGCGCACATCGTCCATCGAGGCTTCCACACCCGGCACGCCGTTCTTCGCTTTCACGAAGATGTCGAGGCTGTTGCGGCTGCCGAATTTCTTCTGCCACGACGTGATCGGCATGTAGAGGATCTTGTCCTGATTCTGTCCGAGGACCGAGCCCTGCTTGCGCAGCAGACCGATGACGCGCATCGGTTGATTGGCGACGCGAATCGTGCGGCCAATTGGATCGAGCTGGCCGAACAACTCCTCGCGAACGTCGGAGCCGATCACGACGACGAGCGCCGAGCGTTGCTCTTCCGTCGGCGTGAAGAAACGGCCCGTTTCGAGATCGAGATTCTGCAGCTCGGACATGTTCGACGTGACGCCGGCCGTGCGCACGCCGCTCAGCGTCTGCGCGTTGCGCTTCACGGCTTCGCGGCGGCCTAACGACGCGCCGGTCATCGCGCAGAGTCCGCAGCGCTCGCGCACTGCTTCGAAATCGCGCCAGTCGATCGGCTTGCGCTTCACGGCTTCGAGCCACTGCTCGCGGCTGGTGATGATGCCGAACTGCGTCACGGCATACACATCGGGATTGAGATCGAAGACTTTCTCGGAGATGTAGTTGTTCAACCCCGAGATGATGGCCACGACGGTCACGACCGTCATGACCCCGATGATCACGCCGAGGAGCGTGAGGAAGCTGCGCATCTTGTGCGCGCGTAGAGCGTTCGCCGCTATCCGAAATGTTTCCATCGAGCGTGCGTCCTACGCCTTCTTCTTCTCGTCGTCCTTCTTCTCTTCCTTCTGCTCGCGGATCTTCGCGCCGTCTTTCAGGTCGCGCAGCGCGCGGAAGGGGCCGGTGACGATCTCCTCGCCGGGCGTGAGACCTTTCGTGATCTCGATGCTCGCCTCGCCGGTGAGACCGGTGGTGACCGGAACGAACGTCGCCTTGCCCGCGCGATGCGCGTAGACGCCTTCTTCGTCTTCCTGCTTCCCACCGGCCTTGCCGCTGCCCGGCTTCTCGCGCACGACGAGCGCCTGCAGCGGAATCGCCGTCACTTTGTCGCGCGTGCCGGTGATGATGTCGGCCGACGCGGAGAAGCCCGGACGCACGCCCGACGGTGGATTTTCGAGCTGAATCTTCACCTCGAAATTCACCGCATCCGCGCCGCCGGTCGCCGATGGAATCGGACTCGAGCCGACTTCGGTCACGAGGCCGTTGAATGTCTTGTTGGGATACGCATCGATCGTGACCGTGGCGCGCTGGCCGACTTTCACGTTCGGGATGTCGGTCTCGTCGACTTCCATCACCGCTTCGACGACGCTCATGTCGGCGATGGTGAGGAGCTTGGTGCCGGGATTGTTCATCGTACCGATGACCGCGACTTCGCCTTCTTCGACGGGGAGCGCGGTGATAACGCCACTCATCGGCGCGGTCATGGTCGTCTTCGACAGCGTGTCGCGCGCGGCGGCGACGTTCGCCTGCGCCTGCTGGATGCGCTGTTCGATCGCGGTGAGGCTCGCGCGCTGCGATTCAACCGCGGTGCGCGCGCGATCGAGCTCTGCGGCAGGGATGATGCGCTGCTCGAAGTTCTTCCGCGCCCGGTCATACGTCAACTGCGCCTCGGCGAGATTCGCGCGAGCGGCATCACGATCCGAGTGCAGCGCGCGCATCGATGCGGCGGCGCCTTCGGCGGACGCGGCGAGCTGCTTCTGATCGATCTGCAGCAGGAACGCGCCCTTCTGCACGACGTCACCTTCGCGTACCGCGAGGTTGACGATCTGGCCCATGACGTTCGCGGAGAGATCGACTTTGCGCTTCGCGTCGATCTTCCCGTTCGCCGAGACCTTGCTGACGAGGTCCATCCGTTCGACCTTGCCGAACGTGACGGGCGTGCCCTCTTTGCCCTTGCTCGCGATGCTGCCTGCAGTGATGCCGCCAATCGCCAGGATGACGACGAGCGCAATGATGATCTTGGTCGTGCGTTTCATGCTGTGGCGTGTATACGAGGAAGTCGGAGAGAGGTTGCTTCGGAGCTCCGTTACTCCGTCAAACCTACTTTTCGTTTTACCGCGAACCACTGCTCGCGCTTTCCGGCGTTCCTCACCGCACCCGCAACAAATGCCGTCGATCCAGCGCTACGAACGTCGAATGGCCGGCAAACGCGAACGCAGGCCAGTCGGGACCCTCGAAGTAAATCGTCTCCAGTCTCGCCCCAACATCTTCGAGCAGAACGATTTCCTTCTCGATCGCGCCGCGATTCTGCAGCGTGCGCTCGACGATCGCGATTGCCTCATCCTTCGAAAGCGTGTCGCAACCGATCATGCGCTCGTGCATCACGTCCACAATCGTCTCTGGCTCGCGGCCCGGCCCGAGCACCCATGCGTCGACGATCGCGCGCTCGTTCGCGAGCGGATAGAAATCCGCACGCGGCACGTTCCACGAGTTCCAGAGAAGTTTCGGAAACGCGAGCGCGCCGTAAGTGCGAAGCGGCGTAAGGCCAACGAGAGTGTCTTCCTCAGGGATTTGTGGCAAGGTCCAGAGCACAAACTCGCCGAGCCTGCTGATATGCACCCAACCGCCCGATTCACACTGGATCGTGCCGCAGTGATCGCACACGACGGCTTGTCGCGGATTGTCGTCCCAATCGAGCCCGGTCACCGAATTCGCGATCACCTTGCCGTCGAGCCGCAGCCGCGTCCATGTCGGATTGGGCTGGCTTGAGCTCGAAAAATCCGGCTGCCATGATTCGGCACGCACGTCGTCACAAGCAAACATCAGCTTTCGCTCGTCAAACCCGCTTTTCGTTTCAGCGCGAACCACTGTTCCCGCGCCTTCCAGAAGCGGCTCTGCTTCATCGCCTCGATCATCGCGAGCGCTTCGTTGCGTTGATGCACGACGATCGCGAACTGCTCGCTCAGCGCGGAGATCTCCGCAGTCTTTACAGCGAATTGATGTTCGAGATCGCGAGCGCGTTCGCGCGCGACTTGCCCCACCAAACCTTCGAGCGTCCCTAAATAAAGGATGCGCTCGTGACCTTCGCGTGAGAAGGCGGAGATCGTTGCGACCTGATAGCGCAGCGAGCGCACGGACGCGAGCGGCACGACGAGCTCGAATCCTGATTCGAGACCGTTCGGATTGCCGAGGTATGCGGCGACATCGGGACGCGGCCCGAGATCGCGCGTCGAAACGATCACCTCATCATCGAGCCGCAGCTCAATGCGATCCGCTTTCTCCACGACCGCACTCGCCCACCCGCCGATGCGCAGCGCGTCAGGCGTCTGCACGAGCGAGTCGAGAAATCCTTTCGGCGTGCGACGCGGATGCGCGTTCTCGATCGGCGCGGGCGAGATGACGTACACGTCCTGCCAGTCCGCCAGCGCGCGATGCAATCGCACGCACGCCCACTCGGCGCCAATCGTCGCGACCTGCTGCCGGACGTATTCCTCGGTCACCCACGTGGAACCGTAGTCCGCGAGATCGAGCACGCGGCTCTCGCTCGTCGTGACGAAATGCAGCCCTTCGAATTTTTCCGGCGCGAGCGTCTCGTCGTGCACGCTGAAAATCAGCAGGCCATTTGGCGTAAGCATTTCGGCCAGTCGCCGGAGCCATCCGGTGAACGTGCGCTCCGGCAGATGCGTGAACAGCGACGCCACGAAAATGAGATCGTAACGAGCGTCGACCTGCAGATCCTGCGGCAGCGTCGTGGAGAGAATCGTCTTCACGCCGAACTGCTCGGCCTGAAACTGCATCCCACCTTCGAGAATGTCCGCCACGGTCACTTCGTCGGCGATTCCTTCGTGCACGAGAAAGCGAGTGAGACGTCCGTAGCCGCTCGCGAAATCGAGCATCTTCTTCGCCGAGCCGCGCCACTTCGCGATGTGCCGCACGAGCTCGAGCTGCTCGTATCCATTGATGAAGTAGTTCGCCACGGCGCGATCGCGATCCTTGTCGAAAAGATTGATCGCGAAATCGAGCATGTCGTCCCGCTCATCGACCGCACGATTCAGCTCCCGCCACCGCGGCACGCGTGTGCGCAAAAGCGTATCGACCATCGGATGCGATTCATCAGGACGAAAGGCAAGCATTCGGCGCCGGACGTTAGCAGAAATTGAAAGTTGAAAATTGAAAATTGAAAAAGGGGTCGTCGCGGGGGAATGGGCGTCGCTTGTCGGGAGGGGATCCCTCGACTTCGCGCTTCGCGCTTCGCTCGGGATGACATGCGGCGTGACGCCATAGCGCGCGCCGCCATGTCATCCCGACCGAGCGAAGCGAGTGGAGGGATCCCCTCCCCACAGGCAACGCCCATCCCCCGCGACGACCTTTTTCAATTTTCAATTTTCAATTTTCCATTACCCTCTCCCGCCATGCGACTGAAGCTTGTCCTCGCCTCGCTCGCGTTCGCGAGCGCTCTCACCGCGCAATCCGTCGACGTCCCGAAACTCTTTCGCGATGTTCCGCTCATCGACGGGCACAACGATCTTCCCTGGCAGTTCCGCGAGCGCGTGAAGAATCAGCTCTCGCAACTCGACATCCGCAACGATCAATCGAAGCTCGAGAAGCCGTTGCACACCGACATCCCGCGACTCAAAGCCGGCGGACTCGGCGCGCAGTTCTGGTCGGTCTACGTGCCGACGTCGATGAAAGGCAGCGACGCGGTGCAGGCGACGTTCGAGCAGATCGATGTCGTGCATCGTCTCGACGATCTGTATCCCGACACGTTCGCACTCGCGCTGAACGCGGACGATGTTGTACGCATTCACAAATCGGGTCGCATCGCGTCGCTGATCGGCGTCGAGGGCGGTCACTCCATCAACAACTCCCTCGGCACGCTGCGGCAGTTGTATCGCGCCGGCGCGCGCTACATGACGATCACGCATTCGGACAACACGGATTGGGCTGATTCCGCAACGGCGGATCCCCAGCACGATGGACTGACGGCGTTCGGCAAAACCGTCATCGGCGAGATGAATCGCCTGGGCATGCTCGTCGATCTCTCGCACGTCTCGCCCGCGACGATGAACGACACGCTCGATGTCACCACCGCACCGGTGATCTTTTCGCACTCGTCCGCGCGCGCGATCACGAATCATCCGCGCAATGTTCCGGACGATGTGCTGCAGCGACTCAAGACGAACGGCGGCGTGGTGATGGTGACATTCGTACCGGGCTTCGTGAGCGAGAAGGTGCGTGAGTACGGCGCGATGCAGGATGCCGAGGAGACGCGGCTGAAGGCGCTTTATGGTGGACAGCCCGCGGAAGTGAAGAAGCGCATGAGCGAATGGGAAGCCGCGCACCCGCGTCCGCGCGCAACCGTTGCGGATGTTGCCGATCACGTCGAGCACGTGATGAAAGTCGCGGGTGAAGATCACGTCGGCATCGGCGGCGATCTCGACGGCATCGGCTCGACACCGGTGGGACTCGAAAGCGTCGCCGATTATCCGAAGCTGTTCGAAGAGCTCGCACGCCGTGGCCACACGCGTACGCAACTCGAAAAGCTCGCCGGCCTCAACGTCCTGCGCGTGATGCGACAAGTGGAAGCGGTCGCGGCGAAGTTGCAGAAGGAAAAGACGCCAGCCGATGCGTTGATCGAAGTTCTGGACAAGAAGTGAGTCTCCTGACCTGGCTCCAATCGCTCTTCTCCTCGAAAACGACCGTCACGCGCGAAGTCGGCCGCAACGAGCAGTGTCCATGCGGCAGCGGACAGAAGTTCAAACGCTGCTGCATGGAAAAGTTGTCGCGCCAACGTCGCGAGCAATGGATCAGCGCGGGCACGGGCGAGGTTCCGCTGGACGGACCTTCGAGCAATCCCGCGGCCAACGCAATCCATCGCGCGAACGCGTATCGAACGCCCGAGGGATAATCCTCGCCCCAACTTCGTTCTCCCGACTACCGACTACCGACAACCGACTACAGCCCCACTTGGCACATCCCTCGCCTACTGCTGAGGTGGAGTGCCAGCATGACCACCGATGCGCGATTCAAGCTCGAGCGGCGCGGCGAGGTGCCGGAGTCGAATCCGGACAAGACCGAGTTTTACCGGCACACGCTCGAGCTCTTCAATGAAGCCGGCCTGCCCTTTCTCGTCGGCGGAACGCACGCGTACTACCGCTACACCGGCATCGCGCGGGAGACGAAAGACTTCGATGTCTTCGTTCCGCGCGAGGCGTATCCGCGTTTCGAAGAAGTCGTACGACGCGCGGGCTACGAGACCGAGCTGAAGTTTCCGCACTGGCTCGGCAAGATCTACAAAGACAAGGCATTCATCGACCTCATCTTCTCGGGCGGGAACGGCGAAGCCGCGGTCGATGACGAATGGTTCGCGCACTCGGTCGAAGGGAAAATCTTCGGCGTGCCCGTGAGACTCGCCGCGCCGGAAGAAATGATCTGGTCGAAGTCATACGTGATGGAGCGCGAGCGCTACGACGGCGGCGACGTCATGCATCTCATCCTCCGCACCGGCACGCGACTCGACTGGCATCGCCTCGTGCGCCGCTTCGGCGAGCACTGGCGTTTGCTGTTCATGCAAATCGTGAAATTCGGATTCGTCTATCCGAGCGAACGCCATCGCATCCCGCGCGAGATCACCGAACAGTTGCTGCAGCGCTTCACCGCGGAATTGAACGATCGCTCCGCTCCCGAAAAAGTCTGCTACGGCACGCTCACGTCCCGCGCGCAATACCTGATGGACATTCAGGACTGGGGCTTCGAAGACGCACGCCTCGAACCGTACGGCACGATGACGAAGGAGAACGTGCGGCACTGGACGGAAGCGATGAAAGAGCGCGGGTAGGGGTGCGGTCGTCGCTTGTGGGCGGCGTTGTCGTGAAAACGAGTGATGAGTGATGAGTGATGAGGTTCGACACGCGTCGCGAGCATCACATAGGTTGACATGACGTCATGTCGCAAGCGATTCAATCTCGCGACGCATGTCGAACCTCATCACTCATCTCTCATCACTCATCACTCGTTCCCGCGTAACTCATTCACCAACGCGACGACCGCATCCACACCAGAAACCTCCGTGCTCCACCCTGTCACCAGCCGCACCGCTCCCTCGCCGAAAATCGGCCACTCGTAAAACTGGAAGCCGCGCTCGCGTAAACGTGACTGCGTCGATTCGTTGAATCGTGCGAACACCACATTCGCCTGCACCGGACGAATCACCGCGTCGCCGAGTCCTGCTGCGAGTCGTGACGCCATTGCGTTTGCGTGACGAGCGCTGCGCAGCCACGAATCCTCCGCGAGGTACGCGTCGAGTTGCGCGGAGAGAAACCGCATCTTCGACAGGCGATGTCCGCTGCGATGCCATCGCGGCGCGATCGCATCCGCGAGCTCGCGTTTGAACACCACGATCGCCTCGGCCGCCATCGCACCATTCTTCGTCGCGCCGAACGTCAGCAGATCGACGCCCGCGCGCCAGGTCATCTCCGCGGCACTGCAATCGAGTGACACCAGCGCATTCGCGAAGCGCGCGCCGTCCATGTGCATCCCCACGCCGCGCTTGCGACACACATCGCCGATTGCACGCAACTCGTCGAGCGAATACACCGTCCCCGCTTCCGTCGCCTGCGTCACACTCACGCAGGACGGCGTTGCGGTTCTCCCTTCTTCCCCAATTGCGTGGATCCATCGATCCACCGATGCGGCTTCGAGCTTCCCGTCCGCGCCCGCGATCGGAAAGAGCTTCGCGCCATTCGTGAAGAACTCCGGCGCGCCCAGCTCATCGCGCTGAATGTGCGCGTCTTCGTGACAGAACACCGCGCCCCACGGCGGCGTCATCGATGCGATCGAAAGCGCGTTGCCCGCCGTGCCGGTGAGCACCGGAAAGATCTCGACATCGTGCTCGAACACCTCGCGTAAACGATCGCGCACGCGTGCCGTGTACGCGTCATCGCCGTACGACGTCTGCTGTCCTTCACTCACCCGCACGAGCGCTTCTACGATTCCGGGTTGGGCACCGTGGGTGTTATCGGAGCGGAAATCCATGACTCGCGCTGTGTATCACGACGCAGCACGCTGTGGCGGCGTCCATATCCGAAATAGATGACGAAGCCGATCGCGAGCCACGCGAGCAATCGCCACCAGTTCGCGGTGGGCAGCGAGAACATCAGCGTGAGACACGTGATGATGCCCATCACCGGAACGAACGGCACCCACGGACAACGGAACGGACGATTCGCGTTCGGATACTTGCGCCGCATGATCAGCACCGCCGCGCAGACGATCACGAACGCGAGCAGCGTTCCGATGTTCGTGAGATGCAGCAGCGCATCGATCGGAAGAAATCCCGAGAGACACACGACGAATGCGCCGATGAGCAGCGTCGACTTCCATGGCGTCCGAAACTTTGGATGCACCTCTGCGAAGAATCCGCGCGGCACGAGTCCGTCGCGCGCCATCGCGAGAAACACTCGCGGTCCTGAAAGCATCATCACGAGCAACACACTCGTGATGCCCGCAACGCCCGCGGTGGCGATGATGCCTTCCGCCCAGCCGATTCCTTTTTGCTGAAACGCGCGCGACACCGGCGCGTTGATGTCGAGCTGGTCGTAGCGAACCATGCCGGTGAGCACGGCCACGACGAGGATGTAGAGAACGGTGCAGATGATGAGCGACGCGATGATGCCGATCGGCACATCGCGCTGCGGGTTCTTCGCTTCTTCCGTGTGCGTCGAAACGGAATCGAATCCGATGTACGCGAAGAAGATGATCGCCGCGCCCGCGAGCATGCCCAGAGGCGCGCCGCCCGGATCCGTTTGTCCCGCGACGTGTTTGCCAAAGATGTTCAGTCCCGTCCAGCCGTACGGCGCGAACGGATGCCAGTTGTCCGCGCTGATGTAGAACACGCCGACGCCGATGACGAAGAGCACCGCCGCGATCTTGATGCCGACCATCGCGGTGTTGAACGACGCGCTCTCCTGAATGCCTTTGACGAGAATCGCGGTGACGATGAGCACGATGATCACCGCGGGTAAGTTGACGAACGATCCGGTGGAGACGAAGTGGCCGCTCGCCACGTCGTAGCGCCACGGCGATTCGCGAAGGATCGCGGGCAACTGGATGCCGAGTTTCGCGAGCACGTTTTGAAAGTATCCGGACCATCCGGTCGCCACGGTCGCGCTGCCGACCGCGTACTCGAGGACGAGATCCCAGCCGATGATCCACGCGAAGAGCTCGCCCAGCGTTGCGTACGCGTAGGTGTACGCGGAGCCCGCAACCGGCACCATCGACGCGAACTCGGCGTAGCAGAGCGCGGCGAAAACGCAGGTGATGCCGGCGATGACGTACGAGAGCATGAGCGCGGGCCCGGCGACGTTGTGCGCCGCGGCACCGGTGGCGACGAAGATGCCCGCGCCGATCACGGCGCCGATGCCGAGGGAGGTGAGCTGGAGAGGACCGAGGATGCGGCGAAGACGGTTCTCGCCTTTCATCTCCTCGAGAAGACGCTCGAGCGGTTTGCGCGCAAAGATGCTCATACGACGAAACATCGCGCGACGGCGCACATGAGACGTGTGCGCGCTGACACGGATGAGGGTGAGGACGGAGCGCGGGCTTCCAGCCCGCTGGAACGCGGCCTTCCAGGCCGAACGGGGTGGAAACTCGCGGTCCGGGGGGGAAGGAGCCCGCGCTCCGTCACCCCTTACACTTCCCCCGCTTGCTTCGTCTCTGGCTC
>JACZCU010325823.1_pt1 | contig 42406 bp, 40 predicted proteins | sample 8641851 | NCBI WGS metagenome assembly JACZCU01 (sample SAMN15324605, study PRJNA640507) | soil metagenome | isolation source: monocropping sugarcane control | place: China: Luxin town, Laibin City, Guangxi Province | collected 2019-07-25 | depth 10cm m | reverse complement strand
GGGTGGGGGGGGGGGGCGAAACCCCCCCCTTTTTTGTTTTGGTGGAGGGGGGGGCTCTTACCCCCCCGGTTATGAGTCGTTCGGCGGGCAAAGAGCCCGCCGCTCCACAGTCATCAGGTACCATTCGCCCAGGATGCGCGACGAAGACTACATCGAAACCACCGTGAGCTCGTTGCGCTCCGCCGAGCTCGATGACCTGCAACTCAAGCTCGTCACCGGCGACGACGGCATGAATCGCGTCATCCAGCGGCCGCGCGTGCAGAAGCCCGGACTCGCATTCGCGGGCTACTACGAATACATCAAACCGTGGCGCGTGCAGATCATCGGCGCGTCCGAAACGAAGTACCTGCAATCACTCCCTCCGCGATTGCGCGAGAAGCGCGTCCGCGACGTGTGCGGTCTCGACATCTCGACGTTCATCGTCACGAAAGGCATCACGCCACTCGACGAGTTCCGCATCGAATGCGAGAAACGCAGCGTGCCGTTGTTCTCCACGCCGGCCATGTCGTCGACGACGATCACGCGCTCGACATACTTTCTCGAAGAGACGATGGCGCCGCGCGTCACGATGCATTCCGGTCTCCTCGATGTCTACGGCATCGGCGTGCTGCTCCTCGGCGACAGCGGCATCGGCAAATCCGAATGCGCGCTCGATCTCATCTACCGCGGCCATCGTTTGATCGCGGACGATCTCGTCGTCGTCAAACGTCACCCCAACGACGTCCTCCTCGGCTACTCGAACGATTTACTGCGCCATCACATGGAGTTGCGCGGCATCGGCATCATCGACATCAAGGATCTTTTCGGCGTTGCGTCGACGCGCGACGTGAAGCCGATCGATCTCGTCGTGAAGCTGGAGAAGTGGGTGGAAGGCGCGGAATACGACCGGCTCGGGATCAGCGGCGAGACCTTTGATCTGCTCGGCGTCTCGAAGCCCTACGTGCGCCTGCCGGTCGCATCGGGACGCAATCTCGCGCTGCTCGTCGAAATCGCCGCGCGCAATCATCTGATGAAACTGCAGGGCTACGATTCCGCGCGCGAGTTCACGCGCAAGATCGACGAGCAGATCGCGCGGCAGAGTGGCGCGATGCTCGAGCCGGAGAGCGATGTGCGTCCGCCGCGCCTCGCACTGGATCTGCATGATCGGATGCGAAGACAACGATGAACGTACCGGATTACCTCGTCGTCATCACCGGACTCTCCGGCGCCGGCAAGAGCTACGTGCAGTCGACGCTCGAAGACCTCGGCTTCTACTGCACCGACAATCTCCCGGTCGAGCTCATTGAACCGTATCTCCACGAAGTCACGTCGCACGAACATGCCAATCGCATCGGCATCGTCGTCGACGTCCGCACGCACGACTTCGCAACGATCTTCCCGACGTTCTATCGCGAGCGCTTGCAGAAGCTCGTGCCGAACATCGTTCTGATCTTTCTCGAAGCGACGGATGAAGTGCTCGCGCGGCGCTACTCCGAAACGCGGCGCCCGCATCCGCTCGCGAAAGATCGTCCGCTCATCGATGCGATTCAGGCCGAGCGCGAAGCACTCACCGAAGTGAAGTCGCTCGCGAACATGGTCCTCGACACGTCGCAGTTCTCCGTGCACGAGTTGAAAGCGGAAGTGATGCGGCGCTTTCAGATCCCGGGGCAGGAGACGCAGCTTCTCGTCACGATCATCACGTTCGGATTCAAGTACAGCCTTCCGTATAACCTCGATCTGCTCTTCGACGTGCGCTTCCTTCCGAATCCGCACTTCGTCGCGTCGCTGCGGCCGAAGACGGGACTCGATCCCGAAGTCGTGCAGTACCTGAGCGAGCAGGCGGGCTACGAAGAGTTCTACGAACGTCTCTTCGATTTCGTGAGCTACGTGCTCCCTGGGTATCGAAAAGAGATGAAGAGCTACCTCACGATCGGAATCGGCTGCACGGGCGGGAAGCATCGCAGCGTCGCGATCGGCCAGAGGTTAGGAAGCGATCTGATGAACGCAGGCTACACCGTCGAGATCGTGCATCGCGATTACAAGCGGTGAATCAATCGGCCAATACGTAGCCGATCGAGTTTTCCGACACGCTCGCGACATCGCTCTCGCAACGCACGGCCGCGAGCTGTTGCGGTGTGAGCTGCGCGAAGAAGCCGCCGAGGACTGCGGTGTAGATGTGGATGACGGTGAAGCCGTACTTCGCGGCGATTTCGTTCGTGCGTGTGCTCACATCCGCGCCGCGCGCGAATACGACGATGAATCCGGACGCTGGCCACGGCGTGAGTTGAAGCGGTGCAGGCGCGGCGCACGGAGGCGGCGCAATCTCGTTCGGTGCGACATCAATCGCCGCGGACTGAATGAGATCCGCATCGCCCGTCGTCTCATCGACGATCGATGCAAATGCGGTGAGCGGATTGTTCGATTCGAACAACAGCGCGTCACCTTCGTGCGCGTCGAGCCCGAACATCGTGTAGACGTTGAAGAAGTGGGGACCGGAGGAGTCTTGGTCGTTCATGTGCCGGCTCGCGCGTGCGGTGCCGCTTGAATCGAGAAGTGTCACGACGAATTCAGAATCGCCGTTGATCACGACGCCGGCGTTCGTGTGCGTTCCCGCGCCGCGACTGATACTGCTCAGCAGCGCTTTCTTGCCGAATGACGCCACCGGAATCGCGTTCACCACCTGGCTGACACCGATCTTGTGAATGCGCGCCCATGCGAGCAGCATCGCGTTTGGTTCGGCGGCGGCAAGACGGATGTACGAGATCGGCGTGTGCGCAATCCCGCTTTCGTACGGCTTCAGCACGTCGCGAAACGTGCGCGTCTGACCTGCTGCAAGCGTGACGCTGACGAAGCTCCGCAACACACCCGGCACGTTGAAGCCGACTTCGATCGGCGCGCCGCTCGTCGCGACATTGGTGATGACCAGATCCGTCGTCCAGCCACTGACGCGACCTGCGATCGGAATGATCAGATCGCGGCCCACACGATCGTTCGCAACGAGAGGAGCGGTCGCGAAAAGGGAGACGGTGAGGAGCGCGTGCACGTACCGCATGACGCATGTACGGCTCCCCACCTGTGAGCGTTTAATTCGTGACGGCGATGCGGATCTGTTTCGGCTTCGCTTCTTCGCGCTTCGGCACTTCGATCTCGAGAATGCCTTCGCGATAACTCGCCGCGATCTTCTCGGCATCGACGGAGCGCGGCAGGGTGAACGAGCGGCTGAAGTTGCCGTACGTGCGCTCGACGCGGTGCCACGTCGTGCCGTCGCTCTTCTCGAGACGGCGCTCGCCCTTCAGCGTGAGCAATCCATTCTCGAATTCGATCTGGATGTCTTCCTGCCGCAGCCCCGGCACCTCGGCGCGCACGACGATCTTGTCCTGCGTCTCCGCGACGTCCACGGGCGGCACCCACGCGCCGCTCACGAGATCCTCGTCTCCGGCCGAGACGCGGGCGAACGGCTCGAACAGGCGGTGGAGGTGCGCCTGCAAGTTCTTCATGTCTGACGTCTGTACGGTCCAGCGATTCATCGATCTGTCTCCTTCTTAGTTGAGTGCACTCATATCTAAGTGCACGACGCGCAATATAGGTTTAGAATATGAGCTTGTCAATATCAAGCATGTTACGAAACGCGCCCGGAACGAGCCGGAACGCGGTTTGCCGTTATCATTCGCAGCCGTAAGGAGCTTCAGTTGATCGGGGCATTGATCGTTACCCATGGAAATCTGGCCTATGAGCTGCTCAACGCCGCTCGCCAGATCGAAGCAGACGTCGCTGGCATCGAGGCAGTACCGCTCGAATGGAGCGACACTGTTGACGAGGCGCGCGAGAAAATCGCGGCGGGCCTCGAGCGCATTGGCCGCGACCGCGGCGTCATCATCTTCACCGACATGTTCGGCGGCACGCCGAGCAACATCAGCCTCTCGTTTCTCGAGCTCGGGCGCGTCGAGATCGTCACCGGCGTGAACCTGCCGATGATCGTGAAGTTCGCGATGGTGAAAACCGAAGCGAAAGACGTGTCGACCCTGGCGCACGTCATCAGTGAAAAAGGATCGAAAGCGATTCGCGTCGCGTCCGATCTGCTCACCGCTGAAAAGCAAAAGCCCGCGGGAGTGACCGCGTGATCGAGCGCAACATCGAGATCAAAAACAAACTCGGACTTCATGCGCGCGCCGCGGCGAAGCTCGTGCACACCGCCGCGCGGTTCAAAGCGGACATCAAGATCCGCAAAGGCGATGAAGAGGTCGACGGCAAATCGATCCTCGGCATTCTGCTGCTCGCCGCGGGCCGCGGCTCGACCATTCTCGTGAAAGCGAATGGCGCCGATGAGCGTGATGCACTCGATGCAGTCGAGAAGCTCATTGACGCAAAGTTCGACGAAGTAGAATGAGTCGATGGCGGTAGCTCACACGCGCAGCGACATTCGCACTCACAAAGGCATCGGCGTTTCTCCCGGCATCGCCATCGGGCGTGCGGTGATCGTCGAGAAGCGCGTCGCATCCGTGTACCGCGTGCCGATTCGCGACGAGGAAGTCGAAGCCGAAGTGACGCGCTTCAACGAGTCGCTCGACAAAACGCGCGAAGAATTACTCGAGCTGAAATCGAAGGTCAGCCGCTCGATGGGCGACGAGTACGCATCGATCTTCGAAGCGCACGCGATGATGGTCAGCGATCCCTCGTTCGCCGACAAAGTGCAGCAGAAGATCGAGACCGAAATGGTGAACGCCGAGTGGGCGCTCGCCGAAGTGCAGGAAGAGCTCGAAGCGCGCTTCGCATCGTTCGATGACGAATACCTGCGCGAGCGCATGGCCGACGTAAAAGACGTCGCCGAGCGCGTGCTCGTGCATCTGCAGGGCGTTGCGCATCACGATCTCTCCGAGATCACGCACGACGTCGTGATCATCGCCGACGATCTCACGCCGAGCGACACCGTGCATTTCAACCGGCGTCCGATCATCGGCTTCGCGACTGAAGCGGGCGGACGCACGTCGCACACGTCGATCATCGCGAAATCGCTGTTCATGCCCGCGGTCATCGGTGTGCCGCGACTCACGAAGATCGTCGACAACGACGAGCTGGTGATCGTCGATGGGTACGAAGGCACGATCGTCGTGAATCCGACGCCCGCGCTCGTCGCCGAATATCGCAGCCGTGTTTCGCGCCATGAAGAAGCGGAGCGCAAGCTGCTCGAGAATCGCGATCTGCGCGCGACGACGAAAGATCAACACCAGATCTCGCTGCAGGCGAACATCGAACTGGTCGAAGAGCTCGACGATGCGATCAAGTTCGGCGCGGAAGGCATCGGACTGTATCGCTCGGAGTTTCTGTACATCTCGACGAGCCCCGATCTGCCGACCGAGGAAGAACACTTCGAGGTGTATCGCAAGCTCGTCGAATCGATGGCGCCGCATCCCTGCGTCATCCGCACCTTCGACCTCGGCGGAAAAAAACTCGCGCGCGAAGTGATGGGATCGAAGGAAGACAATCCGGTGCTCGGTCTGCGTGCGCTGCGTCTCTGCATGCAGCATCGCGACATGTTCAAGACGCAGCTTCGCGCGCTGCTGCGCGCGTCGGCGTTCGGCAACATGAAGATCATGTTTCCGCTCGTCTCCGGCGTGCAGGAGTTGCGTCAGGTGAAAACGCTCGTGCGCGAGATTCGTCTCGAGCTCGATGCAGAAGGCATCGCGTACAACAAAGACCTGCCGATCGGCATCATGATCGAAGTGCCGTCCGCGGCCGTCATCGCCGATCTGCTCGCGACCGAAGCCGACTTCTTCGCCATCGGCACCAACGATTTGATCCAGTACTCGCTCGCGATCGATCGCGGCAATGAGAACGTCTCGTATCTCTACGAGCCGCTGCATCCCGCGTTGCTGCGCTTGATCAAAGGCGTCATCGATGCGGGGAAACGCGCGGGCATCCCAGTGGAGATGTGCGGCGAGATGGCGTCCGATCCGATCTACGCGATCGTGTTGCTCGGACTCGGACTCGAGATCTTCTCGATGAACCCATCGTCGATTCCGGTGATCAAGAACGTCGTGCGATCCGTTCGCCAACGCGATTGCAAACGCATCGCGGAGATCGCCATGCAGAAGAAGACCGCGCAGGAGATCGAAGAGTTCATCATCGAGAGCGTGGCCATGCGTTTTCCGGAAGGACTCGTGAACCAACCACTATGAGCGCTGAACACGAACTGAAGTTTCAGCACCGGCCGATCACGCACATCCCGAAGCCGTGGGGATACGAACTGATCTTCGCGCACACGGAGCGATACGTCGGCAAGATTCTGCACATCAACGAAGGCGAGACGCTGAGCCTCCAGTACCACGAAATGAAAGAGGAGACGCTGTACGTTGTCGACGGCGAACTAAAGCTCACGATCGAGCATGACGGCGATCGCCGCGAGCTGTCGCTGCGCAAAGGCGAGGCGTTTCACATTCCGCCGCGTCTCATTCATCGCATGCTCGCGGTCGTCGACACTGATGTCGCCGAAGTCTCCACGCCCGAGCTCCAGGATGTCGTTCGTCTCGAGGATCGTTACGGTCGCGCATGAAACGTCTCGCGTGCTTCTTCCTGCTGTGCGCCGTCACGGCCGCTTCCGGCCGTGCTGACGACGCGCTCGTCAACGCATCGAAAGATGCGAAGGCGAAGCGAAAGAAGAGCACGTCGAAAGTCATCACCAACAAAGACGTCAGGAAGAGCAAAGGCACGCTGATCGAGACCGGCAAGCCGCTCGATCCGTTGCCGCCGGCGCAACCGACCTCCGAAGAAATCTACATCGCCGAACAGGACGCGAAGGCGCGCAACAAAGTGCGCATCGATGCCCTGCAGTCGACCATCGACGAGCTCGAGAAAGAGCTCGCCGCGATCGAGCAGAGCTACTACGACGAAAACGATCTGCGGAAACGCGACACCGAGATCGTCGCGCGTTTTAACGAAACGAAAGCGAAACTCGACGAGGCAAAGGCCGCGCTCGCAACGATCAGTGGAGCGGCGGGCTCTCAGCCCGCCGATAACAACTCCGCAAAGAAGAACCCGGCGGGCCAAGAGCCTGCCGCTCCACTCAGACCATGAGCAAGAACTACTACATCGAGACGTGGGGCTGTCAGATGAATGAGCTGGACAGCGAACGGCTGTCCGGCAATCTCAAGCTTCGCGGATACCAACGCGTCGAAGACGAATCGCAGGCAGATCTCATTCTGCTCAACACGTGCTCGGTGCGCGACAAGGCGGAGCAGAAGGTCTACTCGCGTCTCGGACGTTTGCGTGAGCTGAAAAAAGAGAAAGAACTGAAAATCGGCGTCTGCGGTTGCGTTGCGCAGCAGGAAGGGGAGCAGATCCTCGAGCGCGCGCCGTGGGTCGATTTCGTGATGGGGCCGGGCAACGTCGGTCATCTCGATGCGGTGCTCGAGCACGGCACGCGAGTCGCGATCGAGTTTCCGGAAGATCGCAACTACGACATCGTTGCCGTCGATCGCACGTCCGCGACGAAGGCGTGGGTCACGATCATCGAAGGGTGCAACAAGAACTGCACGTTCTGCATCGTGCCGACAACGCGCGGCCGCGAGCAATCGCGCGAGTTCGAAAGCGTGCTCGACGAAGTGCGCGCCGCGGTCGCGACCGGCCGCGTCGAGATCGAACTCCTCGGGCAAACCGTCAACGCGTATCGTTGTCCGAAGAGCGGCCGCGATTTCGGCGCGCTGCTCAGCGCGGTCGCGGAGATCCCGGGCGTCGTGCGTTTGCGTTTCACGACTTCGCATCCCGCCGAGGTGAATGAGTCGATGATCGTGGCGATGCGCGATCACGAAAACATCTCGCGCTACCTGCATCTCCCGGTGCAGTCCGGCTCGTCGCGAATTTTGCGCCGGATGAAACGCCTCTACACGCGCGAAAAATATCTCGAGACCATCGCGCGCATTCGCGAGGCCATCCCGGAGATTCACTTCTCCACCGACATCATCGTCGGCTTTCCCGGTGAGACCGAGGAAGAGTTTCAGGAGACGTTGTCGCTCATCGAAGAAGTGCGATACGGCTCGCTGTTCGCATTCAAATATTCACCGCGTCCGGGCACGCCGTCGTTGCGCATCGGCGAGCCGCTGGATGATGAGATTGCATCCGAGCGCCTGCAGCGTCTCTTCGATCTGCATGAGCGGATGAAAAAAGAGAAGCTCGAGTCGTATCGCGGGCGCGTGGTGCCGGTGTTGTACGAAGGCCCGAGCCGCAATGATCCAGCGATGTTATCGGGTCGCACCGATGACTACTGGGTCGTCAATTTCCACGGCGATCCCGCGACACCTCTCGGGAGTATCCTTGGAGTGCGCATCGATTCGGCGCAGCATCACACACTGCGCGGGGAGGCCGTCGCATGAACATGTCCGAGCTCGTTCCGATGTCGATCAAAGGCCTGATGCTCGATCCGGTCTCCAATTCTCCGATCGTCGTGCTCAAGGATGACGACGAAAAGTTTTTTCTTCCGATCTGGGTCGGCATTTTCGAAGCGAACGCAATCGCTCTGCAACTCGAGAACATCACCACGCCGCGTCCGATGACGCACGATCTTCTTCGCAACATGATCGCGGAGCTCGACGCGCGCGTGACGCGCATCGTGATCAACGATCTTCGCGACTCCACGTTCTTCGCTCAGATTCGTCTCGCCCTCGGCGATCGGATGCTCGAGATCGACGCGCGTCCGAGCGACGCCATCGCGCTCGCATTGCGCACCGAAGCGCCCATTTATGTCGCGCAATCCGTGCTCGAACAAGCGCAGACGATCACGCCCGAAGCGGGCGGCGAAGACGCGGATGAGAAGACGAAGAAGTGGTTCGAGAACCTTTCTCCCGAAGATCTTGGTAAGTACAAGATGTGATGCGCGAAGTCGCGTCATCTATCCTTTCCAAATCACCTCGCGCGACCTAGAATCCACACAGATTCAATGATCATTACCGTCGCCAATCAGAAGGGTGGTGTGGGCAAAACCACCACCGCCATCAACCTCGCTGCCGCGGTCGCCAACAAGGGATTTCGGACGCTTCTCATCGACCTCGATCCGCAGGCCAACTCCACGATGAGCTACATCGATGCGCGCTCCGTTGCGCGCTCGATGTACGACGTGCTCGTGAGTGAAGAGATGGAACTGCCGGCGATCGTCGTACCGACTCCGGTCGAGAATCTTTTCGTCGCGCCGTCGCGCATCTCTCTCGCGAAGCTCGAATCGAAATTGATCGGCGATCTCGACGGTCCGTTTCGTCTCAAGGATCGGATGAAGGATGTCGCGAACGAGTACGACTACATCTTCATCGACACGCCACCAACCCTCGGCATGATCACGGTCAACGCGCTCGTCGCGTCGACGCACGTGCTCGTGCCGATTCAGTCGTCGTACTTCGCGCTCGAAGGAACGGACGATCTGCTCGAAACGATCGAGAAGATCAAAGCGCGGCCGAACCCGAATCTCCAGCTCCTCGGCGTCGTCATCACGATGCACGACAAACGCACGACCTTGTCGAAGGACATTCACGAAGCGATCGGCAACGTCTTCGGCGATCGCGTCTTCAACACCGTGATCACGAAATCGATCCGCCTCGAAGAAAGCCCGGCGTACAAAGAATCAATCTTCACCTTCGCCCCGAAATCGAGCGGCGCGATGGAGTACTACTCGTTGTCCGAGGAGCTGCTGTCTCGCGTCTAGGTTCGCTTTGCGCGAGAACGACTGATGAGTGATGAATGATGAGGTTCGACACGCATTGCGAGATTGAATCGATCATGCACAAAAGCACACATCGCCATCAGCATCATTCGTCCAGCGCTGCCTCGCTCTCGCGACGCAGGTCATCACTCATCACTCATCACTCATCACTCGTTCAAAGGACAAAACCTCTCCATGGCTAAGCGTGGCCTTCCAGAACGTTCCGTCATGCGCGCGGATGCGCACTACGTCGACGAGCTGACGAAGCGGTCGGGGCGGCACATCGGGACGATGCTGCCGCTGCAATTCATCGAGCCGAATGCGGAGCAGCCGCGCACGCAACTCGGCAACATCGAAGAGCTCGCGTCGAGCGTGCGCGAGAAAGGTGTGCTCGAGCCGATTCTCGTTCGCCACATCGGACCGAATCGTTATCAGATCATCTCCGGCGAGCGCCGGTATCGCGCCGCGACGATGGCGGGACTCGACGAGATCCCGGCGATCGAGCTCGATGTCGATGATCGCGAGCAGCTCGAGATCGCGCTGATCGAAAACATTCAGCGCAAAGACCTGACGCCGTTCGAAGAAGCGGAAGGTCTGCTCATCCTTCAGCAGAAGTTCAACTACACCCACGAAAAGATCTCGCAGGTCATCGGCAAATCGCGCACGACCGTCACCGAGACGCTGCTCATCAACGACATCCCCGATCGCATTCGCGTGATGTGTCGCGAGGCGGGCATCTCGAATAAGAGCGTGCTCGTGCAGGTCGCGCGCGCAGGGTCGGAGGAAGCGATGGAGCACTTCGTGCGCGCGTTCGCGGCAGGCGAGTTGTCGCGCGAAGATCTGCGCAAACAAACCGCCGCGAAACCCGATCCGAAGAAAGCCGGCCGGCCGAAGAACTACGTTTTCGCACTGAAAGACAAGGCGCTGCCGTTCACGCTCAATCTCGCGTTCAAGAAGCCGAACGTCGAGAAGACCGAAGTGATCGGCGCGCTGAAAGAACTGGTCAAGCGACTCGAAGCGGAAGAGTGAGTATCGATATCTCGATCGTCATCCCCGTCTACAACCGGCCGAAGCTGGTAGGGGAGGCGGTGACGTCGGCGCTGCAACAGGCGCGTGATGTCGAGCTCGAAGTGATCGTCGTCGATGATTGCTCGACCGATGAAACGTGGGACGTCGTGCAGTCGCTGCCGGTGCGCGCGATTCGCATGCCGCGGAACGGACGTCAGGCGCGCGCACGCAACGCCGGCATCGATGCGTCGCAAGGGCGCTACGTCAAGTTTCTCGATTCCGATGACGTTCTGATCGATGGTCATCTCGCGCGTGAGCTGCATTCGATTCGCGAATCGAATGCCGAGATTGCGGTGAGCGGCTGGATCGAATCGGGATCGCCACGCAGTGCACCGCGGTTCTCGTCGATCATCGATGACGTGCTCGCCGGCAAAGGCGTTCCGACGAGTGCGGCGTTGTACGCGCGTCACGTGCTGCCGCGCTGGGATCCGGAGTTGAAGCTGCTCGATGACTGGGACTTCTTCGTGCAGGCCGCGTTGCACGCGAAGAAGATCGTCACGGTCGACGGCACTGCATACGAGTGGCGCGATCACGAAGGTCCGCGAATCACCGATGGGACGATGCTCGCGAATGCGCAATCGCATCATCAGGTGTTGCACAAACTCGAAGATGCATTGCGCTCGCGCGGCGAGTTGACGGAAGCGCGCACGAAACGACTCGCACAATACTTCTACAAAGAGCTGCGCGTGTTCAGTCTTCACGATCGAGCGGCATTCAACGCGGCGCTCGTGCACATCTTCGAGCTCGATCCCAAATTCGCGCCACGCGATGAAGAGCGTCAGTGGTGGATGCGACTCGCCGCCCGCCTCCTCGGCACACGCAATGCGGTCTCGCTGCACACCTCGATCAAGCGATTCATCAAGGGTTAGCCGGCGCGTTTTGCGCGCGGTCGATCACGTGATCTCTGCGGACGACATCGCCGAGGTGCTGGGCGAATGATTTCTTCTCACTCGCGAACAACGGCTCGTTCTCACCACGCCACAACACCGGTCGCACGTACGTTGTGAGTTGCAGCGAGACGAAGAACAGCAACACGAGCCACGCACTGATCACTGCACGCGCATGCGGCACGACGCTCACGAGATAGCGTCGCGCGAAGAGCAGCGTGACGATCCACGCGAAGAAATGCAGCCACACGACGAACGCGAGATAGCGCGTGCTCACGCTGAAGAGCCAGATCACCGGCATCAGCGCGACGAGCAGCAATCCCGCGACGCCGCAGAATCCGGCGATGGCGGTTGCAAATGTGCGCGCCGAATACTCCGCGCCGGCGAGCGCGGTGAACACGTAGAAGCTCGGGATGCAGAGCGCGATCGCACCGAGGATGATGAGCGGGATCTTCAGGATGGCCAGGGCGACGGATGCGCCGCCTTGAAAACATCCCGCGGCCGCGGCGTACAACACGTAGCAAACAACCGCGCCAATCAGCAGCGCGAACGGATCCGCTTCGGATGGTTCGTCGCGGCGGCGCAGCAATCCATCGAGCGCGTGAAGCACGTTCTTCATAACAACCTCCAGAGATGCGGGACGATGTCGGTGACGATGAATTCGTAGACGTTGCCGCGCAACGCGTCCTCGCGAAAGAAAACGACCGGCAGATACACGCTGCCGATGAAGGGCCGCAGGATCCACGCGACTTCACCGCCGACGAACGCGTACACGATCGTCCAGCTCATGCGAATGCGCGCGGCGAGCTGTCGATCGCCAGTCACGTCTTCGAGGCATCGACGCAACATGCGCATGCCGACGAGTCCTGATGCTCCGATGAGTGCGACGTGCACGAGATAGAGAAGGTTGTGCAACGTCTGCTGCGACGGGGAAGGGCCGGCGAGCGATTGCGTGAAGAGCCACGCGACCGGTGCGAGTGATGCCGCGACGATCGATGCAATCGCGAGCGGTACCAGCGTGAGACCGAGCGTTTGCATCGGCCTCAATCGCAAGCCGAGCAGCGCGGCGACGATCCAGTTGAACAGTGCGGTGATCGCCGCGGTCGCAAGCATGAGCAGCGGCACTTTGATCGCGACGTACGTCGCCAGTTTCGCTCCGTGCCACGAGCCGAGGACCGCGCCGTAGATCGCGCCGAAGACGATCGTTGCGACGATGAGTGCGCCGGCGTGACGATGCACATCGCGATCGAGGCGCAAATCATCGAGCAGCGCGCGACGGTTCCGTTCGAGGACGATCGAGCTCATGCGATTTCCTCTGATACGAATGTGACGAATGAAATGTCACGAGGCGCGTGGCCCGATTGACGATCGCACCGTCATTGCGTATTCTCTCGCGCCAGCATGACTCGCACGCACATCATCGGCGCGGAACTCCGCGCGGCCTTCATGGGCCGAATGATGATGCGTTGCCCCGGCGCGAACGCGTAGCCTTCGGCTCACACGCGATCACGACTGGGGCCCTCCGCGACCTTCTCCCTTCAACGAACGCAACGCACCTTTGGCCGTCAGGAGGACATGTCATGGCCTACCGTTTCGACACCCGTGCAATTCACGCCGGTCAGCCGAGCGACGACGCAACCGGCTCCGTCACCACTCCGATTCATCAGACTTCCACGTTCGGGCAGACCGAGCCCGGCATCAACAAAGGCTTCTGCTACACGCGCACCGGCAATCCGACGCGCAGCGCACTCGAAGAGAATCTCGCCGCGCTGGAGAACGCGCGCTACGGACTGGCTTTCGCCAGCGGCATGGCCGCAATTCACGCGGTGCTGTCGACGCTCAGCAAAGGCGATCACGTCGTCTCGACGCGCGATCTCTACGGCGGGGCGTGGCGCATCTTCACGAAGGTATTCTCGCGCTACGGCATCGAGTTCACGTTCGTCGATACGACGAATCCCGCAAACATCGAAGCCGCAATTCGTCCGAACACGAAACTGCTTTGGCTCGAGACGCCATCGAATCCGCTGCTCAATGTCACTGACATTGCCACATGTGCAGCCATCGCACGTGACAAGCAGATTACCAGTGTTGTTGACAACACATTTGCCACGCCGGTGCTTCAACAGCCGCTGGAGCTCGGCGCGGACGTCGTGCTGCATTCGACCACGAAGTTCATCAACGGCCACAGCGACGTCCTCGGCGGCGCGGTCCTGACGAACGATCAAGGCTTCTACGATGAACTGAAGTTCCTGCAGAACGCGATCGGTGCAGTGCCTGCGCCGCAGGACTGTTTCCTTATTCTTCGCGGCATCAAGACTCTCGGTCTGCGCGTGGAGCGTCACTGTTCCAACGCGGAGATTCTCGCGCGCTATCTGCTCGCGCACGAGGGCGTGAAGCGTGTGTATTACCCGGGACTCGTCGATCAGCCGAGCCACAACATCGCGCGCAGACAGATGACGCGTTTCGGCGCGATCGTTTCATTCGAGCTCGACGCAACGCTGGAAGAGACGCGCGCGTTCACACGACGGCTGAACCTCTGGACGCTCGCCGAAAGCCTCGGCGGTCCGAAGAGTCTGTTCTGTCATCCCGCGACGATGACGCACGCGTCGGTGGAACCCGAGGTGCGGCGCAGCGTCGGGATCAGCGACAGCCTGATTCGCTTGTCCGCGGGGCTCGAAGACGTGCGCGATCTCATCGACGATCTCGAACAGGCGCTGCCGCGCGCGACTGCATTCGCGTCACGCGAGGACGTCAGCGAATTTCAAGAGCAAGTCGCGTCGTAGGCGAACCGTTCATCGCGAACCACGTCACTTGTTGCGCAACGCAGTCGAACTCGAGCTCATATGAGCCCGGTGCGAGCGGCGGCAGTTGGAGCTCCAGCTCCGCCGTTTCGCCTGGCTGCATGCCATGCGCGGGCAACTGCGCCCAGTGATGATCGAACGACGCGAGCTCGCCATTCGCGTAGAGATGGACGCCGAGGCAGACACCGCCGGGAGTGGTGGGTGAGGGCAACCATCGCGCTTTCCCCGTGTTGCGCAACGTCGTGTGAATCGCGATCGGTTCGTTCGCGCGCGGTTCGTTGCGCAGCGTGATCTCGATCTCGGCGCGCAATGCATGCGCGCTGCGACTGTCGAGTTGTTCTTCGCCGGCTTTGCGCAACGTGAACAGACGAATGTTCTCGAGGAACTGTCGCATCCAGCGCGCGCTTTCGACGAACGCATGACCGCCGTTCAGCAGATCATCGAAATTCTCGAGCGGGATGAATTGCGCTTCGCCGAGGAACACGCCGACACGAATGTCGACAAAGCCGGCGTCCTGCGCAATCGGCCACAGCTCATGCAACTCGACGTCGTTCTCGAGCACGCCGTACGTCCGCATCTCAAATTGCGACTGCGCCGACTTCGAATGATTCGGACCTGGCTCCGAAAACGCGGCTAGACCACCGGGCTTCAGCACGCGCGCGAACTCACGCATCACGACCGCGGGATTCGGCACGTGATGAAACGCGTCGAAGCAAACGATGCGATCGACGGACGCATCATCGAGCGCGATGCGTGTTCCGTCGAATCGCAGATACGTTGGCGTCGATGGATTGCCGATGAGTGGGCGAGACTCGAAATCGCGCTTCGCGATGTCGAGCGCGCTCTGCGAAGCATCGATCGAGATGACGTGACAGCCGAGTTGCGCGAGCGCACGCGTGAGCCAGCCGGTACCGGCGCCGAAATCGATGATCGTCATTCCGGGCAGCACGCGCAGCGCCTGCAGAACCGTACCCGCATTCACGAGCATCGACGGCGCGTCGGTCGGTGATGCGAATGGCTTCGCGAGTTGCGCGTCGTACGTCGTCAGGCCCGAAAAGTATTCTTCGGCGCGACGGTTCCATTCGTTGAGCGGCGTGTCGCGCATCAGCTCGCGCACGTCGATGAAGTTTGCGTCGCGTGAGACCGTCGGTGCATCGATCGTCAATGCGATCGATGGATTGCGTCCGACCGACGCCGTAAGTCGCACGACTTCAAGCTCGTTCTGAACTTCGCAGCCGAGGTGTTCGATCGAGCAGTTGAGTTTGTTGAGCAGCGAGATGACATCGTCGAGCGAATGCACGCGCGGCACGCGAAGCGGCGCATCGGCGGGTCGATGACGAAGACGATTCGCGATCGCGTTCAGCCCGGGGATGCGCTCACGCATCGCCAGCGACGCGCGACCGATGCGCGAGCGGTGCGTGCGGAACGGAAACTCGAGATGCAGAAACCCGCCCATGCTCACGCGCGCAACGAGCGTCTCGATGAGCGCGAGTGCGTCGCTGTGCGCCATATCGCGCAAAACGAACACGCACGTGACGAGATCGAACACGCGATCGGAGGCGCCGATTGTCTCGAGCTGCTGGAGATCGACAGCCGTCACATGAAACCGGCGACGCGCGAACGCATCCGCCAGCCGTTCCGGTCCACGACCAACCTCGAGCACGGACCGCACGCGCTCGTCGAGGCGTGAACCAAGTTCGTGAGCGAGTCGCTGGACGTAGAGAGATGAGTGGTCGGGCATGGGAGCGTGAGCGTACAACTGAACGAGCGATGAGCGATGAGCGATGAGCGATGAAACGAGTGATGAATGATGAATGATGAGTGATGAACGGCGGTTGCGAGCATCGCGTGCAATGAGATGACGGAAGTGCGTCGTGGGAACGAGCGATGAGCGATGAGTGATGAGTGATGAACGGCAGTGGCGAGCACCGCGTGCAATGAGATGACGGAAGTCTGTCGCGGAAATCAGCGATGAGCGATGAGTGATGAATGATGAACGACGGTGGCGAGAATCGCGTGCCGCGAGATGACCGCACTTCGGTCTTGAATCCTGACGCCATCTCGAATCCCGCCGACGCTTGCCAGCCCGGTTCATCACTCATCATTCATCGTTCATCGCTCGTTCCCACGACGACCGCACCGAAGAACCAGCCAGCCCCAATACACGACTTAACATAATCCATCTTATCGGACCCTGCGGAAACCTGTGGATTGCCCCCAAACACCGGCGGTCTGGCGCGTTTCCCGCGTCATAATCCGCCCTCGCATGGGCACCCGCATCCTGACGCGCTACATCCTCAAAGAAATGATCGGCCCGACCGTCCTCGGGTTCACGTTCTACACGTCGATCATCATCATGCAGCGGCTCTTCGATCTCGCCGGCCTGATCATCAAGCGCTCACTGTCTGGTGCCGTCGTCGGGAAACTGCTCCTGTACTCCTTGCCGAACATCGTCGTGCTCACCGTGCCGATGTCATTGCTCTTCGGCATCCTCATCGCTGTCGGCCGGCTCTCATCCGATTCCGAGATCGTGGCCATGCGCGCCCTCGGCATCTCCACGCGCACCATCTACCGTCCGGTCTTCGTCTTCAGCTTCACCGTCTTCCTGCTCAACCTCTACCTGATGAACTACGTGCTGCCGAAAGGCAACCAACAGTTCGTCACGTTGCGCGCCGAGATCATGACCTCGACCGTCGAGAAAGCCGTCAAGCCGCGCGTCTTCTTCGACCAATACGAAAACGTCATGATCTACGTGAACGACGTCGATCCCGCGACCGGCAAATGGAAAGGCGTTTTCGTGGCCGACAATCGCGGCGACGAATCGCAGGACGTCGCGACGCCGCGCCAGATGTCGAACGGCACCGCGCCGCCGCAGGAAGAAGACGAAGGCGTCGGCGCGCTCTCCGCGCAAGGACAAGGTCAGCGCATCATCGTCGCCGAGAGCGGCAACCTCTCGATCATCCAGCCGCAGAAAGACATCTGGATGAATCTCTTCGGCGCTGAGACGCACATCTGGGATCCGACGAAACCCGATCGCTACGATCGCACGCGCAACGAGACGCAGCGCATTCTCCTGCCGAGCACCGAATCGAATTTCGATGCGAGCTCCGTCTCGCGCTCGTTCCGCGAGCTCACCTTGCGCGAGCTCGTTGAACAGGAACGTTTGCTCGCGCGCGGCCGCAGCGAATCGGATCGCATCGACCGCAATCGCGCGCGCGTCGAGATCCACAAGAAGTTCGCGATTCCGTTCGCCTGCATCGCGTTCGGCGTGCTCGGATTACCACTCGGCATCACCAATCGCCGCGGCGGCAAAAGCTCAGGGTTCTCTTTAAGTATCGCGATCATCCTCGTGTACTACGTCATGCTGAACAACGGCGAAGACCTCGCCGTCAACGGCAAGATCCCGCCATGGTTCGGCATGTGGGCGGCGAACATCATGCTGCTCGCGATGGGCATCTGGCTCCTCGGCCGCGCGAATCGCGATGCCGGTGCGAGCCGTAACGAAACCGGTCTGTTCAGCAGAATCGGTGCGGCGATCGCGAAGCTCGTCTCGCGCCGATCGAAAGATGCCGGCGTCGTCGTTGCCGACGAGCCATCGTCCGTGCTGCGCCGGCTCGACATCACCTTTCCGAATATCCTCGATCGCTACATCCTTCGCGAGTTCCTCAAGATCCTCGTGCTCGTGCTCGTGTCCGTCGTCGCGCTGTTCATCATCGTCGACTACACCGAGATCGCGAAGGACGTGCGGCAGAACCACGTCAGCGCATCGACGCTGCTCACCTACTACCGCTTCCAGATTTTCTACGTCCTCAACATGACGCTGCCGATCTCCGTGCTCGTCGCGACGCTGATCACATTCAGCCTGCTCGCGAAGAACAACGAAGTGACGGCGATCAAATCGAACGGCGTATCGCTCTATCGCGTCGGCCTGCCGATCTTCGCCGTCGCGGTGCTGATCAGCATCCTCGCGTACTTCATCCTCGACTTCGTTCTGCCGTACGCGAACCAACGCGTGTACGAAATGAAGCGGCGCATCGACGGCAAACCAACGGTCACCGCGAAGACCTCGCAACAAAAACTCTGGTACCTCGGACAGAACGGCCGCTACCTCATCAACTTCCTCGCCTACGACTCGCGTGCGAAAGCGCTGAGTCAGGTGCAGGTCTTCGAATTCCATCCGACCGAGTTCCGCATCACACGCCGCGTGTACGCGCGCAGCGCGAAGTGGAACGGACAAGCGTGGGCGTTCGAGGACGGCTGGATGCGCTCGTTCACCGACGACGGCAACTCGACGTTCACGCCGATCACGAAACCGATCGCGCTGTTCTATCCCGAGACACCCGAGGATTTCGCAACGGATGTGAAACCGCCGGATCAGATGACGTACGCACAACTGCGACGCTACATCGGAATCCTGCACGAGTCGGGATACGCGTCGGATGAGTTACTCGTGAAGCTCTACTCGAAAACCTCGTGGCCGGCGATCAGCGTGGTCATGGCGCTCATCGCGATGCCGTTCGCATTCAAGATCGGCAAACGCGGCGCGCTGTACGGCGTCGGCATCGCCCTCGGACTCGGTGTCATCTACTGGTTGATCTACGGCATCTTCTCGAAGTTCGGCGAGGTGGGAAACCTGCCGCCGCTGTTGTCCGCGTGGTCCGCGAACATTCTCTTCGCGCTGGCGGCGGTGTACATGTTCCTGCACGTGGAGACTTAGGCGACGTCGATCACAAACGTGGCCTGGTATCGCATATGGGCACCGTGGCGCCATATTGACTGGTAACGTCATTGCCATTCACGATGCCATGTCGCATCCCACTGACGATGGCGACGACGCTGGCAGGTGAGATGTCATCCCGAGCGTGAGCGAGGGACCTGGGGCTCGGGGGAGGCACGAGGCATGTGACCCGTGCCGCGATCATAAGCAGCGCAACGATGACGCCGAGGCTGTCGTCGCGATACGACGTGCGACCGCGCACTTGATCGAGCGGCGGAATCTCGAGCGGCGCATTCGGATCGCGCTGCTTCGGCGGCCAGAGGATACCCGCCACCATCGAGCCGCCCAGGTACAGCATGATCCATGCGAGCCCGTGCGCGATGTAGCGCTCCGGAGATTCTCTCGTCGAGATGCAGAAACGTGATGCCCGCGATGATGAAACAGAGCGCGCTCCACGTGAGAACGGTGATCAAAGCAATACGGCCCGCCGTCATGGCGGGCCGTAGAGTAGGAGGCGAGTCGTGCGCTGAAATTTAGATCGCGTTCACGATCTCGTCCGACAGTCCCTTCCACTTGCGCAGATACTCGCGGCGATCATTGTTGTACTTCGCTACGAGCTGGTTGTACTCGTCGAGTCTCCCCTGCCGCTCGTACATCTTCTTCGGCTGGAGATAATCCGCGTCATCGATGCCCGGCACTTCCGTCGCGACGAGATAACCGAAATCCGGATCCTTTTCCCACTTGATCGTGCCCTCGGCGATCGCTTTCACCACCGCGGACGAGTGCTGGATCTTCACCTTCTTCGAGCCCTCGGCTTTGCCATCGCCGCCGATCGAGCCCGTGTTCATGAGGTAAACCTCCATCGGGCTGTCGTTCATCAGCTCGAGCATGCGATTGCCCTGATACGCGTGCAGCATCGGGAAGAACGGATTCGTGCCCGGCACGCGCAGCGACTTGCCGGCTTCCGCCGCGCCGCCCGCGCTCGTGCCCTTCGTCTCGCCGAGCATGAAGTACGCGGCCGCGAGCGGACCTTCGAGCTTCGCCACCGCCGGAATGATGTTCTCGTTTCGATTGAGGATCAGCAGGAAGTCGGCCTTATCGATCTCCTGCGCATCCGCGGCGCCCGCGATGTCTTCCATGCGAATGACCGCGCGACCGTTCGGCGTGTACGACGTGTCGAAGTAATCGACCTTGCCGCCGTCGTTCTGCGAAACATTTTCGAGATACGCATGCGACGACGCGCACGCGTGATAGATCGTCGGCTCGTCGTTTGGATTGAGGCCGAACGTCTTCGCGAAGCATCCGTTCTCCGTCGCGTACACCTTGCCGCCAGGCAACAGCGCGCAGAAATCATCCTGCACCGGCTGCGATTCATTCTGCTTCGTGAACGTCGTGGTCGTTTTGCCGGTGCCCGAGAGACCGACGATCAGACCAACGCGCTTTTTCCCTTCGACCGGAATGACCTTGCAACCCGCGTGAAGCGCGAGACCGCCGCGCTCGTACACGAGCTTGTTCCACATGCGCAGGCCGCCCTTCTTCGACTCGCCGAAATAATCGGAGTTGAAGACGCGCGTCGTGTAGCTCTCGAGATCCACCGCGATCAACCGCTCATCGGGATAGCCTTCGGCCTTGAGATTCGGCGTGTAAATCACGGTGAGCTTCGGCTCGAAGTCGATGAGCTCTTCGGGCGTCGCGGGGTAATAAAGGATCTGCTGCATCGCCGCGATGTTCGCGTTGGCCTTCTCGATGATGAGACGCGTGGGAACGCGAAACTCGCGATCGTTGCCGATGTAGCCTTCGATCACGAGCATGTCCTGCTCGCGGATGTAGTCGTTCTGCATCTTCGCCACGCGCGCGTACTCGGCGCGAGTGATCGTCTGATCGGAATGCTGCTCGGGATGATCGGTGGCGATGAAGGTCGAGAGCTTCGAGCGGGACACGACTTTGGTGGCCACGTTCACATTGCCGAACTCGGTGAGACGCGCATTCGGCATCAGCTCGGCGAATTGCCGGAGCTGCTCGGGCGTGGGATTCCACACCACCGACTTCGCTTCGACCGGAAGCGACTTACGCGTATGCGGATGAGCCGCTCGGTGTGTGGTTGAAGCGTTCGCCGGATTGGACAGGATCTCAGTCATCTGTGGTCCTCGTGCAGTTGGATTTGGCACTGATTGACGAGCATCGCTCGCAAGAATCAAGCCGGTGGTCGCGCACCAGATTGATCAGTTGAAGGATGCGGGGATTCTACCTTGCAAAGCTACGATGCGTACTCGTGAAGCGCATCGCTCATCGTGTCATCCGCAATCTCGAAGACCGCGTCGACCGCCGCGCCGCCGGTCGCCCGGTCACACGACGCGTTCTCGTGCAGCCGTATCGCGGCTTCGGCCGATCCGATGAACTCCTGCTGCGCGGTCGCGTCCTCATCGAGAAGAACATCACCCGCGCCACAGAATCGGAACCGTTGTGGCGCAATTTGCTCAATACCTATCGAAGGTTTCAAAGTGACGAGATCGCCGGCGTTCGCATCGTGTCAACATTTCGCGATGCGCTGATCGAAACGATCTCGGACGCCGAGGGATACTTTCAGGCGGTGCTCTGCCCGACGGAGCTCGATGCGAGTCTGCCGTGGCATGAAGTGAGCCTCGCGCTGCCACAACATGGCGTCACCGCGACCGCGCACGTCCTCGTTCCTCCGCGCGATGCGCAGTTCGGCGTGATCAGCGACATTGACGACACGATCGTGCAGACCAACGCGACGAGTCTCGTGCGCATGGTGCGCTCCGTGATTCGCAACGCCGCATCGCGATTGCCGTTCGATGGTGTCGCCGAGCTCTATCGCGCACTGCACGCCGATCGCAATCCGATCTTCTACGTCTCCAGCAGTCCGTGGAATCTGTACGACCTGCTGCACGACTACATGAATCTCAACGGCATTCCGCACGGCCCGATGTTTCTGCAGGACTGGGGCATCGACGAGGCGACCTTCATCACGCAGCCGCACGAAACGCACAAGCTCGCGCAAATTCAGACGCTGCTCGATTACTACCCGAATCTGCGCTTCGTGCTGATCGGCGACAGCGGACAACACGATCCCGAAATCTATCTGCGCGTCATTCAGTCGCATCCCGAACGCATCGTGGCGGCGATCATTCGCGACGTCACCGGCGATCTGCGCGATCAGTCGGTCGCGCGCATCATCGAGGAGTCGAACGCGGCAGGCGTGGAGATGCTGTACGTGCGAGATTCCGCCGAGGCGCTGAAGCACGCGCAACGACTCGGCCTCGCGTGACACAATCTTGCGTCATGAGCCAGCTCCATCGCATCGCCCTCGACGCGCTTCGCACTCGCATCACCGGCGCATTTCCGCAGCAGATCGTCGCCGCGCTGCGCGAGCTCACCGACGAACAGATCTGGTGGCGTCCGAACGAATCGTCGAACTCGATCGGCAATCTCGTGCTGCATCTCACCGGCTCGCTCGATCACTTCCTGAATCGTAATCTCGGTGGTTACGATTACCTGCGCAACCGCGAGGCGGAATTTGCGGAGCGCACGAACATCCCGCGCGAAGAGCTGACGCACCTTTTCGAGGAGATGTGCGCGCGTGCCCACGCGACCTTCGACAAGCTCACCGAAGACGATCTCGAGAAGCCGTCACCCGAGCCGAAGATGAACGAGATCATCTTCCAGGACCTTCTCGGCGTCGCGACGCACATCGCCGGACACGCGAGCCAGATCGTGTACATCGCGAAGATGTTGAAAGAGGGCTCGGTGAACGAGATCTGGATCCAGTCGCATCGCGACGCCGGCGTGTGGAAGCGGCGCTAAGGCGTAGCCTCCCCGACCTTCTCCATGTACTCGGTCATCTTCGTCGAGCAGTATTCGTAGAACGCGTCGTCGCACTTCTTCCACGCGAGCTCCGGCATGTTCGCTTTCATCCAGCGCATGAAATGCGGACGTCTGCCGTCCGCGTCGACGATGCCGTATTCCTCGCCGAGGTCCCACGACGCGAAGACGCGGCCATTCTTCCGCGCAACGTTTGGATCATTCGCAAGTGCCGCGATCGCGCGACCGACGAACAGCGGCGTTTCGGATTCGATGAACGGCGGTTCTTTTTCCACCGCATCGCGCCAGTTCGCCTCGGTCACGCCGAAGTGTTCGAGCATGAACTCCGATCGCAGGAACCCCGGTGACACCGCGACCGATGTGATGCTGCGCTTCCTCGTCTCCTGCGCCCACAGAAACGCGAGACGGATGATCGTCGTCTTCACGAGGTCGTACCAGAAGTTGCCGCGATAGTAGTAACCATCGCCGTCCGTGATCTCGACGATGAGTGAGCCGTCGCGCAGCAGCGGGATCGCGTAATAGCTCGTGATGATGTGCGACTGAATCGCGCGATCAATGAGCATCAAGCCGTCACTGAGATTTGAATCGACGAACTGCTGGCCCCATTTGATGAATGCATCGCCGCCCCAGACATCGTTGACGAGCACATCGAGATGGCCGTGATCTTTCTTGATGAGATCGCACAGCGCTTCGACCTGCTCGCGCTTCGTGTGATCGCACTGCACGGCGATGCCTTTGCCGCCGCGCGCGGTCACGATCTCCGCGGTTTCTTCGATCGTTTCGGGACGATTGGCTCCGGACGCGAGCGACCCGCGAATGCTGCGGCCGGTGCAGTAGACGGTGTAGCCGGCTTCACCGAGGGCGGTGGCGATGCCGCGACCGGCGCCGCGCGTGGCGCCGGCAACAAGTGCAATTTTCATGGGCGGAGCATAGCCGAACGCCGGCGACACGCCAGCTGAATACGCGGCGCCGAGACGGCGCGTGCTCAGCCGGCGTTTCGCCGGCGTTCCGCTATGCTCGCCGCATGAAAATCGCAGTCATCGGCGCCGGTGGAGTGGGCGGCTACTTCGGCGGGCGCCTCGCCCACTCCGGCATCGACACACACTTCCTCGTGCGCGGCGCCACACTCGATCTGCTTCGGGCGAATCCGCTTCGCGTCGACAGCGTCAACGGCGACTTCACCATCAACGTCCACGCCACCAACGATCCGAATGAAATCGGGCCTGTCGATGCTGTCCTCGTCTGCGTCAAAGCGTGGCAAATCCCGGATGCTGTGAAAAACATCGCGCCGCTCCTCGGCGACAGCACCATCGTCGTGCCGATGGAAAACGGTATCGACGCACCCGACGTGTTGCGCGAGCACGTCGGCGCGAAACACGCCATCGGCGGCTTGTGCGCGATCGTCAGCTTCGTCGTCACACCGGGTCACATCAAGCACGCCGCATCCGAGCCCGTCGTGATGTTCGGTGAGCTCGACAACGCGCGCACCGAGCGCACGCAAAAACTCCTCGATGCGTTGCTCCATGCAGGCGTCAAAGCGGAGATCCCGCAGGACATCCATCGCTCCATGTGGACGAAGTTTCTGTTCATCGCGCCGCTCAGCGGGATCGGCGCACTCACGCGCGTTCCCGCGGGTACATGGCGGGCGATGCCCGAGGTGCGGGAGATCGTGAGCGGCATGTTGCGGGAGTTGATCGACATCGCTAACGCACGCGGCATCGACCTCGGCGACGACGCATTCGAAAAGACCTGGCAGCGCTACGACGCACTCGCCCCGGCATCGACCGCATCACTGCAACGCGACGTGATGGACGGCAAACCATCCGAGCTCGATGCACAACTCGGCGCCGTCGTCCGCCTCGGCGAACGGCTGAACATCGCGACGCCCATCACACGACTCGTGTACCACGCGCTGTTGCCGCAGGAACGCATCGCGCGCGAAAGTGCGAGGCAGACATGACACCGCCCACCATCACCCAGCTCCTCCCCGTCCTGCAAATCGCTATCGGCCCCGTGATTCTCATCTCCGGCATCGGCCTGCTGCTGCTCAGCATGACCAATCGCTACGGCCGCACCATCGATCGCGCACGCGAGCTCGCGTACTCGCGACGCCATCCGGACGAAGAACGCGATCGTGCACGCATCGAAAAACAGATCGAGATTCTGTGGAAGCGCGCGCAGATCCTGCGCCGCGCGATTTTCTTCGGCACGCTCAGCGTGCTGTGGGCCGCGATTCTCATCATCAGTCTCTTCATCACCGAGCTGCTGCACGTCGACGCGGGCTGGCTCCTCGGATTGATTTTCATCGCCTGCCTCGCGTCACTGATTCTCTCGCTCATGGACTCGATTCGCGACGTCAACGTCTCGCTCGTGGCCGTGCGATTGGAGATCGAGAGATGAGTTACCATGCGCCGCATGACGCAGGCGCAGCCTGACGCCGCGGTTCATCCCGCCATCGCCGAAGCGAAACGTGTGCTGGAGGTCGAAGCGGCGGCGATTCTCGGCATCATCCAACATCTCGATCACCACTTCGTCGATGCGGTGGAGCTCATCGCCACGTGCAACGGCCGTGTCGTCACGATGGGCGTCGGCAAGTCCGGCATCATCTGCAAGAAGATCACGGCGACTCTCGCCTCAACGGGAACTCCCTCGTTCTTCTTGCATCCGACCGAGGCGATTCACGGCGACCTCGGCATGCTCGTGCGCGGTGACGTCGTGCTCGCGATCTCCAATTCTGGCGAGACCGAAGAGCTCATTCGCCTCCTGCCGACGATCAAACGCATCGGCGCAGAGATCGTCGCGATCACCGGCAATCCGAATTCGACACTCGCGCGCGGCGCGGATCATCATCTGAACGCCGCGATCTCGAAGGAAGCGTGTCCCCTCGGACTCGCACCCACGGCTTCAACGACGGCAACGCTCGCACTCGGCGATGCGCTGGCGATGGCGCTGCTCGTGCGTCGCGGCTTTCAGGAAGAAGACTTTGCGTTCCTGCATCCGGGCGGAAAACTCGGCAAGCGCTTTCTGCGCGTGCACGACCTGATGCACAAAGCCGATGAAGTGCCGGTCGTGAAGCGCGACGCGTCGATGCACGACGTGATTTACGAGATGTCGAACAAAGGCTTCGGCATCACCGCCGTCGTCGATGACGCGGGCGCGCTGCTTGGCGTGATTTCTGATGGTGACCTGCGCCGCCTGCTGCAGCGCGATGAAGCGATTCTGCGGAAGACGGCAGGAGATTCGCTGAAGGGAATGCCGGTGACGATCTCCGCGAACGAGCTCGCATCAGCGGCACTGCAGATCATGGAAGAGCGCAAGATCACGTCGCTCTTCATCGTCGATGACGCGCGACGCGTCGAAGGTATCATTCACCTTCACGATCTCTGGGGTCTCGAACTGTTCTGATGCAAGACGAGAGAGTGATTCTTCGCTACCGCGATGGCCGGATCGAGCGCGCGCTGCTGGAGCCGATCGATGCAACGCATGAGGTGTTGTACGTGCGTGGCGACGACGGACAGTTGGCGGAAGTGCCGTTCACGGAGTTGAAAGCGGTATTCATTCCGCGACTCGTTCCCGACGAGTTGCTCGAGCCCGCCAGCGGAATCCGTATCGCGGTGGAGTTCACCGACGGCGAAGTCATCCGCGGCACCGCGCATTACAACCCGGAGCGTAACGGGTTCTTTCTCTTCCCCGACGATCGGACGAAAAACGACCGCATCTTTGTTGTCAACTCCGCGATCGTGTCCATTGAAGCTTAGCCGGTACGACCGGCGGCGCTGATTGCTTCGCCGCACGCTCGTACGGCTGGCTCGTCGGTTCGGTCGTCGCGATTGCATGACTATTGCGATCACACCGAGCGCAGCCGGCTTTGCCGGCCAGGAGGTTACGTTGAAACGACTCACACTCATCGCTGCACTTCTACTCGCAGCGACCACACTCACCGCCGCGCCGATCGAGCTCGACCGCGCCGCGACCGCCATGTCCGGAATGGAAGCGAGCTTCACGCATCGCTTCACGGCCAAAGGCTTCAAGACCAGTCAGGTCGAACAAGGCTCCGTCGTGTTCGGCGAGCTGCCGCGCATGCGCTGGTCGTACGCATCACCCGAAAAGAAAGAATTCATCTTCGACGGATCGAGCTCGTGGTTCTACGTTCCTGCCGACAAGCAGGTGACGTTGGGCAAAGTGACCGACGCACGTAAACGCGAGCTCCCCTTCCTGCTCCTCGGCGATCCCGCCGCGCGCAATCAATCCTTCATCGTCAAAGAACAGGCGAAAAACGGCGCGGTGATCACCACGCTGCAGCCGCGCGACAAAGCATCGATCATGCGCACGGTCACCGTCACGATCGCGCCGTCGACGCACCTCATCTCGCGCATCGACTACGTCGATCGCGACGGCAACAAAACATCCTTCGAATTCTCGGGATATCATCGCCGCGCCGCGACGGCCGACACGTTCCGGTTCACTCCACCGGCAGGCGTTCAGGTCATTCGCGCGGACTAATTCGATTTTGGAGAGGCGGACGGGTCTCCGTCCGCCGCAGCAACTATGGCGCAGGAATTCTCGTTCGACATCGTCTCGAAAACCGAGCTGCAGGAAGTCGCGAATGCCGTGCAGCAGGCCCAGAAAGAGCTCGCGCAGCGATTCGACTTCAAAGGCAGCAAGAGCTCGATCGAACTGTCAGGCGAAGAGATCACGCTCGTCAGTGATGACGAAGGAAAGCTCCGCAGCCTCAAGGACATCCTCGAATCGAAGCTCGTCAAGCGTCAGGTATCGCTGAAAGCACTCGATTATCAGAAGCTCGAAGACGCGTCGATGGGCACGGTCCGGCAGAAAGCGAAGATCGTGCAGGGCATCGAGAGCGAGAAGGCGAAGCAGATCGTGAAGGCGATCAAAGACGCGAAGCTCAAAGTCCAGGCGTCGATTCAGAGCGATCAGGTGCGCGTCGTGGGCCGCAGCAAAGACGATCTGCAGCGCGCCATGACCATCGTCAAAGCCGGCGACTACGGCATTCCTCTTCAATTCACCAACTACCGCGGTTGAGCGCAACGCGCGCTATCGACTATCCTTCGCCACGTGACAGCTCCTCGTCTCTCCAACGGTCACACGACGTACGCCGAGCGCCTCCTCGACCTCATTGCCCCCAAGCTCGAGCTCGTGGAGGAGGAGCTGCGCCGCAATTTCAAGTCGAAGATCACAACGATCCGCGACGTCGGTGAGCACATTCTCGGCGGCGGCGGCAAACGCCTGCGCCCCGCGCTGCTTCTGCTCGTCTCGCAGATGCTGCGTTACGAAGGCAAACGCGATGTGATTTACGGCGCCGTCGTGGAGTTCATCCACACCGCGACGCTCATTCACGACGACATCATCGATGAAGCGGACGTGCGCCGCGGACGGACGTCGATCAACTACGGCTGGGGCAACAACCTCACCGTGCTGGTCGGCGATTACGTCTTCATGCACTCGATGGCCATGGCACTCGGCGAAGGCAACGTCGAGATCCTGCGCCTGCTGTCCGATGCGACGATCAAGATGATCGAAGGCGAGATTCTCGGCACCGAGCAAAATGGCCGCGCCGATCTCTCGGTCGAGGATTACTTCGAGATTGTGCAGCGCAAGACGGCGTGGTTGTTCGGCGCGACATGCCGCATCCCGGGATATCTCGTCGATCTGCCCGAAGCGCACACCGCCTCGCTCTTCAACTACGGTTACAACCTCGGCATCTGTTTCCAGCTCGTCGACGATCTGCTCGACTTCACGTCCAGTACCGAGGTTCTGGGCAAGCCGGTGCTTTCTGACCTGAAGGAAGGAAAGATGACATTGCCATTAATTTTGGCAATGCCCATGGCAACCGATTTGGAACGCGAGATTGTCACCCGAGTGGTAACGCGGAAATCATTCGATGGCGTCGATCCGTCGGAGATCCTGGCGATCGTGCAGCGTCACGACACGCTGGCGCAGACACGAGAGATCGCACGCGATTACGCGAATCGCGCGCGCGTCGCACTCGAACCCTTCCTGCCCGGCGACGCGAAAGACACGCTCGAGTTCGCACTCGACTTCGTCCTGGATCGCGATCGCTGAGTCGTGCACCGGCTCGTCTTCGCCGTAGCGCTCCTCTTCGGCGCGTTGTTCGCCGTTCTCACTCCCCCACTCGCAACGCCTGATGAAACGGGCCACTGGATTCACGCCGTGGCGACCGCGAATGGAGAGTCGTGCTTGCCGAAGGCGGTCGTGACCGTGCCCGCGTGGTCGCGAGCATTCGTCGACACGTACGCGCCGAACGGCGACATCACGAAGCTCACGTCAAAGCCGCGTTTCGACGTGGCGATCACGAACGATCAAGTACAGGTGAAGCTCTTCAATCTTTCGACGTACAACGGCGTCGGATACCTGCCCGCGGCTTCAGGAGTGTTGATCGCGCGCCTGCTGCGACTTTCGCCGCTCGCAACGTTTCGTGCTGGTCGCATCGCGGCGACGCTGATTTCTTCGTTGATTCTGTTCGCCGCGTTTCGAATCGCGAGTGGCAGCCGCGCGCTGCTCACAGTCGTCGCGCTCGCACCAATGACAGTGGCCCTGCGAGCGTCGTACTCGATCGACGGCGTGCTGATCTCGCTCGCGATTCTTCTCGTCGCGGTTTTGCTCTCGTCACATCCTTCGATGCCGCTCGCGTCGCTCGCTGCCGTGCTGATCGTGCTGCTCAAGCCGCCATACCTTCCGCTCGCTGCGCTGGCGATGTTCGCGACCTCGTCGACACGTCGGCGAGTCGCGATGGTTTCACTGCTCGTCCTCACCGCAATCGGTGCGATGTTGCTCGCGAATGCCGCGTCGAAGCAAACCATAATGCGGCTCGATGTTGCTGTGGATCCCGCGGCGCAGGTCGAGCACATCGCGCATCATCCGTTCGCCGTCACGGCGATGCTGTCGCGCGATCTCGTCACGCATTCCTGGCTGTACACGCGTCAAGCCATCGGCATCCTCGGCTGGATGCAAATCGAGTTGCCGGCGATCGCGTATCAACTCTACGCCGCGGCACTCGCGCTCGCCGTGCTGCTGCATCGGCGCGAACGTTCGCTTCCGACACTGCCAGTGCTGCTCGCGATCCTTGCAACACTGCTCGCGATCGCGATGTCCGTGTACATCCTCGATCCCGTTGCGGCGGCGCGACTCGATGGATTTCAGGGACGCTATCTCCTGCCCGTCCTTCCCTTCCTCGCGTTGCTGCCGTCGTGGAAAAAGAAAAACGGCGAGACACGAGAGATCGTGCTCGCCGTTGCAGTTGCATCTGTCGTTTTGATCGTGGCGCTGCGCGAGATCGTCGTCTACTACGCTACGACAACATCTCCATGATCTCGCTCATCGCGGCGCGCGCGCGGGTGTTGACGGTGTCGTTCGCGCCATCAGCAGACAGGCGAATGACTTTGTTGTACTGCTCGATGGCGCGGGTGTAGTCGCCGAGGCAACGGTGATAGATCTCGCCCTTGCACAGCTTCGCATCCAGATTCATCGGATCCAGCTCGAGGATCTTGTTGAGGAAGATCATGGCCGTGTCGTACTTCTCTTCTTCCATGGCCATGCGATAGCGGAGGCGATAGAGCGTGATCAACTCATTGTTGCGAGGATCGATCCACGCGCCCGGCAGATACGTGCGCAGCGTGGAGAGCAGACGGCCCTTCATGCCGGCAGACGGCAGCGGGGCGTTCGAGCGCTTCACCTCAATTCTCTGCCGCATTCACACCCTCCCGTTCCACCGTGAAAAACTCGAATCGTGCACAGTGTAGGTTCTGGATTCGTGATCGTCAAGACGTTGACCATTGATCGTTCGTGGCCGATGCGCGGTCTGGTACCATCGCGCGCATGACCATCGCCGTCTATCCGGGATCGTTCGATCCGCTCACGAATGGACACCTCGACATCATCCGCCGCGCCTCGCGGCTCTTCGATCGCGTGCTCGTGTCCGTGCTCGAGAACGAAGGAAAGTCGCCGATGTTCTCCGTCCCCGAGCGCATGGAACTGATCACGCGATGCACGAAAGACATCGATGGCGTCGAAGTGCATTCCTTCTCCGGACTGCTCGTCGATTTCATGCGACGCTCACAAGCACGCGTCGTCGTCCGCGGCATCCGCGCCGTGAGCGATTACGAATACGAATTGCAGATGGCGCTCATGAATCGCGAGCTCTACGACGGCGCCGAAACGATCTTCATGCTCCCCGCGGTCGAATACACCTACGTCTCATCCCGACTCGTGAAGGAAGTCTTCCGCCTCGGCGGCGACGTCGCTTCGCTCGTGCCCGAACCAGTGTTGGATGCATTGAGCGCGCGGTTAGGGGCGGCGGTGCGGAAGTAGATCGCGCAGTTCCCTACGCCCCACTCCTCGGATCCAACGCATCGCGAAATCTCTCGCCGATCACGTTGAACGCGGCGACGGTCGCGAAGATCGCGACGCCGGGGAAGAGGACCATCCACCAGGCGTACTCGATGTGGTCGTGGGATGCGGACAGGATGCCGCCCCAGCTCGCGGTCGGTAGCGGGACGCCGAGGCCGAGAAACGAGAGCGCGGATTCTGTGAGGATCGCGTAGGCGACGCCGAAGCTGGCGCTCACGAGCACGGGAGCGAGTGCGTTGGGCAGCAGGTGCCGGAAGATGATGCGGAAGTCGCGGGCGCCGCTGGCGCGTGCGGCGTGTGCGAAATCGAGATCGCGAATGCGGAGGAACTCGCCGCGAACGTAACGCGCTTCATTGGTCCACTGCGTGAGGCCGAGCGCGATCATGATCGTCATCAGCGACGGCTTGAACAACGCGACGATGCCGAGGACAAGGAAGAGGAACGGAAAACACAACACGACCTCGATGACGCGCGAGACGATCCAATCGGCCACACCGCCGTAGTAGCCGGCGATTGCACCGAGAAACGATCCGAGAATCAGCGACATCGCGGTCGCGAGCAACCCAACGGTGAGCGAGATGCGCGCGCCGTGAATCATGCGCGAGAGGATGTCGCGACCGAGATCGTCGGTGCCGAGAAGATGCTCGTGCGTTGGTGCTTCGAGTCGCGATCCGAGTTTCACCGACTCCGGTGAATACGGGACGATCGCTCCGCCATCGCGCGCGAGAATCGGCGCGAGCAATGCGATCAGTGCCATGAATCCGACGTAGATCAATGCCGCGATCGCAAGCTTGCTGCGACGGAAGCGTTGCCACGTGAGTCCGGCGGTGGTGTCGAGCGCGTCGCGTCTCATGCAGGCTCCCGATCGAGTCGTACGCGCGGATCCGCGAAGGCGTAGAGGACGTCGGCGAAAAGACTCGCGAAGAGTGTGAGCACCGCGGTGACGACGGTGAGTCCCATCACGACTGGATAGTCACGCGCGAGAATCGCTTTGTAGTAAAGCAGGCCGATGCCGTCCCACTGAAAAATCGATTCGACGATGACGCTGCCGGAGAGGATGTACGGAATCGTGAGTCCGAGCAGCGTGATCAACGGAATGAGCGCGTTGCGAAACGCGTGACGAAAGAGCACCGACGCCTCGCCTGCTCCACGCGCACGCGCGGCGGTGATGAAGTCCTGGCGAATGACTTCCGTCAACGCGGACTTCGAGAAGCGCGCAAAGATGGCGATCTGCGAATACGTCAATGTGATGACCGGAAGGACGAGATGTCTGAAACGATCAGCAATCTGCGCGCTGTTCGTTAGCTCTGTGTATTCGTCAGAGGTCATGCCAAGGAGCGGAAACCATCCGAGTTTCACGGCGAAGAACTGCATCAACAACAATGCGACCCAGAAACTCGGCAACGAATAGAGCAGAAAGAATCCGACTGCCGAAACGCGCTCTCCGAGTCGCCCTGAGTGCCTCGCGCTCCAGAGCCCGATTGGAATCCCGATGAATCCCGCGAGCAGGATCGCCAGCGCATTCAAAAGAAGCGTATTCGGGGTTTTTTCGAGCACGACTTCGCGCACCGTGCGTCGATCGGCAATGGAGCGCCCGAAGTCGAGCGTGACCGCGCCGCGAAGCCAGAACCAATACTGTTCGGGCAATGGGCGATCGAGATGAAACTCACGCCGCACTTCGGCAAGAACTTCAGGCGGAACGGAGTGTGTGGAAACGCGACCGACGTAAAACGACGTCGGATCGCCTGGAACGCTGTGAATCAAGGCGAACGTCGCGACGGTGATGCCGAGGAACGTGAGCGCTCCGTAAAGCAACCGCCGGACGAGGTAGGTCGTCATTGCGTGCCGCGGTTCGGAACGGGTGGCGCGTCCTTCGCGATCCACCATCCCAGCTCACCCGGATACCAAAGGAACAATCCATAACCGCGGCTGGTCGCCACTCCCCGCACGCGTTTGTTGATCGCCCACTTCGACGAGACCTGGACCGTCCACGTGTACGGCTGTTCGTCGACGAGTAGTTCGTGCAGGCGCCAGTACAACTCCTTGCGCTTCGAGAGATCCATCTCCTGACGCGCTGAGTCGATGATGCGATCCGCTTCAAGGTTCGAGAAGAACACGAAGTTCTGACCGCGAGGCGGCACTTGCGTCGACGAAAACAACGCATGTGGATCAGGGTCGGGATCGAGATCCCACCCGAGATATGCGGCTTCGTAGTTGCCGGCAATCAGCCGCTGAATCACGGTCGCGCCTTCGAGCATGAGCAGTTCGAGATCGATACCGATGCGCTTCATCTCGTCTTGCAGCGCCTGACCGAACTGCTTTGTCGTCGCACTGCCGGACATCATCATGAGCGAGATGTGCAACGGCCTCCCGTTCTTGTCCAGAATGCCGTCGCCATTCGTATCGAGCCATCCCATCGATGCGAGCTCGCGCTTCGCACCGTCCGGGTCATAGCGAATCGGTGCGACCGTCGGGTTGTACGCATACTGGTCCGGCGTAAACGGTCCCGTCATCGCGCGCGCGGTGCCGTGATAGAGATCCTGAATCACCGCGTCCATGGGGATTGTCATGGCCAACGCGCGCCGCATCCGCTTGTCGCTGAGCACCGGACTGCGATTGTTCCACGCGATGTAGTTGTAGCTGAGCGTGTAGAAGCGCGTGAACTCGAGGTATCGCGCATACGACGGGTTCGTACGCTCACGCTGCCACGTATCCGACGCCACGATCGTTTCATCGACTTCGCCGAGCTTCACCGCGTTCCACGCCGTGTTGTGATCGCCAATGAACTTGAACACGATCGTTTGGATGTGTGGCCGCTCACCCCAGTAATCAGGACGACGCTCCACAACGATCTCTTTTCCCGGCACACGCCGCACAAGTCGATACGGCCCGCTGCCGATGGCCGTGTCGTTGTAATCGTTGCGGAAGTTGCCTTTGCTATAGACATGCTCCGGTATGACGTATACGTCTCCGAACCGAATCAATTGCGCCGCGAGCACCTGTTTGAACGCGATCTGAATTGTGTGCTCGTCGATGATCTTGGTGTTCGCGAGATCGAGATGCTCGAACCCGCCGACGATCTGCACCGCTTCCGATTTCGGATCGAGAATCTTGTGCAGCGTGAATAGCACATCGCTCGCGAGCACTGGCTTTCCGTCGGAGAACGTCGCTTTCTCATTCAACTCGAACGTATACAGCTTGCCGTCATCCGATATCTCCCACGACTTGGCGAGGCCGGGCATTGGCCGCAGGCTCTGATCGAGATACAGGATCGGCGTGAAGAGATATTGCGCGGGATAACGATCGTATTTGCTTGAAAAGCAGACCGGGTTGAGAGAGCTGAGCTCGACTTCGAGCCGTCGATACAACGTGCCGCCATCCTGCGGCGTGTCATCGGCGATCGATGTCGATGCGGTCGTTGCGGTGCCGGTTGCAGGCGCAACCTGCTCGCGTCCGCATGCGAGGCTCAACAGAAGGAGAGCGAGAAGTGCGGAAAAACGACGACGGCCCACAAATCGATTGTAAATGAGGAAACGGCGGGCCGGAGCCCGCCGTCCCGCTATTTCACGTTCAAGGATGTCGTGGCGACGTTGTACTGACCATCGACCGCGCGGACGATCACGAACTTGCCGTCGACGTCCTTGCGATCGAGCGTGAAGGTCTCGTCGCGCGAATCGGCGATGCCGTCGTTCGGCGTGAGACGAATCCACTTCTGAGCATCGGCGGAGTACTCGACTTTCCCGATCGGAGAGAGTTCGTCGGTGATGTGGATCGTGACGCTGTTGCCATTCTGCGACGCGACGATCTTCGGAGCGGTGTTGTCGATGTCGAACTCGACGCCTTCTTTTTCATCGGTCAACGCGGCGTCGGGATTGTCGCTCGCATCGGTCGCGACGAGACGCAACTCATAGCGTCCATCGGGTAGTTGCGACGAGTCGAAGTTCAACTGCGTCTCGTCCATGTTCTCGCGCAGACGCAACCAGCGATCGGAACCTTTGCGGCGGAAGGAAAGCGTGTAACGCAGCGCATCGCCGTTCTCGTCGCTCGCGCGCCACGCAACGGTGCGGTAGCCCTTGCGGAACATGCGCTTGCCCTGATCGGCGTTCGCGCGATCGCGAGGAGTATCCAGACTCGTGAAGATGCCGTATTCGTCGGGGTTCGTCGCTTCAACGACCTGCGGTGCGGAGGGATACGCGGAACTGATGAAGACGACCGCCGGATCCTGCACCGAGATCGCATCGATCGCAGGCGCGATGTTGCGATTGAGGTACGCGACGGTCACGCCATCGACTGCCGCGTCGGCCGGCGCCTTCTGCATCGTGATCTTCCACTGCACGTACCGCGCGGACGGCGCGGCGATGTTGCCTTCGAGCGCGGCCTGCGGCGTGGTCCACGCGCTCCACGTTCCATCGGGCGTGCGCGTGTTCCCGCTGCGGAACGAGATGGCGATGCTGCCGTTCGTGAGATTGCGGCCTTCGATGCGGTAGTTGCCGAAGCGCGAGAAGCGCTCGACGTCTTTGGCGGCAGAACGGAACTCCGGATTGGCGGTGTTGCGGCTTTCCATGCGGTACACCGCGCCGGAATTCGTGGTCGTGATCAACGTGGTGTTGTTCGCGCTCGAGATCGAGACGATCTGCTTTTCCGGCACCGCGCCGACGAGCGAGAGCTCGTTGTCTTTCAATTCGTAGATGCGGCCATTCGGTCCGGTGGCGAGCAGTACGCGGCCATCGCTCGTGCCGCTGACGGCGTAGACCATCTCGCGCTCGAACTTGCGCACGGTCTGCACGAAGCCATCCGCGTCGATGCGGTAAACCTCCGCGGTGCCGGCTTGCGCTGCAGCGGCGCTGCTCGAGGAATCGTCGAAGGAGAACGAGACTTCGACGGTGCCGGAGCTCTCGCCTTCTTTCTTCTGTTCACCAGCTGAGCCTTGCGTTGACGATGACGATGCGCTTCCCTGCTGCTGCGCGTTCCCTTTGCCTTGCGATTTCGCGGGCGCGCTCGATGGGAGCACGTTGCTCGCGGCAGAGGCCCAGCCGGTGCCGTTCGCATCGACGAAGATCGACGAGACTTCATTCAACGGCGAGTCGAAGAGCGCAATCGCTGCGCCGTCTTTCGTGATCGAGTAGATGCGGCCTTTGCCGCTCGCGCCCGCGAGAATGGTTCCGTCTTTGCGCTCGGCAATCGAGCGAATGTGCGTGTCGGCAGAGTCGTAGAGCACTTTGCCCTGACCGCTCGACGTCACGCGAAAGAGTTTCCCTTCGACGCCGGTCGCGATCGCAACATCACCGTTTGCGAGCGGCAGCAGCGACCAGATGTACGCCTGCTGCGGATCGAAGAAGACGGATTGCGATCCGCTTTCGGGATCGACTTTGTAGACCTTGCCGTTCGGCGAGCTGCCGACGAGCAGCGATCCGTTCGCGAATCCCACCGCGTAGATCTCAGGCTCCGGCGCGGTGAAGAGGAGTTTCAGATCTTCGCCGCGAAGCCGATAAACCTTGCCGTCGTTGCCGGTGCCGAAGAAGCGATCGCCGTTCGGTGCGGTGGTCTGCGAGAGCACGAATGGATCGGTGAAGGACGCAACTTTGCGCATCGCCGGCGCGACTTTCAATTCGCCGCGCGAGGTGATCGCGAATCCTTCGATCTCGCCTGCGAGAAAGTCTTCGGCAGTGGAGCTGCGCCAGAACTGCGGCTGCACCGCGAAGAGAGAGTTGGTGAGAAACAAAAGAGCCGAGGTCAGGATGAGAAGTCGGCGCACGAGAGTCCTTTCTAACGAAACGGCGGGCTGTTGCAGCCCGCCGTCATCATCGGCGTGCAATGGCTCGCCGCGTCACAACAAATCGCAAAACTAGAGAGTGGGCTGGACGTTGATGTCGATCTTCAACGCGCCGTCGACGATGTAGCCGAGCGGACGCGCCGATTGCCCGGCCGGATGATATTTCACCGCGGCCTGCGCGCCGTTGGACGTGTCGGCGCTGACGACGGCGCGCATCGATGGCGGAAGATTCGGGAGATACACGCCCGAGGTCACCGCGCCTTCACCGCTCGTGTAGAGACCGACGGTGAGATCGGTTGCAGGACGCAATCGTCCGATCACGCCTAACACCTGTTCGAGTGTGCGCGGATCGGGCGGGACGAGTGAGAAGTCGATCGCGTTCATCACGGATCCACTCCCCACCAGCAAGTACGCCGCCCCCGGCGCCTGATCCTCGGGGATCTTCACATCAAACGTCTCGACGAACGGCTCGCCGCGGAACGGCTTCAACACCGTGCGCACTTTCACCGTGTCGCCCGCGTTGATGTGACCTTTCTCGGGAGTGACGACCGACGCTTCCATCAAACGCGCGATGCGCAGATCGTCATCGTGACGCAGATGAATCTTCACGCTCTCGATCTCGGCAGCGCGAAATTCGTTCGACATCAGATAGCCGCTGATCACCGCGAGGTACTGCGGAATCGCGGAGCGCGCCTGAGCACCCGCCCAACCTTCGCGCAACGTGATCGGTGCGAATCCTTTGAGTTTGATCTCGGAGTCGAGCAACACCGTGCGCTCACCTGCCGCGCGCTGCGCGTTCGCGACGACGGAGTCCGTCACCATCGCGAGCATGAGCGGCGAGAGCGTCGCGTGACGCACGACATTTACTTTGTACGTTTGGGCGGGACCCGCGCCGTTGAGTGTGACTTCGACCGGAATCATGTCGGCCTTTTCGCCGAGGATGCCCATGATGCCGGCGCTGCGATCCTGACGAAGCACGCCGACGACGTTGCCGGTGTTGGAGAACTTGAACGAGCTCGCAACGCTCGGCAACACCGTGACGACATCGGACGTCGCCATCGGGAAATTGATCTCGCCCATGTCGAGGAATGGATGGCCGAACGCGTACACGTGATTGCCATCGATGTACGTGACGGTGCCGCTCGCTGCGACGTTGAAATCACCGTTGAGCAGAATCGCGCCGACGGGATCGCCCATGTCGAACGCGGTTTTGTTCGACGTCGCATCGGTCGATGTTGACGTCGTACCAGCGGGCACGGCCTGGAATCCAAGTTGATCGAGGTAGGGCGAGAAGCGTTGAATGGTTTCGGGTGCGAAGCTCGATACCGAGACCGGCAGTGCGATGCGTTTCGCGCCGCTGATCGTCGAGACCGGCTTCATCGACTCATCGACGAGTTTCTGAAATGCCGCTTCGGGTTTGTTCTCAGCAAGCGATTTCAAAAGATCCGCGGCGTTGAGTCGCGGCGCGATGCCAAGCGTGGATCGCGGAGATGCATCCGCAAGCGAAGCGCCCGCGGGCGGCTTCGTGACCTGCGCGATCTTCAGCATCTCTTCGATCGGTGTGATGCCCGCGACCGGTTCTTTCGCAAACTGCCATGCGTACGCGAGCGCGCCGATGACTTTGCCGTCGATGAAAACCGGCGAGCCGCTCATACCGGCGATGATGCCCGCACGCGCGACGACGGGATGATCGACCTTCGCGAGAATCAGGTTCTGGCCCGGTCCGATGTTCTGGAGCACGCCGAGAATCTCGACATCGAACTTCTCGACGTTCGTGCCTTCGAAGACGGTCAGGCCGTAGCCCTTCATCCCCTTCTGAATCTGCGACAGCGGCATACGCTCCGCTGCAGCAACGGTCGAGGCACACAGCGCCAGTGCGAGGAAAACGCTGATTTTTCGGATGAGCACGAGCGATGTAACCACCTTTCGGGAAGCGGTAATTTCGTGAGTTGGTCGTCGGTAGTCGGTTGTCGGTTGTCGGGAGACAGGTCGTCGTGAATTGAATCTGTTTCGCAACCACGATGAGGTTGCAAAGCGTTCGCCGCTTACGACGACCGTTCCCCCGACTACCGACTACTAACTACCGACTACCGCTCACTCGTACCGCAACGCCTCGATCGGATCGAGCTTCGACGCCTTCGCTGCTGGATAGACACCGAACAGGATTCCCAGCAAACCGCAGAAGATGACTGCCAGAAGGATGGCCCAGAGCGGGGTGTGGATGGGCGGAAGCTCGACCCATTTCTTCAGGCCGAGGCGGACGGCGTTTGCGAGGAGATAACCGCCGACGACACCGATCACGCCGCCGAGTCCGGAGAGCGTGATGGCTTCGATGATGAACTGCACGAGGATGTCGCGGCGTCGTGCACCGATCGATTTGCGAATGCCGATCTCGCGCGTTCGCTCGGTGACGGACACGAGCATGATGTTCATGATTCCGATGCCGCCGACGAGCAATGCCACGCCGACGACCGTGCCGAGAATCAGCGTCACGCTGCCTAACACCGTCGAGATCGTCTTGAGCAGCTCTTCCTGCGCGAGGATGCGAAAGTCATCCGCATCTTCTTCTTTCAGATGATGCCGCGTGCGGAGCACATCCCTCACCTGCTCCTTCGCAAGCTCGATGTCCGCACCATCCGCCATTTGAAACGCGAGCACGAGCTTGCGCATGTTCTCGGTGCCGTACACGACCGTCGCGGTGGCGAACGGGATGATGATGATGTCGTCCTGATTGTTGCCGAACGTGCCGCCCTTTTTCTCCGTGACGCCGACGACGGTGAACGTGTTGTTGTCGACCTGGATCAGCCTGCCGAGCGGGTTGTCGCCGAGACGAAGATCCTTGACCGCGTCGGGTCCGAGAATGCAGACGCGCTTCTTCTGCTCTTCATCGACGGACGTGAAGAAGCGTCCGTGCTCGACCCAGTGATTGACGATCTCCTGGTACGAAGTGTTGACCGCGTAGAGCTGCACGGAGTGACGCGCGTCGGCGTTCTTCGTCTGCGCCTGGGTGATGAAGATCGGCGTGAAGTCCTGAATTGCGGTGGTACCGCGACGCACGGCGGCCGCGTCGTCGATCGTGAGGTCCGGCAGTTTCTGCAGCAGCGGATTGCGCTGCTCGCCGGGATCGGGAAAGACTTCGATGAAGTTCGATCCGATGTCCTGCAGGTCCTGCGAGATTTTGTACTGCATCCCCTGCACGATCGACACGACCGCGATGACCGCGGCCACGCCGATCATGACACCCAGGACCGTGAGGACGGATCGCATCTTGTTCGCGCGAATCGCGCGCAATGCGATCTTGATGTTCTCGGAAAGCACGACGAGAGTCTACGCCGCGACGCGACCATCCTTGATGCGAATGATGCGCTTCGCTTCCTGCGCCACGTCGTCTTCGTGCGTGACCATGATGATCGAGTTGCCGCGGCCGTGCAGTTCGTGGAAGAGATCGAGAATCTCGCGACCGGTTTGTGAGTCGAGGTTGCCAGTCGGTTCGTCGGCGAGCAGCAGCGACGGCTTGTTCACGAGCGCACGTGCAATCGCAACGCGCTGGCGCTGACCGCCGGAGAGCTCATTCGGCTGATGGCCCATGCGATCTTTCAAGCCGACCGCGATCAATGCTTCTTCCGCGCGTTCGCGTCGTTCGGCGCGCGTGATCTTCGCGTAGACGAGCGGCAACTCGACGTTCTGCAACGCGGTGGTGCGCGCGAGGAGGTTGAAGGTCTGGAAGACGAATCCGATCTTGCGATTGCGAATCGCGGCGAGCTCGTCGTCGTTCATACTTTCGACCGGAACGCCGTCGAGCAGGTACTTGCCGGAACTGGGCGTGTCGAGGCAGCCGACGATGTTCATCAACGTCGATTTGCCGGAGCCCGAGGGGCCCATGATGGCAACGTATTCGCCGGGCTCGATGGTGAGATTCACACCGCGCAGCGCGTAGATCTGCTGCGGACCGAGGTCGTACACGCGCGTGAGCTCGTGCATTTCGATCAGGTGGGCCGGCTGGATATCGGGGAGTGCACTCATTCGTCTTTGTCCTCGTCCTTCGACGTCTTCTTCTGTTCTTTGGTCACGTTCACCTTCGTCCCGTCCTTCAATTTCTTGAGCGTACGGAACGGACCGGTGATGAGCGAATCACCCACGTTCACGCCTTTCAGGATCGCCACATGCGTGGCGTCGCTGATGCCGGTCGTGACCGCGACCTGCTTCGCTTTCCCCTCTTGTACGAGAAAAACGAATTTTTGCTTCACCGAATCCGAATCTTCTTCGTTTTTCGCTCGCTCGACCACGCACTGGATCGGTACGGCGACCGTGTTCACGGCCTGATTCGTGACGATCGAAACCGACGAGCTCATGCCGGGACGCAGCCGATCATCCGCATCGTCGACCGCGGCTTTCACGGTGAAGTAGCGGATGCCCGCACCCGCACCCTGCCGCACGTTTGCGGAGCTGCCAATCTCGACGACGCGGCCGTGATACTCGTGATTCGGAATCGCGTCGATCTTGATCTTCGCGACTTGTCCGAGTTTCACGCCGACGACTTCGGTCTCACCCACTTCGGCTTCGACGAGGATCTGCGAGAGATCAGCGATGACGGCGATGACCGAGCCGGGATTGTTCATCGTGCCGGTCACGACGACTTCGCCTTCGTGCGCGTTGAGCTGCACGACTTTGCCGTCGATTGGCGAAACGATGGTGGTGCGCGAGAGGTCTTCGCTCGCGGAGCGCAACGCGGCTTCGGCCTGATTCACGCCCTGATCTGCAGCCGCGAGTCCGGCGCGTGCGTTGTCGAGTCCGAGGCGCGCTTGTTCGAACAACTCCTGCGCCTGAATGCCTTGCTTATTGAGGTTCTGCGCGCGGTTGTACGCGGACTGCGCGGTGTTGAGTGCAGCGCGTGCGCGTTGCACCTCGACGCGGCGGCTCGCAAGCTCCGCGCGCAAGCGATCGACCTGCGCGACGTACAACGGCTTCTCGAGCTCGACGAGTTTCTGTCCGCGCTTCACGGTGTCGCCTTCGAGAAAGTAGAGCTTCTCGATTTTGCCGACGATGTGCGCGCTGATGTTGACCTTGACCTTCGGATCGACCTGGCCGGGCGCGGTGACGACTTCTTCGATAGTGCGTCGCGCCGCGGGCTCGGCGTAAATCTTCTCGCCTTCTTCGCGGCCACTGAAAACGCACGCCGCGATGGTCCCGGCGGGCGCCACAACGACGATGGCGGTGATGACCCCGCGCTTCACGTCAGGGCTTCGCTTGCGCCGCCCCCCCAAGCCC
>JACZCU010011201.1_pt1 | contig 42756 bp, 70 predicted proteins | sample 8641851 | NCBI WGS metagenome assembly JACZCU01 (sample SAMN15324605, study PRJNA640507) | soil metagenome | isolation source: monocropping sugarcane control | place: China: Luxin town, Laibin City, Guangxi Province | collected 2019-07-25 | depth 10cm m | reverse complement strand
CGCGGGCGGAGCTTACCCGCATCAAGAGCACGAGGTGACTCACTGGTACTTGATGACCATGTAGCGAGAATGGTTGTGACGATTCACAACCGACGTAGCCGTGGCGTTCGTGTAGGCGGTTCCATATGGGCTGAAGGTCGTATAGGCATTTCCAATAGCCGACACTCCCACAATGTCAGAGTCTGCCCCGTAGAGGATCACAGCGTCCCCGCCAGCAGCCTTGGCTTTCTCAGCGACCGCAGAGTCCTGCATCGCCATTGGGATGATCTTGTCCGGCCTGTCGTCCTCGATCGTTCCCAGCAGCTTGAACGCTCGCGGAGGGCTTCCCTCTCTCCAGAAGTCGATTCCCTTCACCACGTCCTTGGTGCCGCCTTTGCCGCGCAAGGGAGGAGTCGTGCCTTCGTAAGAGCGGTAGACCGTGGAGGAGCACGAAGCGAGAGCCAGCGAGAGGAAAACAGGGAGGACTTTCATCGTGCGTATTCCGAGCACAGTTCAGCGAGGGCCGCTAGAGATTTTTGGTTCCTCATGTACGCAGTGGTCCTAATACCCTCCCTAGGTCAGCAGAGGAGCTTCGAAAAGCTTGCCTGCTTTGTTCTCTTCGCGGTGGCTATTGCCACGAACAAGACCCTTAGGAGTCACCCTCCTGCCGAGTGTTTAGCGTCTCCCGACAACCAGTTGGCAGCTTTCCCGCATCCCCGGCCTAGCACGACGTAAGGCCTCCGATGTTTGAGCGGGTGGAGGATCTGGAACCGCACCGAGACCCCTACAATAGCAGAAGCCCCAGCTCAGGTTTGGCCTCCTGAAGAGCTGGGGCTTCGCGCCGGATTGGTTACCGGGGGAAATCTGTTGGTTCAGGAGGCCAATCGAGAACGACCAACGAGTATCAAAAATGTTAGCTCCATCAATGCAAAGTGCTCATGTATAGAAACATAACCTCATGCGACTATTCGGCGTCCATCACAATGAAGGGAGCTTTTTAATGGCCCTCACCAAGGCTTTGTCGTGATGGGTGTATCCAGCGTGAACTTTGGCCGACGAATGCCCGGTGAGCTTCTGCCTAACGTCAGGAAGCACGTCTGCCTCAGCCAGCCACGACGTGAACGAGTGACGCAGGGAATGGAAGCTACGGCGCTCTCTACCTACTCCCGGAGTCTCAACCCATTCCGGCACGTCGCACCTCACCATGATCCTCTTGAAGTAGTTCGAGGCTCTGGCGGTTGACCATGTGCTCAGTTCCTGGAATAGCGGGCCCTCTCTCTCGCCGATCCATTCGAGGCAGGATTGCGAAAGAGGGATGCGGATCATCTTCGCCATGCGAATCGTCTTCTTCGGCTTGAGAATAACGTGACCGGCTGCGATCTGGCTGGAATTGAGCGAGCGAAGATCCCCGATGCGGATGCCGGTATGAGCGCCAAGGATGACCAGCCCGGTCCACTCTCCGCCTTCTCCATAGCCTGCGAGCCTCGATACCTCTTCGGTCGTGAAGGGGGCCCTGGAATCGCTGTCCAGCGTCTGGAAGTTCTTCAGTGATTCAGCGGGGCTGAAGGCGATCCATCTTTGCTTCACAGCCCACACCATGGCTCTGCGTACTGCGCTGACGCCGATGTTAACCGTCGATGCCTTTAGGTCAGGATTGGCCCGCCTAGCATCCGCAAAGGCCGCCTCGACGTGCGAGGGCTCAAGATCCTTTAGAAGCCTGTCAGCACGCCTTCCTAGTCCGCCCAGAAATAGGTCTAGTCCGCTTCGGTAGTTCTGGATCGTGTTCTTTGTCGCACGCTGCACCTTGAGCCAATCCTCGGCCCACTGGCGCACCGACACGGCCTTGTACGTGGGATTGGCGATCTCGTTCAGTTCCTCGAGCATCTCCTTTGCCCGCTGTGACGTGAACCGTCCTCTGCGCACCAAATTGGCGGCTTCTTCAACGATCGTCAGGCATTGCTCCTGCACTCCAATCTGGAGGCGGTGTCGTTTCAGGTCATCCGCTTCGAGCGAGGCTGCGACCGTCTTGGCTTCACGCTTCGACCTCAGTCCGGTAGTCTTCGATGTGCGTGTTCCATCATTCCGATACCACCTCGCCCACCAGATTTCTCCGCGCCTGTAGATGGTCGCCATGTGGACCATTTTGTGGACGCCGCGCAATGGCCGGTCAAGGTCGCTAACTGACAATATCCTGCAAATGATTGGTTTACATGGCCCAGCAACCCTATGTCAGTAGTGTTTTGTCAATTGAAAATCAATCACTTTCTACTACTGTGCACTATAGTTGTGGACCGTTTTGAGGAGGAGCCCCTTTTCAGGCCTCTCAAGGAACCACTTTAGTGCCTTGCAAGACGCCGGGTATTAGTTGGGTAGCGATGGCCAGCAATCCCTCAACCTATATGAGAAGGATTCATTTTGACCTTAAAAGGTCTTGCGTTGTGTGACGAAAATGACGACTGCTTATCTCCCCATAACGGATTTAATATATGTCTAGTTTCTCCACGATGGCCGTCTGCTTGGGCGGCTTTACGCCTCATCCGGATCGCCGGAAAACTTTGACTTGTAAAGAGATTCGGGAATCACCCTGAAGGGGATAGTGAGCTCCTTCTTCTCGTCCCAGGTCTTCGCAATCCCCCGCACAAGGGCTGCGATCAGAGCAGCCTGAGATAAACCGCTCTCATCCGATACTCTCTTCAGGTCGTCTACGATGTGCTGCGGGTGTCTCTGGGAAATGCGTCCTTCTGCGGTTGCCATGCCACCCATCTAGCACGATTGGGTGGCATCGGAAAGTGATTTTGTCATACGCCACCCAATGTGTGGCAGATTTTTGTTTACATGCCACCCAATGTGTGGCAAATACCACCCAAGACATGAGCACGGCCACCATTGACGAACAGCTCGGTTGGTTTTCCCGGGATACGGGAATCCCCAAAAAAGAACTCCGTCGGATGTGCACGGCGGCTGGCCTTGAGCAACTCCAGAAAGGGGAGCTTAAGGTTTCCATGAAACCCAAAGAAGAAACCAAACCCAAGAAGTGAGCACTCCGATCATCATCATCCCCGGATGGCTCGATGTGAGAGGAGCATCCGCTTACTCCAGCATCTGCCTCACCAACATTAAGGAGGCGATGCGTCGGGGTGATTTCACCACCAAGTTTCAAGGAGGCAAGCGCCTCATCAAGCGGGAAGACCTGGATGCTTGGATCGAGTCCGGAAACGGAGCGAGATCCAACGCCAAGTCAATCAAGAAAGGAGGCGGATCATGAGCGACGCAGACAAAGCCTTCTGGTGCTTCGCCTCAATCTTATCAATCGTGGCGGTCATAAGCGCATTCGGATTAGGGAGAAGCTTATACCTTCTTTCCAAGATCAGGCCGGTCCCTACGCCTCCAAGGCCTCCTGCGAGCAGATACTGCACCTCCCAGGAAATGGATCAATGGATCTCAGAATGCGAGGAATGGGAGAAAGCCATGCATAAGCACAAGGAGGATTCTCCTTTCACGCCGAAGAGTAAGAAAGGAATTCCTTTCGAGATTAGTGCCGAACTAGCCGCGCTGAAGGTTACTCAGCTCGAACGCATCGAGATCGATAAGAAGATCAAGAGCCTGCATTCTACTAGGTTCCTATTGCACTAAGGTAATCAAAAATCCGGCGGGAAGTAAACGCGACCAAGGGCGGAGCTTTGCCCTGAAAACTATATCAATAGTAATATGATTAAATTCATCACAGAAGACGACGACAATAAGATCCCTACTTTCGGAGATGTCGAAATAAACCAATTCTTCGTCGATGCAGAAGGCTTCCTTTGCCAGAAGGTCTGGGATTGCCAAACCGCATGTATCGCAAATCCGGATGGAGATCCATGGGCGGTAAGTGCCTATGGGACTGAGTCTTCAGAGGAGATCACCAGCATCCTTCCGCGGGTCACGAAGATCGAATTCTGAACCCATGACCTCTCACCTCTACCTAACGCTGCTGATCTTGTTGCCGGTTCTGCCCGTGCTCTGCGCTGCTGGACTCGTCCGGAAAGGAGGCGGCCTGTGAGCTACCGAGAAGAGATCGACAAGTGGGCTGACGCCAAGTGGAAGCAGGTCCCGATTCGAGAAAAAAAACGCCTGGCATACTTAGGTTACTTGGAGCACTGCAATCGAAGCGGACTAGATCCTGTTCATGGCGGTGAAAATCTCCCTGAAGTTTATCACAAACGAGTGATGCAGCATCACGCCTCACACAGGAGCGCCTATCTCAAAAAGAAGAAAGGCGGTGGGTCATGAACTGGCTGCCAACGATCTGCGCGTTCGTGCTGCTGTTGTGGCTGATCGCTACCATCCTGATTGCCGGGAAGGAGGAAGAGTCGTGAGCTTCACAAGGATTTCCACGCCTAAGGCCTCCAAAGACTACAAGTGCAGGTGGTGCGGCGAATCAATCCCCAAAGGAGAATCTCATGTCTATGCCGCAGGAGTGTTTGAAGGGGAGTTCAGTTCTTCCAGATGGCATCCGGAATGCAACGAGGTGTGGGAAAGAGTTGGTGAGGAATTCGATTGGTATTTTCCTCACGATAAAATGCCTCGCGGTGGGGAGGAAGGATTTCCGCCATGAACCCGTGGCCCGTAGCCGGAGTATTGATGCTGATCGTCGCGCTGGAGATGCACCTGATCGGTCAGGGATCGGCCTGTGCTGCGACAGGAGCCTACGGGATCGCCTGCCTGATCTACGGAACGCGCCGTAACTGATTTCCCCCTAGTCGCCCTGCGTGGGCCGACCAGCCTCACCCTCCCCCGGGGGTGGGGCATGCGGGCGTGAAGAGAAACCACAACTACTATGCAGTCCGTTATTCTTTACTCCCAAGAGCAGCCTTCTCCGGATCACCAACAGATCACGATTCATCGCGACTGCGGACCGGCACGACTCCTCTATGTTCGAGCCGAGCAGTTCGACGGCGAAATCGACGAGGCATTGGCAGCCGCCAAGCCAAGGCCGAGTGAGACGGTTCTGAACACCGTTCCGATGCCATTCTAACCCCTCTCTCCCCGCGGCGGCGCAGGCTCTCGTAGCGCCCAAGCGGCAGGCCGGACAGCGCAGCTCTCCAAACCCGGTCGCGGGGAGGCACTTTTGATACTATGGACACCACACCTTTTGCAGAGACGGCTCCGACTGACTCGGAGATCATCGCGACGGCCAAGCGCCTGTCGGAACGGTATGGGATGGCGATTAGCGTGACTCACACACACGCGCTTCCCAACGATTGGAGATCTACTTGGACCGTGTGCGGAGGCGAGCACACAAGCAACCCAACACCGACATCATTCGCCGTAGGAACCGGAAATGCTCTCGAAGAGGCAGAGTCGCTCTTCGTCGAAGATAGAGAGAAGCTGTCACTTCTCGATCCGCTTGCGGACATTCGGAAGAAAGCTGCTGCCGCTGGCTTCGATCTTGTTCCCCTTGACCTGAAACAATCAACCGCGCGAAACGGATGAGTGTGGAACTGCCAGCAGGCATTGAGCATCCAAAAGAAGGTTGGGCCTATGTGGGGAAGGGTCCGTTCGATTGGGCTAATTTAGAGGAAGAGGATTTGGCCTTGTGGTTATTCACAGGCAAAAGGTGGGACTACACCGGGAACGAGGGCTCCAACTATTATGACTATGCGGTTCGCATTGGGTCAGACCTGCAAGAATTGAGGTTCCCCGATCTGACATATGGAGGTTCCAAATGAACCCCACCGGCGCCCTCTACCAGATCCGCAGTATGAGCGACCGAGCTTTTTGGTCCGCGCTCCGAGATCTCCGCAGCGGTGCCGCATGGTGGCCTGAGCGGCGCGAGATGATGGAGCAAGAGGCTTTAAGAAGAAACCAACAAGACGAAGATTATGAGTGAAAACCGTATCCACAATGCTCTCGAAAGCATGGTCCGAGTATTCGGGGATAGATATACCAACCACTATTCAGAGGAGTATCATGCAATCAAGTATGCGAAGGAAGCGCTGAAAGACTGCCATCCCGCCATCCCATGGAAATCTCTTTCAGAAGAATTACCAAAAGAGCGCGTCCCAGTATTCCTGATCGCAGAAGATTCCCACCTTAACACAGGATCAGACGACGATTGCCAGAAGCACGCCTTCGGTTGGCTTTCGGGCAGCGGCGATTCTGCCTTTTGGTCGGTTCCGGGAAGCCGCGGCGAGACTCTGAAGGCTTTCACCCACTGGATGTATGCGCCAATTCTGCCATGCAGTGGCTGCAACGGCATAGGTGTCATAGGCATATGGAGCGAAGGTCCGGAAGGTGGATACGAAAGTTATCCGTGCCCTGATTGCGCTAAAGACATGAAGCTAATCGCCAAAGCAGAAGGGAGGCCCGATGAGCCCTGAAGCGCAGCGCATCGCCATCGCGGAGGCTTGTGGGTGGGTAATCCACTGGCCTGAGGAATGGAGGGAGAGAAAGATAACTCGACCCAACGGAGAAAAATTCAGACCTGCCGATCCTAGATGGACGCTCGATAGCTTCATCCCCGACTACATCTCGGACCTCAACGCCATGCATCGGGTAGAGGAGGACATCTTTTACCCCACGTCTGAATACTGTCTCAATCTCCAGAAGGTCAGTGGCAGAGGCGATCCTAGAAACGAGACCGTTTACAACCTGCTTCACGCAACTGCAGCCCAGCGCGCTGAGGCCCTCCTCCGCACCATCGGCAAGTGGAAGGAGGAAGAGTCGTGAACGATCGACAGCTTCACATCCTGCGCCACTCACTTGGGATCGGAGATGATGGGCGCGGCAGGCCATGCCGCAATCACTTCTGCACAGGTCAGGGGTCTAAGGACTGGGACGACTGCCGGATTCTATCCGCTGTTGGCCTGATGATCGACAAAGGGGCCATGTCGCTGACTGGAGGAGATCACCTCTTCGTTGTGACCGATGAGGGCCGCAAGTCCGCCATAAACACCGAACCACTTACGAAAGCATCAAAGGCTAAGAGACGATACCGCTACTGGCTGGAGATTAGGGAAGTTTTCCCAGACGCGACCTTTCACGACTTCCTCACGCGCCCTGAATTCGCCGAGAGCAGAGAAAGGGCAATTGCATGAACCCGACGGCCACCGCGCCGCAACCGAAACTGATTTATGAGCACAGCAATCACACAAGCATCACAAGAGGCAGTCACTGCCGATAAGCGCCCGAAAGTCACCGCACTTGGGCTCATGGCTTCTCGCCTGAACCTGGAGCCAGAGAAGATGAAGGCAGCCCTCAAAGGCACCGTCTTCAAGGACTGCCGCAGCGATGAAGAGCTGGCCGCTCTCGTTGTGGTCTGCAACGAATACAATCTGAACCCCTTCCTGAAGGAGATCTACGCCTTCCCAGCGAAGGGTGGCGGGATTGTTCCGGTCGTGTCCGTGGATGGATGGATCTCGCTGGTGAATCAGCATCCTCAGATGGATGGCATCGAGTTTGCCTTCGACGATCCCAACGGCCAGTTGCGATCGGTCACATGCCGCATCTACCGAAAAGACCGTTCTCGCCCTGTGGAAATCACCGAGTATCTCTCGGAGTGCAAGCGCAATACCGATCCCTGGAAGATGGAGCATCGCATGCTTCGCCACAAGGCCCTCAAGGAATGCGCCCGCATCGCTTTCGGATTCTCCGGTATTGTCGATGAGGACGAGGCTTACGAAATTCGCGACGCCACTCCTCGCAGCAGCGCGCGGCCATCTCTAGCGGACGCTCTGAAGGAGGAGCCGGTCGAAGTGGAGGCGACACCCATCGCCGACGATAGCACCGGAGGCTACTCACTCGAAGCAGCCGACATCGAGTTCGGCCCAGAGGAAGGAGGCCAGCCGTGATCTTCAAAATCCACGACGTGCAGCAGAAGACGCTCGAATGGCACCGCCTGCGCCGAGGCTATTTCACCGCCTCAACGATGGGCAAGTGGATCGCCGAAGAGAAGTCGATGCGGTTGGAGAAGAAGGATCTCATGCGCCTCTGCGATGCGGAAGGCAGGACTTTCTCCAACAAAGACACCATCGATCTTATGGTCACATGGCTGAAGTCCCAGAGCCCGGAAAGCTACGCAGCGGAACTCACCTACAGCAACGCTCGCAACGAGTCTTGGAGGAATGCTGTTCGTAAGATGGCGGCATTCCACACGAGCCCCAAGGAGGCCGCGATGGTAGCCCAATGGGAAGGCGAGCAGATCGAAAAATACGGCGAGGACTGGACACCAGATAAGGGCAACTACCACACGCGTCGCGGCGATGATCTCGAATGCAAAGCCCGAGAAGCATACCAGACTCACACTCGTCACTTGGTCAAAGAGGTCGGATTCATCTCGCGAGGCGATCTTCTCGGCGCATCTCCGGACGGGCTCATACACGCCTTTGACGGCGATCTATACGAGTATTCCCATGGCCTCGAACTGAAGGTTCCTGAGCCCGCCACGTGGGACGAATGGTCAGAATCTCCAGGCGTTGTTCCAGAGGAGCATGAGATCCAGGTGCAGCACAGCCTCGCAGTTTCTGGGCTGCCGAGATGGGACTTCTGCGCATGGCATCCTGACCGCGGGCTCTTCATCGTCGAAGTCTACCGCAGCATCCGAACCCAGATCATCGAGCGCAACCTGCTGGAGCTGGAGGCCGAGACGATGCGCCGAATCAACCTCTGGACCGGAAAGGAGGCGGCATGAGCAGAGTTCCTGAAATAGAGATTCCGTGCCCGAAATGCGAAGGATGCGGAAAGGTGACTCTGCCGATCGAATACTGGGCAACAGTCCAAATAATTCTAGGTCTCGAAGGAGAATTCAGAGTCGAAGAAATCGCCGAGAAATATTCCCGGAAGATTTCGCCAACCACTATTCACAATCAGCTCAGAAAGCTCGAAGCGTGGGGACTGGTGACGAGCCAAAAGAAGAGTCGGCGCGAAGTAGTCTGGGTGCTTAAGGAAGGAGGCCCGCAGTGAGCGATACGCCTAGGACGGATGCGTTCGCCCAGAAGCTCACTAGAGCGAAGGTGCCAGCATCCAGAGTGTGGCCGCATTGGTATGACCACAGCGCCGACCTTGAGCGCGAGCTTGCCCGCACGCGACAGGCGGCGGAGAGGCTGGCTGAGGCTCTGGAATGCAGAGACAATAGCTCCAAGTGGGAAAACTGGGCCAAAGAAGCCCTCGCGAACTGGGAGGAGGTGAAAGGTGAGTGAGGATCAGGAGATCGCGCGCACGCTGCTTGAGAAGTGCCGCCATCTGATGTGCGGCAATGAAATCGAGGCATGCGAAACCATCATCGATACTCCGGATTGCCTATCTCCTGACGAAGAAGAGGAGGCCACAAGCCTGAGGATCGAAATCTCAAATCTCAGGGATGAGATCGACGACTTGGAAGAGGATCTTTCCGAGAAGGAGGACCGTCTAGCTGAAATCGAAGAGTCGATCGAGGTCTCGTCCGAGATTGGAGGGACGCTTGAGAGAATGAAGAACTACTACTTTCAATATCTATGACTGAAGATTGGACGGTTACTCAATCGGGAGTCTCATTTAACAAAAAGACTCAGCTCGCAAACCCGACCAAATACACGCTTCGCTATAAAGGCAAGACGGTCGATGTGGCCATGGGTTGCGGAGTAGCACTTGAGGCTCAGGCTAAGTTCGCGAACGAAAAGGGCCTCGTTCCTAAGTCGGATGTTTGCAAGGCGGATGGCAAGGCCTACGCTTCCGCGGTAGCATCCATCTACGGAAAAGACTCTGCACAAGATCAGCTCCTGCTTGGAGAGGAGGTGGATAATGAGCCTGTTGGATGATGCCGAATCTCTTTCTCCGATGGAGGAATGGCGTCAGCGGCACAACGTCGGCGTCTATGCCACTCAGGCAGGCTTCAGGGCATCTACGCCGCTAGCTACAGCCCACGGAGATACCAAGGAGCAAGCGCTCCTCAACTGGGCGGACAAGGCGATGGTTAAGTGCTGGAAGGCTGAGGAGCTTGAGCGAATGCGCGTCCCGCTCTGGAACGAGGAGGGAGGTGGCAAATGAGCAAGGAAATCATCATATCCCTATTCGATTTCACCGGCGTCATGGTGAAGCCATGGGCAGAAGCTGGTCACCTGTGTTACTGCGTCGATATCCAGCACGATAAGGGCGAGCGGCGTGAAGGCAACATCGTCTACGTTGGGGCTGACGTTCACGCTTGGATTCCACCACAAGGGAGGATCGCCGCGGTGTTCTGCTTCCCTCCTTGTACTCACTTGGCCGTGTCGGGAGCGCGTTGGTTTGTCGGCAAAGGACTCCGTCCGCTCGGCGAGTCGATCCTGCTTTTCGCCAAGGCTGCCGAAATCTGCGAGTGGTCAGAGGCCCCCTACCTCATCGAGAACCCGGTGAGCACGATCTCCAGCTACTGGCGCAAGCCGGATCACTCTTTTGATCCGTGCGACTACGGAGATCCGTACACCAAGCGCACCTGTCTCTGGACGGGAGGCGGATTCGTGATGCCGCCGAAGAACCGCGTAGAGCCGACCGATGGAAGCAAGATGCACCTGCTGCCGCCTGGTCCAGACCGGGCCAATCTCCGGAGCGCTACGCCGCCGGGGTTCGCCCGAGCCGTATTCGAGGCCAATAGTAGAAGGGAGGTATTGTTGTGATCGAGTTCCGACACGACTGCATCCCGCCGACCGTCACGGCTCAGGGCGCCGGCACTCGCATCACCGTGAGGGGCGGGAAGCCGCGGGTCTACAAGGACGCCAAAGCCAAGGGATCAATCGCAGACCTCACAAGCATCTGCCATCCACACCGGCCTACATCTCCACTGCCGGGACCTCTTGAGGTTCACCTCGAATTCGCATGGCCGTGGCGCAAGTCAGAGACCAAGCGGCTCCGAGGTATGGGACGCCTCCCAATGACATCGCGCCCCGACTGCGACAACCTCGCCAAGCAGATCTGCGACGTGATGACCAAGCTCCAGTTCTGGAACGACGACAGCCAGGTTTACCACCTCACAATCTCGAAGTTCTGGGCCGACCGCCCGGGCATCAAGGTCAGCATCAAGGAGGTAGCGGAAGCATGACCGACGTCCAAAGGCTGTGGCTGGTGTCTCATGGGATGCCCGCAACTCTCTGCGAGGAGCCTCGAATGCAGGCCATCGCAGAGGTGTGGCTCTCACATGGAGAGACAGAGCCGGGATCAGAAGCGTGGTTCTCACAGTTCAAGGCATTCAACGAGGCCTGCGAAAAGTTCGTATACCCGGGATTCCAGATGGAGGTCCACCTGGCGGCTATTACTCACATCGAGAGCCGCGATCAGGAGGAAAAGGCCTACTTCGTCGAACGAATGTCCGAGGTCCAGAACATCGCATCGAAGCAGATTCGGGAGATCCGCATGAAGGAACTCTCGCGACAAATTCAAGACTTCTACTCCGGGAGAGAAATCGCCCGCTCACCCAAATGATGATCGAAATCCGAAAGTGGGACGAAACTTTTGAAAGCGCCGATACCAGAAAACGGCAGCGCTTGAAGTCGTTCTATTGCCCCTCCGGCACGGACAGCAAGGGGATGCTGAATCTACTCTGCCACTTCCCTAGAGCAGACGCCCTGGCGGCTCTGGGAGTGTTCCTGATCTTCTGCCAGTACTCTGCCACCCTGCCCCAAAAGCATCGCGGCAGGCTTTTGCACAGCGATTCGAGTCCGATGTCCGTGGACTTCCTTTCGAAGCTGCTTCGCATCGAGATCTGCCACTTGCATGCCGCTTTGGAAATCCTTTCTGATGAGAGAGTTAACTGGGTTATTCTGCATCACGATTTTGACCAATCTGCCGGTAATCTGCCGGTAATCTGCCAGTCATCTCCCGGCTTTGTGCAAGGAGAAGGAGAAGGAGAAGAATCCCCTATAGTCCCCTTGGGGGACGGACAGTTGTTTCCGGAACAGGAAATGACCAAGGCCAGACCGAGACGTCACACCCAGTCGCAGATGCGGCGCATCAAGGTGGAACGCAACACAGAGGTCATGGAGGCCATCGGGGGATGGTTCGGACGCAGGGAGGGAACGCTGTGGACTTTGGCAGAAGCCCAAGCCCTGGCGGAGATCAATCCCTCGAAGGACGAACTGAGGGCCATGCAGGAGTTCTACCTGGCACCCGTGAGCGCAAACGACTGGAGACGCAAAAGCGTGATGACGCTGCTCAACAACTGGGCCTCCGAGATGGACCGGGCCCTGGCTTACGCAAATCGATGAACGAAGAAATCATTCCCCCAAGCTCACCCCTCATCGAGAAGGCCGTGCTATCGGCAATCCTCGATGCCCCTGAGGTGATCGACATGTTGACGGAAGGCTCAGAGCTTTTCCACGAACCGCAGCACCGGGCAGCTTTCGAACTGCTCGTCAGCTTCAGGCCATCCGGCGACGCCTCGTTCGATGTGAACTGGATCTCGCAGCGCCTCGTCGATTCGTCCGATTGTATGCTGATCGGCCCTGAGTTCTTCCGGCAGATCAAATCGACTCACGTAAGGTCCCGAATCCAGCAGGACATTGCCGAGCTTCGCGACCGTCGCGCACGTCGCTTGCAGATCGAGATCGGACAGTGGGTAATCAGCCAGGCAGCCGATCTAAACCTGACCGACTTCTCAGCGCCCCTCATTAGTGGTCCCAGGATCGTCGAGGAGGCGCTAGAAGGCCTGTCCGAGTGTGACCATAGCCAAAACGCATTCGAAGAGAGCCTGAGGCAATTTGAGTCCCGTTACAAAGGCGAGTCGTCGCCGATGGGAATCGAGACCATTCCGGAACTGGACCGATGCCTACGTGGGCTGCATCCGGGGAGGGTTTGGGTCATCGGCGCTTTCCCTGGTGGCGGGAAGAGTTTGGTCGGCTCGCAGATCCTCTCGTCAGTGTGCCTTTCCGGCGGATCAGGAGCGTTCATTTCCCTCGAAATGATGGCTCGGGATCAGTCGGACCGCATGATCATTCAGAATTCCGGTGTTCCTGCCGGGCTTTTCTCCGATCCGAAAGCCTACAAAAACGATACCGGCAACGGGCTCACGAAGGATCACATGATCCGCATCAAGAGGACTGCCAAGAGGCTGAACGACTCTCAGATCCGCATTATCAAGCCGAGGAAACGGACGATCTCCAACATCGTTTCGTCGATCCGCAGAGCCAAGCGTGAGATGGGGTGCCAAGTCGCAGTCGTCGATTACTTCCAGCTCATCAGCGGCGCACCTAGGGTCAAAGGACAGAGCAAGGAGGAAGAGGTTTCCGAGATCTCCCACGCCCTCCAGGCAGTCGCTCAGGAGTGCGAGCTTCACGTGATCATTCTGACCCAGCTCAACGCCGAGGGAGAGACCAAGCACGGTCGCGTGATCGAGGAGGACGCCGACGCTTTCATCGTCATCGAACAGGTCCGCGATCGAACCAGCCCGAACTACAAGGAGCACCTTGGGATGAGGATCATCAAGGACCGTCACAACGGGAACAGCGGATCCAAGGTGCCGCTAATCCTCGATCGTGAGCGTCTCGTTTTCACCTACGGACTGCCACCCGTCGAGGCAGAGAAAACCGGGAAGCGACGGGCAAATATCTAACCCACGCCCCACATGCAGGGGTTCGTTTTATGAGAACTGAAAAGGAAATCAGGATGGAGCGAGCGCTGCGCGTTATCGCCCAATATGAAGATCATCCCATCTGGTGGGATAGCCGAGACGATGCGGCCAGCAGCATGACCAGATTGGCAAGCATGGCTCTCAACCCTCTGGAGGGAGATGACTGTGATGAGCTGCTGGCAGAGGAGGAGAACGCAATCAAAGACAATCTGTCATGAGCAACACAAACGAGAAGAGCACGGAGCAGCTGGTATGCGACGAGATCATGCGCCGGAAAGAGCGCGGACTCGCCAAGTATGGAGTGACCGTTGACAGGACGGATCTCACGCCCGAGCAGTGGAAGCAGCATCTACTGGAAGAGCTGCTCGACGCCTCGGTCTACCTGATGCGGCAGATGCGTGAGCGTCATCGGAATTCCGATATCGATGGTGTCGGCATCACCCACGGCATGGCCAAGGTACTGAGTGAGGAGAACTGCCTACGCCTTGCCGATCTGGAAGGCGACCACGAGGTAATAGCAGGCGCTCCGGAGCAGAGGCCCACGCCGGAGACGGCCAATGAGACAACATGGAGGTTGGTGGCTCAAACCGATTCTGAGCGGGTTTGGGATGAGCTTTCAGGAATGGTTTTCAATGATCCAGACTGTCCGGAGTCAGCCAGCGAGGCTTTTTCATTACTCTATCAAGAATACGTAAAACTCGAACGCCAGCGCGACGAGGCGAGAATTGCAGCGATGAGAAACCTTAACGACGCCGCTGAAAACGGGAGATGTGTGTCGCGTCTTTCCGCCGAAAGAGACGAAGCGAGGGCGCAGAGGGATGAGGCGGTTGTGGCTGCGGAGGCGATGACTCAAGCCGCGTCCGATTTCTGCTCCAACATCCACACCCAAAAGGTCCACGGAGGTGGAGAGGTGAGAAGTGATGCCTCATTCCGGCAGATGCAGGCAATCATGGCAGCCACCAAGTTGATCCTCGCCCGCATCGGAAAGGAGGGCGGTGAGTGAAAGCCATGCTCCTAGAAAGGCTCACAGCAAGGACTGAAGCCATAGAGAAGGGATTCGAGAAGTTCGAAGAGCACCTTCCATGCGATCCAATGGATGACGCCATGCTAGATCGAATGAATTCCTCTCTCGGGCTGGATAAAGATCGCAGCTACCGGCCTTACTGCGTCAGGCAAGGTTGCGAACTGATGCCGAGAATGTTCCGGGTCAGAGAAGGCTTTCGGTGCTGGTGCTGCAACAACGTGTGGGATCTCACGGGAAAGGAGGGCGCGGAGAGCCAGTCGTGCTTGCACGGGCCGAAGGAAATAGGCGAGCGAAACGGTAACAGGCAGTACCACACCATTCACCAGTCCAAATAGCCACGAGCCATGACCAACGATGTTTGGTGATTGTGGGTGTGAGACTGGTCTCAGGGAGACTACCCTGAACAAAAGAACGCACGCGGCTGTGTGTGCATTGTAACCGCATTTGACCGTGGAACACGCGTGCTATTGAGATTAGCGCCGCAACTTGTAGATCCAAGGCGAGATCTTGGAGCGACTCAGGATTAGTATATAATAATCAGTAAGTTACGAACTATTCGACACATGTCGTGATTCAAGGTTAGACCTGTTGTCACAAGTTGAGTTCCACGGAATTGTTCCCCGACCCGGGGGGAGGGGGTTCGAGGCTTGTCCTAATAAAACCTGCGACCGCTCCTCTCCCACCCCTTGAAAAATCCAAATGGCCCTGATTTAATTTTAAACCCCAATGAGAATTTCTGATCTTACCGCCTGTGCGTCGAGGATGCCTAAGTTTGCGAACTATGCTCCGAAAGAGAGCGGGTTCAGCCAACAGTTGGCTTCGCTCTTCAGAGCAGATCCCAAGACTCCTATAGGCCCTCTGTGGTGCGGCATGCCGACCTTGAAGCTACTGGCTAGCGTGGCTGGACTTGCGCCGCTGGAGTTTGTGGAGCGCATGGATGCTGAAGACCGCATCACGTTGATGGCTGGCGGATACTACGAAATCAGACCCCCGAAAATATGATCGAAATAGACAAAGCTACTCTCGACGCATGGATAGAGCGCGATGACAGAATTCAGAGGCAAGAGAGAGCCCTTGAGGCTGCTGTGATCGCCATTCTACAGCCCGGATTTTCTGTTCCTAGGGAGGAGATCATCCGTCAGGTTCAGGCTCAATTCCCTGGGTATGGAGAGCCTTATATGTGCAACTGGCTGGAGAAGTTTGAGAAGTACTTCATGGGTCCGAATCGGATGATGCACCGCGACATGGAGCTGGATGGCAGGCTGATTCGGCACTACCAGTTCATTCTGTAGGCGTGATCTGAATCTTGACTGACCTGATATGGATTAGGCGTGGAAGCTAACGGATACGTCTACACGCAGGGGGTGCATGAGAAGTGCGCCCGGGTCTACAAGTCTCCCAAGGACGAGTCTTTCCGATGGGCCAAGGTTCCGCCGAAGGGTGCCGACCTCGTCGGTGTGATATTCTGGCAAACCTTGGACAAGGTGGAGTGGCAGCTTCTAGACCCCTACAGGGAGCCCCTCATGGAGGAGGCCCACAGGAACGGATTCGGATCTTGGGAGAAGATGCTTCTGGAAATCATCACCGATAATAGCATCAACGAAGCCGCATTAGAGGCCCACGCTGAACAGCTAGCGTTATGACCGATTCGCGCTGGCAGCAATACAAGGCCTTTCTGGGTGACGTGCTATTCGACAGCCGGATGCGGCGGATCGAGGGGCATGGCCCTGAATTGTGGCGGGAGTCGTTCGAGGCCTACCAGACTTCTGGCCCGTCGGTGCTGAGCGAGCTGGAACTGGAGGGCATCAAGCCGCTCTTGGATGCGCAGATCAACAAGGAGATCTTCCTGAACGGTCTGGCGGAGGAATGCTTCGAGTGGCGGGCGAAGCGCCGGTTTCTGGGGATCAAGATTGCGGCATGAACTTATGGCTTGCGCCGGTCCATAGGCGTGGGTTATGGGTCTCGCAACGCCGGGGTAGAGCAGTCTGGAGTGCTCGCCAGTCTCATAAGCTGGAGGCCGCTGGTTCGAATCCAGCCTTCCCGATCAGATTTCCCGCCACATCCGGAAGCCCGGAGATTTTCAATGAACCAGCGGTGCTGAAGGAAGCACAACCGGATATCGTCGTAGGCCCCGGAGGTATGGACAGAAGAAATTCAATCCACCTTCGGTCAAGCAGCGGGTCCGTAAACGCGGAGCAGGTTTCGAGTCCTGTCTGGTTCGCCTCGAATATTTCAAGAACCAGACCATGAATTGGCAACCCATCGAGACCGCGCCTAAGGATGGTCAGCCGATCCTCCTTGGATGGACTGGAGGAAGTTCCGATCTTGGATTTTGGGTGGCAGATCCAAGCAGAAACTATTGGGAGCTTACTGGCTGGTTTCTTTGGGACTCCAATGTTTTGTGCGACCGCCCGTCCAAGCCAACCCATTGGATGCCGCTTCCCGAGGGGCCGAAGCCATGACAAGAGCGCCCCATTTCACTGATGACTGGTATCGACGAGAATCTCTCCGGTCTGAGATCATGCAGATCGAATTTATCCTTTCTGAGATTGGCGACGACGAGCCTATCGAAAGGGCCAGTTTTGAGGCGAGGCTCGAAGGTGCCAAAGCAGAGCTGCGGAAATTACCAATCAGATCAACTTGGACGCCATGAGCACGCAAATCAGACGCGAACCGTTCTCAGTTCAATTCCGCAAGTGCTCCGAAGAGGGCATGCTGGGCAAGGGCCAGCCTCGGGACATCAAGACGGCGTTCCACGGCGAACTGAGGGGCGCTTGTCCAACCGCCTGCCTGCGTTTCGGGGGAGACTGCCACAGCGGCAAGCCGGAGTGCCGTAAGCTGCGAGGGCTGGAATAATCCAGCCGGAATCAAGCCCGGCCCATCTCGAATTTTTCTCACCTGAATATGTATCCGACTCCGCACCAGATGCACCAAGCTCAGAAGTTTCAAACTGGGCATGCTCAGCCATTGAACGGAGGGATTCGAAAGACGTCCGAGGAACTTTCGATAGAGAAACTGAGCAAGGAAGTGGAGACTCTCAAAGCAGAACTTCAGGTGCTTAGAGAGGATCTCGAAAAGCTTAGGCGGCAATCAAGGTCGTAAGCCTGCTTCCTACTTTAGGGCGTAGGTCGTAAGGCCATCTCGAATATTTCAAGACATGAGCAACTTCACTTGGGAGATCCTGAAATACATCACCCCACTGCTCCTCGTCGGCGCTTACATTTACGTTGATGAGAAGATCCGCACGCGGAAGCGGGCTAGAGAACTACAGGCCGAAGACCTGCGCCGCAGAAAGGATCTTCTCGAACGCCTCGGACATCCTCAGCCATGAGAGACAATGAATTTTTCTACGCGGCTAGAGACGTGCTGGGCTTCATGCTCGCGGTGGTGATCCTATTCTTCGCAATCCTAAAGATTGGGAGCATGATTTAGCAGACGGCCCGCGCTTCCGTCTGAGACGTTACCCAACCCTTCCGCATTGACCCTCCTCGGAAACGGGGAGGGCTTTTTCATTCCTTAGTGTAACGTTAATCATTATTGACTCACTAAGGTTTGTAAGGTAAAGCGCTCCCATGGCGAGGGGAGACTCTTACGAACTTCAGGGCCTCAACGGATCGAGGGTCTACAATACTGGCGATACAGCGACTGCTGCGGATTCAGGCGGCCAAGGTTTCCGCTGCCTGCAAATGGTCACTGACGTGGTCCTGTCGTCCATCACTGCGGTCAACAAGGCGAACGTCACCAACTACAACGGCGTCACTCTTGGGCAGGGCTACGTGATCTGGGGAAACATCACGGGGTTCACGATCGCCTCCGGAAAGGTCGATGCCTTCTTCATGTAATGTCCCGCTTCCGTACATACGGAGACAGAGACGATCCCCAGCTTGAGGACGGGGACCGGGGATTTATCCGGATGAACAACCGCTTGCGGCCTAACCAGCTTCAGGCCGGTGAGGTGGCGCTTTCCCGGAATGGCCGGATGTCAGGATACTGGCAGCCGCGAAAGGGCATCACGACGCTGTCGGGAAACCTGGCTCTCGACAAGAACCCGCTGAGAATCCCGTTCTGGCTAGTCGATGTCACGGGCGGATTAACGATCACTGCCGCGACCCGAGTCGGGGAATTGGTGACGTTGGCTTGCGATAACCCATTCGGCGCTGGAACCGCCTACACCGAGATCAGGGGGCTCACAGGAACCGTTGACCCGAACGGCATCTATCCAGTCACATCCACTCCCAGTTTCGTGCCGGTGCTGGTTGAATCTCCGGCGGGGTCTGGAACCTACATCCCGGTATTGCAGCCGGATGGATCTCCGGTGCTTGAATCTACAAATTCAGGTCTTCTTACCTATCTGATTCCCGGCGCTACAGGCGGAGAAACTTACTCCGGAAGCGGCAGGTTGGCCACGTGGTTGGATGATTCTGCCATCGTTTCGGTGTGGGGCAGCTGCTCATACAGCGATCCATCGGACGAGAATGCGGAATACATCATCATTGCTACGAATTCCCGTGCCATCGCGGTTTCTATTGCTGATGGGTCGCTGACGGATATTGCCTATCCTGACGGAGAGACGATCGACTACGAGGTGGATCTTCTTCAGTGCTTCGATCACGTGCGCCTGTTCCGTAAAGGTCGGCGCTCTTTCGAATGGATTGGATTCCCGGCTACTTCCTTCACCGAAGTTCCCGCGGGAGACTACACGCAACCTCAGGTCTTTCAGGTCACATCCAGCGACCTCACAATTTCGGGGGGGCTAGTAACCATCGCAGTGGCTGGCAATGTCACCGTCAACGATGGGGATGACGTGACGATCTACAAATCGGATTCGGCCGCTCTATCTTCTATTGTTGGCAAGAGCTTCCCGGCCATCAACACCAGCGGGACCTCGATCAGCTTTTATGCTGGAGTGGCAGACTTCTCGCCATCGGGAACGAATGCAATCGAGATCGGCAGAAACGTGTCGATCGGAGGCGGATTCATGTTCTCTCCAGCTCCTCCATGGGGCGTCTACCATCAGCGTCGCCTGTGGGTGCCGTTCTGGTACTCTCAGACGGGCGATAACACATCTCCGGTCTATACAGACCGCAATATCCGCGACGAGATCGTGGCTTCCGACATTCTGGACGCCGACACCTACGATCAGATCATCAACGATTTCAGAATCACGGGCGGAACGGCAGATTTCACGGTCGGAATGCTGGGTTTCTACGATGATACGCTCCTCGTTTTCCAGAGGAACAGCGTCCATGCCATCCAGGGAGTCTCTGGGGCGCTCGATGACACCTCAGTCAATCAGCTCACAGACGAAGTCGGCTGCCTGGCACGCAAGACGATCGCGATGCATGGCCCGAACATCATGTTTCTGTCCGACAATGGCGTGTATTCGGTGATGTTCATCGACCAATACAATCTGCGCGGGGTCGATACTCCTCTTTCCTCGCCAATCCAACCGGTGATTGACCGGATCAACTCGAATCTGGCATCAAAATCCGTCGCGATTTACGCTCTGAATCGTTACTACATCGCGGTTCCGCTAGATTCTTCAGTTGGAGCCAACGATGCGCTCGGTAACAACGCGATTCTGGTCTACAACTTCCTGAATCAGGGCTGGGAATCGGTTGATATCGTATCGGATCTGCGCTGGAACATCATCAACTTCCATTTTGCTCGCGCAGGCGAACGGAATGACCTTTACGCGGTCAATTCCAAGGGCGGAGTTCACAAGCTGGACAGTGCCGACAGTGACTTTGATCTGATCGCGGTCGAAGCTGGCGCAGCGCCAATCCCCGTGAAGGTCGGGAGCCAACTTTCGAGCCGTCAGTACGACAATCAGACGCTGGACCGGAAGAGATTCAGTGAAATGCAGATCCAGGTCGAAAGCTCGTCGCTGATCTCGAACGGAACGATCTCGTTCCAGACCGAAGATCCGGATTCGGAAGCATCAGTAGCCACTATCTCGGATCAGCTCGGCGGCGAGACACTATCGGCCAACGAAGGCGCTTCGATTAGAGCCCGCTTGGGAGGCCGTCGCGGGCAGGGAGGACTGATTGAGTTCACTCCCACCTCCGGACGGCCGCTCGTACACTCTCTCCGCGTCCTTTCGACCCTCACCAACCGCCAGACCGTGGCACAGAAATAATGGGCGTACTCACCACCACCATCAACTTCGCGGACGGCGATCAGGTCACGAGTTCAAAGCTCAACGAGATCATCGGAGGGTCATCTTTCACCGCATCAGCAGTCTACGACGATTCTCTTCAGGTCAACAACGGCAAGTTGCAGGTAGGAACCGTTCGAACTTCTAACTTGGGCGATGACTCGGTCACTCAGGGTAAAATTGCCGACGACGCGGTTGGTGCCGACCAACTTGCCGCCAATGCGGTCGTCACGGCCTCGATCGCTGATGCCAACGTAACCACGGCGAAGATCGCTGACAAAGCGGTGACGATAGCCAAGGTTGCAGACGCAGCTTTCGCACCTCGCGCGTCGGTGGAGACGCCTGCCGGGGCACTTATCACCTCTCCCGACGTGCTGAAGTATCATCCGGGTATCGCCAAGGCATACGGGATCGTAGCACTAGCTCCATCGGACGCATCGATCTCGGGAAGCTACAACGTTACCAGTGCTTCAGCGGCATCAGCTACTTCCAGGGCTGTTGTCCTCGGAATCACCATGGCCAATACGGATTACGTGGTGATTGCGACCTATGTCGAGGGGGCTTCGATCGGCGCAAGTATCGCCGTGGAGAACAAGACCACAACCGGATTCACTCTCTACACAGCTCCTCAGGCGACCGGGAGGAAAGTTCAATTCTCAGTATTCGGCAAGCTGGCTCCGTGAACCAACCGATCCAAGATGCAATCGCTTTCTGCCAGCAACACCAGATCGACTTCGGCGACCTGTATTCGGCTCACCAGCTCTATGGAACCGTGCACTCCGGACCGGATTTCTTCGCCATGGTCAGGCCGTGTCACGTTTGCTCGCCTCAACTCTGGACCGATAACGGAGACTCAATACTTGTCACGCTGCTTACGGGAGACATGGCCGAATGCCTCCGCAGGTATTCAGGAATTTCCCCTACGCTCACATTTCAACGGATCGCCAAAGGAAAGTTGGAATTCAAAACCATCTCTTACGAACGGGCTGAACGCCTAGCACGCCATGGGAACCGCAGACACACCTCCGGCACCGGCTCCTAACGATCCGGGCAAAGACATTCAGAACTACGTCAAGGGCCTGACCGGCGCATTGCCGGGCCTGGTAGGACTGGAAGGTCAATATCGTCCTCAACTGGGAGCCCTGAACCTTCAGGACATCTCCGGGTACCTGAACGGCACGGGAGGACAGCAGGGGCTTTACGGACTTACTCAGCAGGCGACCGGGCAATCCCAGAACATTCTGAGTGGTGCTCGTGATGCCGATTTCGCCGATCAGGCCGGGAATACCGGAGCCGTGAGAGGTATCCTTCAGGGACTGAATCAGGAGGGTTACCAGCAAGTCCAGAATCAGACCAATCTGGCGAATCAGATCACCCGATCGGCGGCGGGAGTCACGCCGGAAGAAGCCCGCATGTCCGATCAGCAGGCTCGGGCTGCATTCGCATCCCGCGGGCGTCTGAATGACAAGGCCTCTGTCGCATCCGAGATCCTGGGGCGCTCCGACGTCCTCCAGCAGAAGCAGCAGGCAGCTCTCACCGCAGCGGGTCAGGCAGCCCAGACCGCAAACAATTTCTATTCTCCCGGGCAGTCTCTGCTTAACGGGGCTCCGGCCTCAGTGCTTCTGGGGCAGGATCTCACCAACAAGGGAACTGGCGCGGTTGGCCAGAATACTCCGCAATTGGTCGATACGGGCGCGGCAACGAATGTTGGGGCGCAGAACTCGGCCAACCTGTCGAACTGGCAATCAAACGTTGCGAGCATCAACAATGCTAACAAAGCCGCCAATACTCAGGCCGGAGTTTCAGCCGCAGGATTGGCAGTTGCGGCTTTGGCCGCCTTCTCGGACCGGCGCGTGAAGAAGAACGTCAAGCGCGTGGGCAAGACTGACGGCGGAACTCCGATTTATACCTACCAGTATAAAGGAAGCCCAAAGACTCAAATGGGTGTGATGGCTCAGGACGCCGAACGGAACAGCCCGGAAGCGGTGAGCGCCCTTCTCGGACCTCTCAAGGGGGTGAACTACGCAAAGGTCAAATAAATGGCTCTGATCGGACAGGGAACGAATGCGGCTTTGGGCGCTACGGATTACTCCGGCGCGGCTCAGTCAGCGTGGAATCTGGCTAACTCGAACAGCAATGCGATCGGGCATCTGGCCGGGGCACTTGGAGATGCATCGAAACAGTATTTCGAGGACCAGAAGAAGAAGAAGGACGCTGTCAAGGTTGGTGCCGATCAGATCGACGCCGCTATCACGCTCTTTGGAGATCCGAGCGGCTACCTGTCCCAAATTAAGAACAAGATCAACGATCAGGAGCGCCCATTGTCCGAACGCGCAGGGCTTGGCGCATCGGTTCAGGGCCTGATCGACATGGGCACCAAGAAGCTCCAGCAGGATCGGGAATTCAACTTGGATAACCGTCGTGTTACCGCATCCGAGCAGGCCAATAACCAAAATATCGCCGAAGGACAGTTCAAGCTCGGGCAGGCACAGCAGGAAGCTACAGGTAACCAGCAGTATGCCTCCGTAGCGGGACCGGCGCTTCTCAACTCTCTCCTCGATCAAACCAACTCTTACGAGCAGTCGGGGAAGAAGCCGCTGATCTCGTCAGAACAGCTTTCCGCGGCCATCAACCTGAAGCCGGAACAGCAAATGAAGCTGGCGGAATTGGCGATGAGCGGCCTTCCCAAGACCACACCGAAGGAGTTCCGCGACATTCCGATCACAATCGACGGTCAGCCAGGATCGGCCACTGCGGTTTACGACGACAAGAGCGGAACATTCAATGTGGTTCCGGTTGGTGGATCTTCGGGAGGACTTTCCGGTCTGCCAAAAGATCTGGCTCCCTACGCTCAGGACTTCATCGACGCGGGCAAGGAAACGGGACTCGATCCCAAACTTCTGGCCGCAATCTCGATGCACGAAACTGCCAATGGCACTTCGAGCGCCTTCCGCAACAAGAACAATGCGATGGGCATCTCGGACAATTCAGGACCGACTCAGCAGAATTCGGTTCGGGACTCCATCTTCCGCCAAGCCCGCACGCTGGCCAATCCGAATGGCCCTTACCGCGGAGTTCAGACCTTGGCCGATCTCGCGAAAGTCTACGCTCCGGTCGGAGCCGGGAACGATCCCCGCGGACTCAATGGCGGATGGTCTCAGGGCGTGCAGGCAAATCTTCAGCGACTCTCGTCAGGCAACGGAATCACCGCAGGTGCCGTCAAATCCGAAGGAAGGCAACCTTCCCCGCTGGAGATCCAGAAGCAGCAACTGGAGATCGCCAAGATGGGACAGGACATCCAGAATCAGCAGCAGGACCGAGCCGACAAGGTTGAGGCCAAGGATCAGGCGAAGTGGAACAAGATCGATTCTGCCAACCGCACGATTCAGCTCGTTGACCAGATCGTGAAGAGCCCTGGATTCAGCCCGACCTACGGCACGTCGCTGAACATCGGCGGCCACTCGCCGATCGCCTACGCGGGTTCCGACAAGGCCAATACCAAGGCCATGGTGGATCAGTTCAAGGGTCAGGTGTTCCTCGATGCAGTTCAGGGCATGCGCGGCATGGGCTCTCTCTCGGACGCAGAAGGCAAGAAGCTGGAAGCAGCAGCATCCCGCCTTGGAAATACTGACATTTCCGAGAAGGAAGCGATGCAGGCCGCAGAAGAAATCAAGTCCATCCTGCGAGACTCGATCCGCAAGTCTGGCGGTCAGGCATGGGGCGATCAACCGAACGCAGAGGCAGAAACCCCGGAGCTTCGGGCGTTGCGTCTCAAGCAACTTCAACTGAGGTAAAATGCCTCTCACCGCAGAAGAAAACGAGTATCTATCGGCAGCCACGAAGAGGCATCTTGTCGAACAGGATGCCCGTGCTCAGGCCATCAATTCAATCCCGGAACCGGAGCCCGATCCTGCTCTGCCGGTGCAGCCTCAGATTCCTCGCAATCAGGCTCCCGGAGGCCTAGTTCCGCTCAATCAGCCGCTCTCGGCGGAGATGCGAGGATATCTGTCACCAGACGGAGGACTTACCCATGAGGGGGACGAATTCTACGAGCTTCAGCGCCTTGGAGTGTTCGATGATCTGGGGAATCTGACCGATAAAGGAAAGGCCTTTGCCTTGAATCGGGAGGAATCTCTCACAGCGCCAACTCAGCTCTACAAGATCCGTCAGCAGTCAGGCTTGGATAAGCCTCCGGACTCTGACCTTGGCGATGAGATTGGATCCGTAGCCAAGTCTTTCTGGAATGCCGCAAAGGGAGCAAGCCGCCTCACCAACCCTCTCCAGCCGGTTCAGGACGTGCTTTTCAACGGCAAGTCTCTGGATCAGTACATGAGTGCTCAGTCCACGATGGCTCAGAGCTTTCTTGAGGGCTCTCTGGAGACTCCTGCATCGCTGGGAAATGACATTAGTGCTGGCGTAAAGGAACTGGGAGCCAAGATCCAGGGAGATGACGATGCTTACTGGCAGGCCAAACAGCAGCACGACCTCTTCCGTCAGGATTTGAGCGACATGAACGCCAGTCGGTATCTGGGTTACATGATCGGATCGGATAAAGTCGTGCAAGCCATGACCGCTGCGGACGATCAGGCGCGCAGGAATCTGGGAGACGAGCAATACAATCAGCTCCGGGAAGAAGGTCAGGCGGCAGGAGCGATCTTTGGTGATCCTACGAATTATCTCGCCCTTGGCGCTGGATATTTCGCTGAGGCAGGCCGTGCGACGCTGCTCTCTCGCCTGACCTCGAATGTTGAAAGAGCCACGGTAGCGGCATCAAAATCTGCCGAACTAACGGCCTCTGCTGCGAAGGCTAGAAACACGCTGGCATTTTCGGAGCGAGCGCTCGAATTGGCATCGTCCCAATCGGAGAAGCTTTATTCGATCGGCAACGTTGAGCGGGCTGCAACCGTGGCAGGGTTCGGAGATAGAATGGCAGAAGCCGTGCGAGTCGGTCGGGAGACTCTGCCAGTGCTGGAGCAGGGAGCGCAGACCCAAACAAATCTCCTCGAAAAACTGGCCCCAAGCGCCCAGCGTTCACAACAGATCCTAGATGTAATCGAACAGGCCCGGCAGATACGCGCCGTTCCCGCCCAGGTGTTCTCACAGGTCACGGATAGCATAGGGTCCGGTCTGGTAAAACTGGATGCAGCGCTCGGTTCAAATCTTAAGCGCCTGAGGGACGGCAAAGCCCTCCTGGCCGCCTCTGGAGTGGCTACAGGTCATCCTCTTCTGGCTGTGCCTTACGCAGCAGAGAAGGCGATTGCGGCAGGCCCTCTTCTCCAGAAGATCGGTGGCGTTTCGAAGATTCTTGGAGAGGAGCTAATTCAGGCCCGCGGGAGCGTTCCCTACTGGCGTCGCGTGGCCGAAAATTCGATGTCTTCGCCGCTGCTGCGGGCCACCGCTCATTTCATAGACACGGCTACGCTTGGAGGAAAGGCGGTTGATGCCGCGAAGACGATCGCTACCGGAACAGCGGCCGGTTTGCCAATGCAATTGGCCTTCCAAACGCTTTCTGATGACGGTCAGTTGTCTGCTCACACCTTCAACAAGGCGTTGGCTAACTCTCTTTTCTTCGCCGGAACAGGTGCCGCGGCCGGCGCGATGGTCAACGGTAGCCTCAAGGCCAAGCAGCTTCAGACCGCCGGGGACGAGATCAATTTCCGGCGCAATCTGCCGGAGGATCAGTTGCCCATCTACCAGAGCATCCCGCTTGGAACGCGCAGGGCCTTGGGTGCCTATCAGGCCGCATTCCCGTCGCTGAATATCGAGCTCAAGGACACCGGAGCCAGCTTCCATAATCCGGAGACCAATACGGTTTCGATCAATGTCAGGTCGGGAAGGATTCTTGAGCCCCTCATTGCCCACGAGGTTCAGCACTACATCAACGTCAAGGGCCAGATGGAGGACGGGATTGCCACAACGCTTGTGGGAGATCCGAACGTCGGAACCGGAGGGTTCCTGAAGAGCAAGGATGGCAAGCTTGATCCCAATTTCTCGGCATTCATCGATCGCTATAATTCCGCCGGAAAACAGGACGGATTGCCTCCTCTGTCCGAGCGTCAGGCGGCGATTGAATACTTCACGGAGGCCGTTACTGACGATCTCACAAACAGCGTCCGAACCGGAGAGCTTCAGCAGGCCGCCGGTCGAACCTACGGCTCACGAGTGGTCCGCAATCTGGCCAGAAAGCTAGTCGGTCAGGATGCCCTGCTTTCTGACATGTGGCTTCGTATGGGCGGCGCAAAGGACGCCTCGGGACGTATGGTCCAAGGAAACGGCTTACTCGCGGACGGAATCCGGGAACTGCCGTTGGCCAAGGAGATCAACCGGCGCGTGCTGGAGCAAATTGCCGGTACTGCTGATCGCCGGAGAATGGCGCAGGCTCAAACCCAGCCAAAGCTGGATGAACTGGCACCAATCGACATGACCCGACCCGAGATCCAGGACACACTGGTTTCGGTCTACGATGTCGGCCCTGACGGGAAGGTCGTTCGGGATGAGAAAGGCAACCCGGTTCCTATTTCACCCGAAGTCGATAAGCAGCGAGAGAAGGCCGGAGAATCGGTTGAGGATGATCTGAAAACCAAGATCGACCGCGGCGAGAATGTCAGCGCCGAAGTGCAGCCTGACGGGACAGTTGAGGCCAAGTCCCTGCCGGATGACACGCTGACCAAAATGGGCGAGCAATCCAATCTGAACGAGTATCAGATGGCGAATGCCCGCATGATCAACGATGCGGCCAAGGATCTGACGGGAGAGACGTTTCTGATCTCATATCAGAAGGCCACCAAGACTTCAGGCAAAAGCAAATCCCTCGCTTCTTTCCCGGTGGAACTGAAAGAGGTCGCATTCTTCGGATGGAAGACCAACAAGGCCAAGAACCTTCTGGCGTTGGCTGTGGATACCCGAAAGCTGGCCGACAACGTTCAGATGCGTGCCGCTAGCGCGAGAGGCAAGAGCCTCTATGGGGGCAACACGGTGGCGATCATGCAGGATGTCCAAGCTGCACTGGATATGCACCGGAAAGGACAGCGGACCGACTCCTATTATTCTCAGAAGTACGGTGCGAAAGGTCCACAGCACAAAAACTTCATCAATTCAGTCTTCGGATTGGCCACCGAGAGCCAGAAAGAATTCAACCCACTCTTTGCAGAAGACAGGATCGGATATGATCAGAACGTGGTGAAAACCTACCGGATCGATCGCATCAACCAGATGACTCGCCTACAAGGAAGAACGCCGATCCCCTACGGCTACATCCCAGTGAAGCAGAATTGGCTTCCCAACGGAGTGCCGGAGATTTCATCTAGGAACGTGCCTTCATCACCAATCGAAATAGCTGCTAAAAATATAGAATCTATTGGGGGGAAGTTGGATGTCAGCGAATCTCCTTATGGGATAGTGGTATCCAGAATTGTGGTTCCAAAAGAAAGTAGAGGCAAAGGGATTGGGACCAAAACCATGGAAATGATAATCGGTCACGCTGACGCCACCGGGAAAACGATTTTTCTCTCACCTTCTTCGGACTTTGGAGGAAGCCTTAAGAGGTTAAGGAATTTTTACTCTGCAATGGGATTCGTTGATAACAAGGGGAGGAATAGGGACTTCTCATCTAGAGAGACCATGATCCGATTGCCTGAGGAACAACGATGAAAACCAAAAAGAACAAGCTCCCTGGATTCATGACGGACGTCGTCGAGCGCGCCGTTGAGTCGAAGATGGCGACTCAGAAGATCGAGCTGATGGACCCGAACGCGGTTGCGAACATCCTCATGATGCGGGCTGAGGGGGAGACCGTGTCTGCCATTGTGAGAGAATCCGGCTACAGTCGCCCCACAATCAAGCGCCTCCTTCACGATCACGAGGACACGGTTAACGATCAGCGCAAAAGGGCCGCTCTAAACATGGGGTATGCCTCCGCAACCTACACCGACCTGCTCATGAAACGAGCGGACCAGCTTTCTGAGGATGATGAGGAATTGCGCAAATTGAACCCCAAGGATCTGGCTCTTACTGCCGCCATCATGCAGGACAAGAGCGATTCGGCAGCGGGCAGAAACACGATCGTGATCGAGCATCGCAAGGGTCCAACTTTGGATGACGCCAGCGCCGTGATAGCCGCGGCCAAGAAGCGCATTGCCGACAAATCGAGAGACGGAGCGATTGATGTTTGATTGGACGCCACACGAGATTCTGAAGCCTCCGACGGATGAGGAGATCGTCCTGTTGGAACCGGAGGAATTGGTCGAAATCCATCGCATCTATCATGAGGCGATCAACAATGCCAATCGGGACCCTTACCGGTATGGGTACAGCATTCCCCGCTGGGAACTGGTAGAGAGTGATCTTGAGGAATTCAACGAAGCACTGATCCTTGGAGGAAACCGGAGCGGCAAGACTGCCTTCAGCGCCCGAGCCGTGGTCAAGGCTGCGATCGAGAATCCCGGCAGCGAAATCTTCTGCTTCGCGCAGACCACGGAGGTCTCCGTGCGGCAGCAGCAGAGCGCCGTCTATTACTGGCTGCCTCCCGAACTGAAGGAGAAGAAGACCAGTGACATCACCTACATCAGCTACACCCAGAAGAACGGCTTCGCCGACGCATCGCTGATCCTGCCGAACAAGAGCCAGATCATTTTCAAGACCTACACGCAGTTCCAGAACAACGACACGATTCTGGAAGGCGCGGAACTTGGCAGCAAGAACCCGAATTGGATCAACATCGGGTGCTGGCTGGACGAGTATTTGCTCGGCCCGGAACTGATCGAAACCCTTCGCTTCCGTCTCGCGACCAGAAACAGCAAGATGATTGTCTCGTTCACTCCGATCGACGGATGGACCGAGGTCATCCGCGAGTATTTGGACGGAGCCATTACGGTTCAATGGAAGAGCGCAGAGCTTCTCAAAGGAGAGCGCGTGCCATTCATCCAGCGCAGCAAGAAGCGAAAGGCCGCGGTGCATTATTTCCACTCGGAGGACAATCCTTTCGGCGGTTATCAGCGCATCAAGCAGGACCTAGAAGGCCAGCCTCGGGAGAAGATCCTGATCCGAGCTTACGGCGTTCCGACGAAGAGCTACTCGTCCAAGTTCCCGCGCTTCTCGAAGGATGTTAACGTGGTCAAGCACGACTCCATCCCGACCGAAGACGTTACCCGCTACTGCATCATCGACCCGGCGGGCCGCAAGAACTGGTTCATCACCTGGATTGCCGTGGATGCCGCGCAGTGCTGGTGGGTTTACCGGGAATGGCCGGACATCGGAGAAGGCGAGTGGGCAGAACAGGGCCAGAATGGCAAGTGGCGTCCCGGATCGGGAGCCAAGGGGCAAGGGAAGGGTATCAAGGACTACATCGATCTGATTCACCAACTAGAAGGCGACGAGGAGATCTTTGAATACCTGATCGACCCCCGTCTGGGAGCTTCCAAATACCAAGCCGCAGACGGGGAAAGCTCGATCATCGAGGACTTGGAAGAGCACGATTTCGTTGCGGTGCCAGCTCCCGGAGGAATGATCGAAGACGGAATCCAAAAGCTCGTCGATAAGATGGCCTACAACCCGGAAAAGGAAATCGACGGCGTGAACCGGCCAAATTTCTACATCTCTGATCGCTGCGAGAACACAATCTCGTCACTGGCCGAATACACCGGCGACGACGGCAAGGACGAGGCGTGGAAAGATCCAATCGATACCATGCGCTACGCTGCTTGTGCTGAGATCGACCACGTAGCCACCGGTTCGCCAGTTCGGAGAAGATCGAGAGGCGGTTATTGACTTAATCCTGAGTGAAACTATAAGGATTCAGAGATGAATTGGGAGAACGCTATCAAACAGTCTGAAATCGAGACGATCCATAATCTGGGTCCGAACTCTTTCAAGCGATGGCGTGACAGAAATCTGGTTCGCGGTGACGACTGGGACAAGAATGGAAGGGTGATTTATCTCACGGTGCAAGCCTATGAGAAATACAAGTCCTCGCTGGGGTCACCTAATCCTAACGAATCAGATAATGATTCTGACGAAAAGCAGGAAGGAATGCTTCGTCTCAGAATCGTGAAGCCAGCCAAAAATCCCTGCTTCGTCTACGGGGATCTGGAGGGGAAGTGTGTTCCGGTTCGGTGCAAGCGCTCGGAATCTCCCAAGCTGATGCGCAAAACGGTCAATGTGTCTGTCTCTGAAGATAGCGGAGAGCCGGTTTACACCTACGTCCGATGATCGAGGAAATTTCAGATCCAGATTTGGTCTACGCTAGCAATGAGCCGGACGTGAACGCGATCCGGACCGTCTACGAGTGGACGATCAACAATCTCGATTACTATTTCTGGCAGTGCGCCCGTTCCTATGAGGAGCGCAATTGCTGGTGGCCTGGGAAAAGCCCGGACTTGCGCAAGAATGGCGCTGCCGCTTTCCCATGGCCTGGAGCCTCTGACATCGAGGCTCCGGTTATCGATGAGCGCTTGATGGCTCTGAAAGCGAACTGCATGAATGCCATCTCCCGGTCACACATCCGGGCCTATGGCGTCAATACGCAGGACATCAATCGGGCTCAGGTCGTTTCATCCTTCCTGAAATGGCTGATGGTTTCCGGAATCCCGGAGTTCAAATCCGAGATTGAGAAGTCCATTGAGCACCTGTTCGAGAAGGGGTTGGCCATTACCTACGTTGGGTGGCAGCGCGAGATGCGGACCATTCGTCAGATTCGAACTCTTGATGAGATCTATCAGGTTTCTGCGGAACTGGCGGAAATGATTCAGGAAGGCACGGATGACGAATCGGCCTCAGCAATCCTCGTGCAGACCTTCCCGGGTCTTTCGGATAAACGAGCCAAGAAGGCTGTTCGCGATCTCCGCAATACTGGAGAGGCTGAGATTTGTTTCTCCCGTCCTCAGGTGGACCGACCCATGGTGAGGGGGTGCATGCCGGACGGTGACGTGTTTTTCCCTCCGTATGTCACCGATCCTCAGCAGGCTCCTTACGTCTTCTGGCGCACGTGGATGACAGCCCAGCAGATCGAGAAGGCAGTAACCTTGATGGGATGGGATGCCCAGTGGGCGGAATACGTCATCCTCCATTGCCGCGGGATGGGAAGCGACCGCATTGACGGAGAATATGCGACGCGGTCTCCCCGCGACAACGGTCCGATTCTGACCGACAACAATGAGCTGGTGATGGTCGTTTTCGCATACCAGCGACTCATCGACGATGAAGACGGATCGGAAGGCATTTACCTTACGATCTTCAGCCCATTCTACAGCGGAGATTCCGGCGCTCCTGGCTACGCGAAGCACGAGCTTACCGGCGACCAGGATTACCCATTCATCGCCACGAAACTGACCAAGAGCGAGCCCCGTCTCTACGACCTGCGCACCCTTCCGGAGATGATGAAGGGGCTCCAGCGCCAAGTGAAGATCGAGCGTGACCAGCGCATCGACAGATCCAGCCTCTCAACAAATCCCCCAATCCAGCATCCGGCGGGCCGTCCTCCGACTCAGATCGGACCTGGAGCAATGTGGGGCTACCGCAGGGTCAATGAAGTCCAGTACGCCACCATCCCTCAGCAGGCTCCATCATCTATCGAAATCGAAATGACGATGCTCAAGCAGGCCGACGACTTGGTTGGTCTGAACTTCGAGAATCCGAATTACACGATCCGCCAGCAATACTACGTGGACAAGGTTCTGGACCACGTCCGCGATGTCGTCAAAATGGCGTGGAAGGCATACCAGCGATTCGGTCCGGATTCCGTATTCTTCGAAGTCGTCGGGGCCAACGGCCCTACTCAGATGCAGAAGGGCGATGCAGACGAGGATTTCGACATCTACATCTCTTTCGATACGCAGTGGACCGATCCGGATTCGTCCGAGAACAAGCTGAAGGCATTCAGTTCTCTCCTGCCTCTGGACGGCATGGGACGCATCGACCGCGGCAAGCTGATCGAGGTCATGGCCTACGCGATTGATCCGGGCATGGCGTCCTACATCATCCAGCCAGCCGATCAGGCCCAGCAGGAAATGATCCGCCTAGTGACGGACGACCTTTCCAAGATCTACGCTGGGGTGGAAGTAGGAGCGCAGCCGAACGGCTCTCAGGTCGCCCTACAGGTCATTCAGCAATGGATGCAGCAGCCCGACGTTGTGCAGCGCTACCAGGCAGACGAGTCATTCAAGGATCGTGTCGATAAATACATCGGCCAGTATCAAATGCAGATGGCTCAGGCCCAGAACGCTGAGATTGGCCGAATCGGTACGGCTCCAGCTCAATTCCAGGGAACCAACGTAGGCGCAGCATGATCGAAGGACTCACCGTTCAGTCGGCAATCGCCCATCTTTGGCACATCGACCAATACCGCTTCCTCTTGGAGAATATCGTCCAGAGGCGGAATGATGCGGTTAGGGATTTGGAGAAGTGCAAAGACCCCTATATGACCATGCGTGCGTCGGGCAAGATCATCGCTTTGACGGACGTTTTGGACGAACTGATGCCCGACTGGGACGCTCCTCCTCCCGATTAGGATGGCACCACATCCATGCCGCAAGCAGGTAGAGCAACCCAGATAACATTGCCACCCAGACCAGAGCTTGCAGGAAAACGGTCATTAGAAGGGGATATCGTCGTCTTCGTCTCGGCCTCCAGCAGTAGATTGCTGTCTCTGCTGGTATCCTTGCGCTGGGCGCTGCTGTTGCTTGCCGCCGTTGCCTAGGATCTTAGCGCTTCCAACATACGGGCCCTTCTCTCCAGCGTCTCTGGCGTCTTTAGGGATGTCCTGCTGGACCGAGTAGTCGTTGCCGAACTGATCTTGGCCGTCCCGGTTAAGCCAAAGGACGAAGCTCGCGTAGAGACCCTTCTTGCCTGCGAACAGGAAGCGCTTGTCGATCTTCTTGACGTCGATTCTGAGGGAAATCCTTTCAGACACCTCGCCATTATTCACACCTAGCCCTTAATCACAAGTAAATCGATCCATTTACTAATGATTGCTTGACCGCTAATGATTTTTCTGGCATTGGCACGTCATCGCCCACGCCGGGGCGCAACACGGTGGCCATATGGCAAAGAACACTACGGACGCAGCCCCCGCAGAGGCAGCAAACGACAACCTGTCAGAAGCATCCCTCATGGGACTTCTGGGAGCCGTAACGGAAGATTTCGCAGAGGTTGAATCGGAAGAGGAATCCGAGGATTTGGAGCAAGCCGAGGAGGCTGACGAATTCGAAGAGGAATCCGATGAAGAGGCCGAAGAGGAGGAATCCGAGCCGGAAGATGACCAACCGGAAGCGGAAGAAAATCCGAAGAAGGGCCAACGCAAGCTCGATGCTCGCTTTCGAAAGCTGACGCAGGAGCGCAATGCCCTCAAAGCGGAAATTCAGAGGCTGAAGAACGGAGAAGGAGCGGCAGATCCGCTGGCGATCGACTCTAACGAGTCCAATCCATTCAAGGGGGTTGAGACTGTAGAAGCGTTGAAGAACCAGAAGAAAAACCTGACCGAAACTCTGAAGTTCACGGAGCGACTGTTGGACGATCACGACGATTCACACCTGGACGACGTGATCCATACGGAAGGCGATAAGGAGTTCACCAAACGCCAGATCAAGCAGGCCAACCGGAATGCTCGTGAAGCGCTCGATGAACACATTCCTGCCCAGTTGAAGGTGATTGAGAACGCGGAAAAGCGCGAACAATCCATGGCGGCCTTCGTCGCCAAAGCTGAACAGGACGTTCCCGCCATTACCGAGGAAGGTTCGACAGTCAAACAGGCATACGAGGCAATGATGGCTTCTCCGCATCGGGAGGCGATCAGGAAACACGTTCCTGAGATCTACCCGGAACTACCCTGGTTGTTCGCCCACGCCGCGAATTCTATCTACGGAGGCGCTAAGAAGGCAGTCAAAGTGAACAAGGCATCCGCAGCGCCAAATGCGTCTGTGCGGGTCCCTTCAGCTCCAACAAGAGGAGCGGCTGTCTCTCACAAGCCTGCGATGGGAGTGAACAAAGCGGCATCCGCAGCAAAAGCAGCCTTCGACCAGTCCGGCAGAAGCTCGGATCTGGAGCGACTTCTGGCAGCCACACCATTCAGATAAGATGTCCATCTCTACCACCTTCCAGCCCAACGCACCAGCCGCACGTACTGGGCAGGGCTCTGCCATCCTGAACCGGGAAGACCTCTCGGATATGCTGACCATGCTCGATCCGGAGGACACTCCGATCACCTCCATGGCCAAGAAAACCAAGGCCAAGTCCACCCTGCATGAGTGGGGTGTTGACCGCCTTGACGCGCCGATGAACCTGCCAGTTGCTGAAGGAGCGGACGTTTCCGCATTCTCCGACAAGTTCAAACAGCAGGCCCGCCTCGGCAACTACGTTCAAAAGTTCCGCCGTCCATGGCTCGTTTCCGACATGCAGGAAGCCGTCGATTCCGTCGGCCCCGCTCGCTCGGCACGAGCCGAGATGAAGGCGATGAAGGAACTGAAACGCGACATCGAATTCGTCGTGTGCTCCGATGCGGACCGAGTGGTTCAAGACGGCAGCGGCGCGGCCTATGCGATGCGAGCCCTAGGAACGTGGATCAACTCCGCTGGCCCCGCAGATGTCCCGGTCGATTACCGCACTCCGGCGGCTTCGATCCTGACGGCGGCTCCGACGGAAACCACGTTCAATGCTCAGCTCGCCTCCGGATTCACTGTCACTGGCAGCGTCAATCGCTTCACTCTCGTGGCAGGCACGGCGCTTCGCTCCGTGATCTCTAACTTCACCCGAGTGGACGGCAACGCGACTCAGGGAATCTATCAGGTCACCCAGCCAGCCGACTCCAAGAAGATCACCTTCGCGGTGAACGTCTACGATTCCGACTTCGGTTTCGTGAACATCATCAACGGCAACCCGGCCTGCTTGCCGAGCAACACCCGCGGCTATCTCATCAATCCTGACTACATCGAGATCGCCTCGCTGATTCCGATGCGCTCCCGCCGTTTGGAAGACCAAGGCGGCGGCGAACGTGGCTTCTGCGACGCAACCCTCACGCTCGGAGTCAACGATCCCCGCGCTCACGGCAAGATCGCCTACTAACCCCGAACTCAACCACTATTATGCCAGTCTTAGTCAACAACGAGGATCGGGATTTCAATCAGTACTTCTCGTTCAATTACCAGCAGCTCAAGGACCCGACGTTCCTGTCGAACCTTGGCGCTACGAACGAGAAGATCATCGGCTACGTTCAGCCGGGCGGCGCGGTCAACATCGCGTGCATCTACGTCGGCACAACTCCCGTGGGAGCCACTGACCTCGTCTTCAGCGCGGGCGTCACGGCAGCCACTCCGACCGAGTTCATCAACCTCGCAGACCTCGATGCTCTCGTGGCTGCGGACTACAACTCTGGATCGGCTCTGTCGAATACGAGCAACCTGCGCCTCTACGTGAACAACACCACGTCGCCGGTTCCGATCTACATGCGAGTTACTGGAACCCTGGCCAACCTCACGGCGGGTTCCTGGATCGTGGCGTGGCACTCGTTCAACCCGCGCCGTTTCTTCGTCCAGGGCAATTAAGGGGATTCATGACGGCGTGACCTGTTATTGGGGCAGGTCACGCCACTTTTCCCATGATCGAGGAATTCACAGAAGAGCAGATGACTCGTGCGCTGGTGGCCGAGCTATGCAGCGGCAGAAAGTTCATGGAACAGAATCAGAAGTTCCGTGAAGACGAAGCCGCCGCAGAGGCGAAGCAATACGTCGGCCATAAGGTGAAGACCCTGCTTGGGAAGCATGTCCTCTCCATTCCTCAGCACGAGTTCTTCACCATGGGCCAGAAATATGGTCCGGAATGCTGGGGAGATCGTGAGTTCATCCGCGATGTCGGACGTCTGAATCCTCATCTCCGATCTAATCGAGTCTGATGCAGAACTACGCTTACGCCGACGTTGAGAACACGATTGGAGCCTTGGCTGGAGTCACCAGATTTGAGGCGACGGAGAAGCGTAATCTAAAAAGACTCATCAACCGCCGTGCTAGGCAGGCGTACCGGCGCTGCGATTACTGGCCTCGCTACCTGGTCGTTGGCCAAAAGCGATTGCTTACTGAAGATGGTCTCGTTCCCGGAGGATATGACCTTGGAGCGCAGATCGACACTTTCCTCCGAATTCACGTTCAGGAACCATTTAAGAGGTGCTCCGCTCAGGAATATAGGTTCTTCCCTGCGACTTTCGGAACGGCACAAGTGATCGATCCATGCTTGGCAAAGGTCCCGATCGATACGATCAATTCAGTCGTAACAGAAGGAGGTCAGGCGACTTTATCGATCAGTCAGCCAGATTCAACGTACTGGGCATCCTACCTTTTCAATAATTCGGCTCAGGTCACGATCTCAGGCATCGAAGGGACCCCTTTCGACGATGCTATCAACGGCGACCATGACGTTCTGATCGACTACCCTGACACGCAGAATCTGGTTCTTACGTTCTATCCCGATCCTTCGTTTGGAGAAGTGACGATGATCCTTAGTGGAACCATTTCTCCTGGAATCGACTCGCAGCTTTTCAACACGGGAACAAACCTTGGCAAGACAGTCTGGACCAACAATGGCGTTCCCATAAACGAACTCCAGCTTCCGGATGGAGATTACATCCGCTGCTACTGGACTCAGACAATTTTCCCATCATTCACGGGCTTCATCCTAGTGGCGTTCACTGTCGTCGGAGGCGTTTCTACTCCTCTCGGGCAATGGTCATCCACGCAGGATGTCGCCACTCCTGATCTGGTGACGTTCTGGGTTCCAAATGCTGGAGAGACCGGAACGCCAAAGTTTAATGCCGTTAAGGCGATCACTAACAGCAGTACAGTAGTTAACGGCAAGGTCGCTGCCCGCGCCTGCTACGTGACCTACAAGAAGGCCCTCACGGATACCTTCGGCATTGGTGACGGAGAGAACCCAAGCATCCCGAGGGAGTGGGCCGACTTCGTCATTCAGGGCACTTACGCCGACTGGCTGCGAGCTGAAGGTCAGACCGACAAGGCAGCCGCAGAAGAAGCAATGGCGGAAGAATACATGCTCGACCAGCTACAGGAAATAGAAGCGCAGGGATACAGCCAAACAGTAGGCAGGCGCATCTGGACTAACCTAAACTCTTATCCCTCCTACCTATGAGCCGGGCAGACGGAAAACTGGACGAGGCGCATGCATCTTTCCTGTATGGAGAGTCTCTTACCTCAACGGAGAAGACGACGCTTCAGGATCAGCTAGGAGTGAATGGTGCTTCATCGGCCATTCAATCATACGTCAATTCCACGTCGGCAAAATCATTTGGCCAACCCGTTAGCACGGCGATCGTAATGGGCGACTCGCTAGGGGTTTTCACCTCTGGTCTTGATGATGGATCAAACGGCCTTCTGGTCTACAACTCCCGTGGCTATGCCGCTCAAACTAGAAGCCTACTGAACCAACTCATTGAGTATACACCTTACACAGCCGGTGGGCGCATCCCTTTCGCTACCGGAGGATACAGTTCGAGCCAGATACGGTCTGTCCTTCTGCCTCTGGTCCTTGCCGCTACAGGAGATGCGGTGATCTGGATGTGCGGCACGAACGATGCCCTCTACGGAGATCCATCCACTTACGTGGCAACCTACGTGGACAACATCGTCTACATGGCCAATGCTATTAGGGCGGCTGGCAAATATTCAATTTTCGTAGAGCCTCCTCCTATTGCGAACGCGGTTCTGCCAGGTAATCTAGGGCCAAAAATCGCCGCGCTTTGGCAAGCATCCGAACCAGCATTGATTGGCACCGGATCTCTCTACGTCAGGTCAGCCAAAGCTCTTGAGCTGGTTCCAGGATCTCGAACCGGGATAGGCAATCCCGCTTATTTCGAGTTCAACGGAGCAGGGGTTCACTTTCTTGATTCCGGAGCCGCCTTGCAGGCCAAGGACGTGAGGGACGTCATGTCATCCTGCCTGAATTTGACTGGAGTTCCCTACAGCACTGCCGGACGAACCAACGTTCTGACCAATCCTCAGCTTACTCCTCAATCCGGATCTCCCGGTCCTGGGCGTCCTACTGGCTGGGCAGTGCCTCTCATCGCATCAGGTGCTACCTTGACTGAATCGGTGGTGGATAATGGAGACGGCAGCTACAACTACCGAGTAAATTACAACCACGGCACCGCCACCTCTGAGTCATTCGTTTTCTGCAATACCAATACCACGTCCACGCTTGGTTCTAAGGTCTGCGATTCGATTGTAAAATTCAAGATGGTGTCCGGCTCCATGAGCCGTGTGACTCTGGATCTCTACGCCAACAATCTTTCCCTGAGCATCGCTCAGGACAATTACTCGACCCGAGTTTCAGGCACTCCAGCAACCTACACATTCCCGGACGGGACGATTTGCCTGAGGACTCCAAAGGTCACTAGCCCTTCGGGGGCCACACAGCTTTATCCGGTCATTCGATTGGTAGGGAATGGAACCTTCGACATCATCGGCAGCAACACGGAGGGACCTCAGGTTCGAACCTATCCATGAGCCTGATCCTCGCCATCAACCTGACGATTGGGACCGGCACGCTTGGATCGGGCGGAGTGCTGCCTGCGAACGTCCGAATCACCGAAGACACTCCTTCACAGGTCCGAATCACTGAATCTGGAGACGAACGCGTAACTGAGTCATGAGCGTTAAAATCACACAGCTACCAGCTATTGCCGTTGCTACGGTTGATCCGGCAAATGACGTGATGGAGATTTCGGACGTCTCTTTATCGACGTCCAATAAGATCACGGTAGCGAATCTGTTTGCCGCCATGAGCGCAGGAGGAGCACCGGATGGAACGAATTCGGCTCCGTCCTACACCTTTTCCAGCGAGCCAAACACCGGCTGGTACAAGGAAGCCACGGCCCGTGTAGGACTGGCCATCTCAGGCACGCAAACCCTAAGCCTACGCAGTGGCACCGGCACGATTGTGATGGGCAGCAGCGGCGGACTGAATTGGACCGCAGGTGCTCCCAACGCGACGGCTGACACATCCATCAAAAGATCTGGGGCCGGAGCGGTAACGGTCACTGACAACACCGGAACGGCTGGGACGGGGGCTTTTTCTGCCGCTGCAATTTCCGGAACCACTGGATCATTCTCTGGCAGCGTCACCTCAACGAATAGCCTGATTGCTGGGGGCGGATCCGCTGTTGGGTGGACCGGAAGAGCCCTGTTTTCTTCTCCCGACGCTACCAATATTTACGTTCGCAATAACGCTAACAACGCCTATGCGGCGCTCACTCTGGCGCAGATCATAGACGGCAACAAGGTGATCTCTTCCACAAACGGAGCGCAGACGATTAACGCCACGAACTTCAGATTCCCATTCGCTGCTGCTGCGACATCTGCGGTCATCACCAATACTTTGGCAACAGCGAACTCAATTGTTCAGGGAACAGTGGCCACCGCGGACATCAACATGAAGTCTGTTGTTTGCGTTGCTGCTGCCGGATCAATCACCGTTACAGCAAATACCGCTCCAAACGCCCAGACCTTCGTCAACATCACTTTAATCAACTAATGACCATCGAAGTAAAATCCCTCGAAGAGGTTCTGATCGACGGAAAGCTGAAGGGCACCGTTCTGGACGTTCTAACCTCCGACAACAAGGCCGACCTGTGGTTGGCTCTTTGCGCATGGCGCGATGGATTTCTGACTGCGAAGGCCGCCGAGATTCAACAGGTGGTAGTGGCCAAGTCCGAAACTGAAGCTGAACTGGCAACGGCAACTGCCGCGGCAGCCGAAGCGCAGGCCATCATCCAGGAACACGAGGCCAAGATCGCCGAACTGGAGGCCAAGATCCCTGCTGAAGTCCCGGAATCTCCCACCGAAGAAACTGAATGAAGAAACTACTCATCGCCCTCCTGTGCTCTGTCAGCGTCGCGTCTGCGGGTCTGTTCGACAACATGTGCCGGATCGAGCAAGTCGATCCTACGAGCACCTACACGTTCTACAACTGGATCGGTCCTTTGCCTTCCGGCAAAGATGGCTTGGTAGTGTGGGATCACACGCTGAACGGCGGCATCGGATCTCTGACCGGCGCTCAGTTCAGCAGCGACTTCACGCTTTCCGGCGGTGTCGTCTCGCTCACCAACGGTCCGAGCACGCCGACGTTCCAGAACACTCCGAGCCGCGGCATTCAGACCGTTGCGGCAGCAGCCAATGGGTTTCAGGTCAGCTCGACTAAGGTTGCAGACGTGTCCTATTCAATGCGTTTCAGCACAACTGCCACGATCGGCGGAGCTTCGAACTGCGAGGCTGTGCTGGAGATCTGCGCAACCAATTCCGCCACTGCCACTGACTGGATCGAGATCGATCGCTGCGGCAACGGCCAGACCATCTCCCTGGCAGTGACCCTGCAATCGGTTCAGACGACCGTTGGCAAGGTCAGCGGCAAAGTTCCGGCAGGTTGGTATGCCCGCGTGCGCCGAGCCATCCAAACCGGCACCAGCAGCGTCACTGCCGTCAGCGGCCAAGAATACATTCCATGAAACTGATCTTCCTTCGCGCCATGTCCGGCATGGCCGGTCCAATTACTACGACTCTCACAGGGATCGTGGCTGCGATTCTGGCCAAGCTAGCGATCGTCTCCGGATGGTCGTGGCTAGATGAGGAATTCCAGAAGACAATCGTCGGCGGGTGTGGGCTTGCCTGTGCGCTTCTGACGAACGTTCTGGCGGTCTACCTCAACGGGCAAGGCGTGAAGGAGGTGCAGTCCCAACTACAGGCCGCAGATCCTTCGCTGAAGGTTGACGGAGTGGCCGGTCCTGCAACGCAAGCCGCAGCCGTCACGGCAGTAACAACCGGCCCAAATACTCCATGAAACTCATCGCAGCGCTTTCGATCCTCGCCCTGTGCTCGTGCGGCACCGGCACCACTGTCACGTTCGGCAAGAACGGCATCGAGATCACCCCGCCTCCGGGCCAGATCGTCATCCCAACTGGTAAGTGAATCATCATAACCTGATTCGTTGATATGAAGAACGAGAATGGCGACGACCCCATCTGCCGCTTCTCAGATGGAAGCTACGGGTATCCTAGTGAAACCAAGTCTAGTGCAGAGACAGACGATTCTCCTGCTATGATCTCAACGTTCTCCGGCCTAGGAGAGAGCATCATAAATTTTATTGTGGAATCGAATTTGGTTCATTCCGATACGCAAGATCCGGCCATCCTGATTTGGAGCGGAAGCGCTCCTGAGCAGATCGAGAGCAGGGTTAAAGAATTCCTGTCTCATGGACCCTGACGTCATCCTAGAACAGAACGGTCTCAAGGCGCTGGGGTTCGATCCTGGCGTCCTTGATGGCGTCCGCGGTCCTAAGACCAATTCCGCCTATCAGGCCTTCCTGTTCTCTCTGAGGGGCAAGGAAGAGCACAAGGTGAAGGCTTCCTCTTTCGCCGACCCTGCCGACGTTGCCGCATTCCGGCGCTGCAAGGCCAACGGCGGCACGGACCAACAGTGCTTCAAGGTCGGCGATAATGGCATCGGTTGCTGGGGAGACGACACGACGGCAGATCGCCCGATGTGTGCCCTACCACCTGAAGACTGGTCCCCGCTGGGATCCAAAGCCCGAGGCGCAAAGGTTCTCGTGAAGGCGAACGGCAATTCCGTCGTCTGCGAACTGCGCGACACAATGCCTAAGAAGGCAAATATCCCGAACGGTGCAGGCATCGACCTGAATCCTGCCGCCGTGGCTGCTCTAGGCCTCAAGCCGCCCATCATGATCTCCGCAACGTGGGAGTGGGCATGAATCCTGCGAAGAGTAACGAATGACCATGGCGGCTACACGTGTAACGCTTGGCTGGGCGATCGCTTTCATCTTGGGCGGTGTCGCCACGATCTTTGGTGCCGGGTTCTTCATGGGGCCGCTAAAGGCCCTTCCCAGCGACGTGAGGGAACTTCGGGACAAGTCCGAGGCAAACACCCTCAAAACCGAGGTCGCGCTCGGGAAGCTTGATGTGACGATAAGCGCACTGAGCAAGAACGTCTCGGATCTATCCGACTCAATAAGGGATGCCAGGATTCTACGCAACGAGTT
>JACZCU010090076.1_pt1 | contig 42921 bp, 17 predicted proteins | sample 8641851 | NCBI WGS metagenome assembly JACZCU01 (sample SAMN15324605, study PRJNA640507) | soil metagenome | isolation source: monocropping sugarcane control | place: China: Luxin town, Laibin City, Guangxi Province | collected 2019-07-25 | depth 10cm m | reverse complement strand
GTTCATTCTTTATCGGCGGGCTAAGAGCCCGCCGCTCCACCAATCCTCTCTTCGTGGATCGCGCTTCCCTCACCATCCAGATACAAATACCGCTCACTCACCGACACAACCCACTTCATCCGACGCTCTAACTTCGCCGCGATCTCATCGATGAACCCGCGATCGAACGTGTAGATCGGGATCTCCTCGGCGCGATGAATGCGCGCGGCGCGCAACTGCGGAAGGAGATTGCGCGTGTCGCGATGCGAATACACCGCGACGCGTTCCGCCAGCTTGCTCGCGCGATGCAATCGCGCGGCATCGGGCGCGCCGATCTCGATCCACGTGGTGATGCGACCGGTGAGATCGCGCACCAGCACCGCGGGCTCGTCGGCATCCGACACGCCGCCGGCCGCGAACGCGATTCCTTCGACATACTCGAGGCAATACGCGAGCACGCGCGTGACGAAGTACTCCGGCGATTCCGAAGGGTGCATCGCCGCGCGAATGTCGAGCGTTTCGTACACGCCGCGATCGACGTCGGAAAGCTCGACGCCGATCGCGTACATCGTGGAGGTGAGCGCCATTACTCGACGTTCTTCACTTTCGTGATGGTGCCGAGGCCGTTGAGCTTCGATTCGGTTTCGGCGGCGGTGGTGTAGAGCAGGATCAAGACGTTGTTCGATTCGAAATGATCCGCGATCGTCTTCTTGATCGACTCCGGCGTCACGGCCTGCACTTTCGTCGCTAGCGTTTCGACGTAGTCGCGCGGCAATCCGTAAATCTCGATCGCCGACATCATCGACGCGAGAGCTTCCGCACTTTCGAGCGCGAGCAGGTTGCGCGCGAGGACGATGTTTTTCGCGCGCGTCACTTCGTTCTCCGTGATCGGGCCGTCGTGGAACTTCTTCAATTCGCCGAACGTCGCGTCGATGATGTCGCGCGTCGTCGCGTTGCGCGTGAACGTGCTGATGAACTGCGGACCCGGATTCACCCACGCGCTGAAGATGCTGCGAATGCCGTACGTGAGCGAGCGATTCACGCGAATCTCTTCGGTGAGTCGTGATGAGAATCCGGAGCTGAGCACCGCGTTCGCGACGTTGATCGCGACGTAATCGGGGTCATTGCGTTTGATGCCGATCGAGCCGATGCGTACCTGCGTTTGGTTCATGCCCGGTGCATCGACGACGAGCACTTTCTTCCCTTCGACCGCCTTCGGCGTACCGATGTCGATCTTCGCGACGTTGCGCTTTTCCCACTTGCCGAATGCAGCGCGTACGAGATCGAGCATCGGTGCAGTTTGAATTCCGCCGGCGATGGCGAGCACCGCTTCGTTCGGCGCGTAACGCGACTTGTGAAACGCAACGACGTCGTCGCGCGTGATCGACGGAACGGTCGTCGCTTTGCCTTGCGGATCGTGCGCGTAACGCGTGCCCGCGAGCAGCGCGGCGTAGAACTGCGACGTCGCGAACGCGTCGGGGTTTTCACCCGCGGCCGTGATTTCCGCGACGCGCTGCGTGCGCATGCGATCGACTTCTTCTTTCGCGAATGAAGGACGCAGCACGACGTCCGAAAGCAACTCGAGTTCTTTCTTCGCATCGCGCGAGAGGAACTCGGCGGTGATGGTCGTGGCGTCGCGATCCGTATCCGCGGACAAGCGACCGCCGGCGAAGTCGATCTCCGATGCGATCTGCCGCGCGTTGCGCGAGGCGGTGCCGGTCGTGAGCAGCGCGCCGGTGAGCGACGCGAGCCCTTCCTTGCCCGCGGGGTCGGCGGCCGAGCCGCTGCGAATGGTGAGTCGCATGTGCACGAGCGGATCATTCGCGCGCTCCATGAGCAGGACCACGAGTCCGTTCGGCAGCACGGTGCGCGTGTATGCGGGGAGATCGATGCCGCCCGCGGGAGGTTTGATGTCGATCTTCTGTTGCGCGTTGACGGAAAGCGCGAGCAGTGCGATGAGGATCAGAGCGTTGCGTTTCACTGCGCACCTCCGGCAGTTTTCTCGGGAATCACGAGCGTGACGACGGTGCGCTGTTGGTTCACGAACAACTTGTTTGCGATGCGCTTGATGTCGTCCTGCGTGACTTTCTCGTACGCATCGGCGCGCTCGAAGATCGCGGTCGGACTGCCGTAGCGAATCGCGCTGGTGCCGATGAGATTCGCTTTGCCGTCCATCGTCTGCATGTCCCGCGCGAGTTGTGCACGCAGTTGATTGCGCGCTTTCTGCAATTCCTCCGCGGTGACGCCGTTCGCGCGCACGTCGGCGAGCACCTCGTCGATCGCCTTCTCATTTTCCGCCGCGCTCTTTCCTTCCTGTGACTGCGCGTAAATCAGGAGCATGCTCGGATGATCGAGCCCGAGGAACGAGGCGGAGGCTTCGGTGGCAAGACTGCTGTAGACCAGCTTGCGATACAAACGCGACGACTCGCCGCGCTCGAGAATCGCTTCGAGCAACTCGATCGCCGGTGCATCGGCATCGCGCACCGCCGGTGTTTTGAATCCGATCATGACCGCGGGCAGCGCCGCATCTTTCTCGAGCGTGACGCGACGTTCGCCCTGCTGATCAGGCTCGGACTCGACGACCGGGAGGATGTTGCCGCGCGACGGAACGGATCCGAACCACTGGTCGACACTCTTCAGCAGATCCGCGGTATTGAAATCCCCGACGATGACCATCGTCGCGTTGTTCGGTCCGTAGTAATCGTTGAAGTAGCGCTTCGCTTCATCGAGCGTGATGGCGTCGAGATCCTTCATCCAGCCGACGACCGGCCACTGGTACGGATGCGCAACGAATGCCGCGGCCATCAGCTCTTCGTACATGCGCGAGCGCGGCACGTTGTCGGTGCGCAGTCGGCGCTCTTCTTTCACGATGCCGCGTTCCTGCTCGAGATTCTCGGTCGTGAGCCGCAGGCTTTTCATGCGATCGGATTCGAGATCGAGCACCGTGTCGAGCGCGCGCTTCGGAAACGTCTCCATGTACGCGGTGAAGTCGGTGGTCGTGTAGCCGTTGCCGCCGCTGCCGGCCATTTCGAGATGAAGATCGAGCTCCTTCGGTTTGAACTTGCCCGAGCCGTTGAACATCATGTGCTCGAAGAGATGCGAGACGCCGGTGATGCCCGGCCGTTCGTTGCGCGAGCCGACGCGATAGAAGACGTAGAGGCTGATCATCGGGATCGAGCGATCTTCCATCGTCACGACGCGCAATCCGTTCGCGAGCGTGTTCGTGCGGACGTCGTATTTCTGTTGCGCCGGTGCCTGCACCGCGGAGAACACGAGCAGTGCAAGCAACGGAATGAGGGGACGACGATTCATGGATTCCTCCGTTCGCGGCGAAGAGTAACGCGGCGCATCGCGCGGCCATATACAATCCGCGCCCGCACGCCGTTATGTTTCGCAAACTTCTACTCGCCGTTCTCTGGCTCTATTCACTGGCGCACTTCGCGGCGACCGGTGTTCGTCAGGCGTTACGCCTTTTCACGAGCGATTTTCTCGCCGCGTTTCCCTATGGAAAGATCGCGGAGTATCTCGGCCGGCCGGATATGTATCGCGGCAGTCTCGCCGAGCAGTGGGCGTGGGAGTTCGGCGCGCCGCCAGTGTGGCATTACGGGCCGTTGCTGCATCTGATCACGTTGCCGTTGTTTGCATTCAGCGATCTGCGAACGGCATTCACGTTCTGGCTGTTCGTGAATTTCATTTTTCTCGCGGCATCGCTGTGGATGCTGATCCGCGTGATGAGTGACGACCGGCCGACGTTTGCGACGATTTCGATCGTCGTCATCGTGGCGTTGAATTTCAATCCGTTATACGAGGCGCTGATCATTCGCGCGATCGAAGTGTTCGAGCTCATGTTGCTCGTCGCGGCGTTTACTTTCTATCGACGCGGACGAAGTGCCGCGGCTGGCGTTACGATCGGCCTCGCGGTGATGGCGAAGTTTCTGCCGCTGATTTATCTCCCGTACTTTTTCGTGCGTCGCGACTGGCGCGCGTTCTGGGCAGCGGTGGCGACGATCGTTCCGCTTGCGATCGCAACGCAATTCCTTTTGGGCTGGCAGCTCAGCGGCACCGTGCGGCAACTCACCGCGGCGAACGGCAGCTTCATCATGTTCGATGAAAACCAGAGTCTCGCCGGGGCGGTCTTTCGTCTTGTGAAATGGACCGGCAATCACGTTGATGGCGGGTTCGCGAGCCGCATCGCGATTCTTCTCGGGCTGGCGGCGCTCAGTGCGCTCTTCTTTCGCATCCGCAACAGCAAGGGGTTGCTCGATCTCGAATGGTGGATGCTCGCGACGGTGATGATTCTGCTTCCGCCGCACAATCAAAATTACTACGCCATCTTCCTACTGCCCGCCTATCTGTTCCTCGGCATCCGTTATCACGCCGAAAAGCGCTGGCGATCCATTCGCGGCGCGGTGTTCGCCGTGTCATTCCTGCTGGTCGCGCTTCCGGTGCCGATGTCGATCGTCAGCCGGATCATCGGCGTGCAGGCCTGGCCGATTTACCTGAAGGCCGGCCTGCAGTTCGCCGGCGCGGCGATGCTTGTCGCACTTCTGACGATAGAGCTCTTATCGCGATACGCATCGCGATCGATTACTTCTCGCCCTCCAATCTCGCCAGAGCCTGTTTCGCCTCTTCGAAATCGGGCTTGAGATCGAGCGCCATGCGGAAGTCGCGAATCGCTTCGTGTTTCTTTCCCTGCATCACATACGTCACGCCGCGGGCCGCGTAGCTCTGCGGATCCTTCGGATTGAGATCGATGACATGCGTCATGTCGATCGTTGCCGCGGCGAGATCGCGGGTCGCGATGTGCGCGCGGGCGAGATAGCCGTGACACTGCAGTGATTTCGGATCGAGTTCCACGCATCGATTCAGAGCATCGATCGCGGCCTTCGCATCATTCTTCTTTCCGGCTTCGAGCGCGACCTTCAGGAAATCCTCCGCCGTCTTCGGTTCCGGCGGATCGAGCTTCAGCAACTCCGCTTTCGCCGCCTCGTGCTTCTCGTTCAACGCCAGCGCCTTCTTCAGATCCGCACGCGCCGCGTCTTTGTTGCCCGCGGCAATCGACAGCTTCGCGCGGCCGAGAAACGCATCGGGAGCGAGGACGTAGTTCGTGATTGCGTCCTTCGCCGCGACCTCGATCGCCTTGTCGTAATCCGCGCGCGCGGCATCGCTCTGATTCTGCGCCGCGCGAATGTCGCCGCGACTCTCGAGCGCGAGCACGAGCTCGATCGTTTGCGTTTCCGGCGATGCACCCGCGATCACGCGATCGTATTCGGCGACCGCTTTCGCAATCTCGCCTTTCTCTTTGTACATACTCGCGCGGCCGTTGTACGCGCTGAACGATTTCGGATCGAGTTGAATCGCTTTGTCGTAATCGGCGAGCGCGCGATCGTTGTTGTTGCTGCTTGCGTACGCGTTTGCGCGGCCGAGGTACGCATCGGCGGTCGGTGTGGCCGCGATGGCCTTGTCATACGCCGCAATCGCCTCGGGCCATTTCTCTTCGCGCGCCTTCTCCTGAGCGACTTTCAGAAAATCGCCGCTTGATTTCGGATCGAGCGTGGACAGCGCTTCGATCGCCTTCGCGTTCTTTGGATCGATCGCGAGCAACGCTTTGAAATCCGCGGTCGCTTTGTCGCGCTTACCGGCTTTCATCAACAACGCGCCGCGACGTTCGAGCGCGGTCGTGTTGCTCGAATTCATCTTCAGCAGCGCGTCGTAATCCGCGAGCGCCTTGTCGTTCTTGTTTTGAAGCTCGTAGACCAATGCGCGCGACTCGTACGCGTGGGACTGCGCGCCGAAACTGTTCTCGACCGCGAAGGTCAGATCGTTCTCCGCGAGCGCCCAGTTCCCGCGCTGCATTTGCACGAGCCCGCGGCCCAGATACGCGTTGCCGATGTAAAGCTCGCTGAACCCGTCCTTCTCCGCCGCGTTGATCGCCGACTGATAGTCGGCAAACGCGCGATCCGCATGACCTTGCATGCGATGCAAATCGCCGCGGCCGATGTACGCCATCATGCTGTTCGGTTCGAGCGCGAGCGCTTTGTCGTAATCCGCAAGCGCGGCGGTGAACTCTTCCTTCGCGCCGTACGCCCAGCCACGATCCGCGTATCCGGATGCATCGTTCGGCGCGAGCTCGATCGCTTTCGTGAAATCGGCGATCGCGCCGTTCCAGTCGTTGAGCTGCTCGCGCAGTTGTCCGCGCCGTGACCACGCGCGCACGACCGACGGATGCCGCGTCACGCACTCGTTCGCCTGCTTCACCGCGGCATCGAGATTCGAATCCCCGCGAAGCGCGGCGAGCGAGACCTCGTAGTCGACGCCGGCGACGCACTGCTCCGGAACCGAGTTCGGATCCTCGGTCTTCGGCTGAGCCGTCAGGGAAATCGAAAGGAAGAAAAGAACAGCCAGGGCCGCCGTGCGACGATCGATCATGGACCTCTCCTGAACTGATCGCGCAGAGGCGAGGAAGTTTCCCTCATCGTATGGCTGAGCACGGATCGTGCAAGGCGCCTATTTTGCTCTAGTACACGAGAACGAATGTCGAACGAAGCGTCCGCAGCCATCATCGACGAGCAGACCAAAGCGGATCTCGAGAAGATCGAGGTTCGCCTGCTCACCGAGGGGATCTTTCAGCATTACGGATTCGATTTTCGCGACTACTCACTCCCGTCGTTGCGTCGAAGAATCTGGAAGCGCGTCTACGCGGAAGGGCTGACCACGATCTCCGGACTGCTTGAGCGCGTGTTGCACGAGCCGCAATCGATGGAGCGCCTGCTCCTCGATCTCTCGATCAACACCACCGCGATGTTTCGCGATCCGACCTTCTATCTGTCGTTCCGGCAAAAGATCGTACCGCTCCTCCGCACGTACCCATTCGTGCGCATCTGGCATGCCGGATGTTCGACCGGCGAAGAGGTCTACTCGATGGCCATTCTTCTTCAGGAAGAAGGTCTCTACGACCGCTGTCGCATCTACGCAACGGACATCAATGAAGCGGTGCTGCAGAAAGCGAAGAGCGGAATCTTTCCGCTCTCGACGATGCAGGAAAATACATCGAACTACATCACCGCCGGCGGCACCGGAACGTTCTCCGATTACTACACCGCGCGCTACGACTACGCGATCTTCCGCCCGTCGCTGCGCGAGAACGTCGTCTTCGCGCAACACAATCTCGTCACCGACGCGTCTTTTAATCACTTCAACGTGATCTTCTGCAGGAACGTGCTGATCTATTTCAACAACGCTTTGCAGAATCGCGTACAGGAGCTTTTCCTCCAGTCGATGGAGATGTTCGGCATCCTCGGCCTCGGCAAAAAGGAATCGGTGCGCTACACCACCGTGACCGACAACTACGAGGAAGTCGACGCGGAAGAGAAGTTGTACAGGAGGGTGAGGTAATGGTTGGCGGTTGTCGGTTGTCGGTTGGCGGTTCGGACGTCGCGAGGTCGCGACCGTCGCGAATCGTTTCGTGCTGCGCACGCGCGACGACCGCAAACCTCGCGACGACCAACCGCCAACCGCCAACCGCCAACCGACAACCGCTGCCTCCGGGAATCCGTTCCTGGCAAGACGGCCGCGTCCTCTCCGAGGCGACGCATCAGTACAGGATCGTCGTCGTCGGTTGCTCCATGGGTGGGATGCGCGCGCTCGAGATCATCCTCAGCGTTTTGCCGAAAGACTTCGCGTTGCCGATCGTCGTCGTGCAGCATCGCTATCGCACCTCGAACGACAGCCTGCCCGCGTTCTTTCGCAGACATTCGAAACTCGCGGTGGTCGATGCGCTCGACAAGCAATGGATTCAGCCGGGACACGTTTACTTCGCGCCGGCGGACTACCACCTGCTCGTCGATCCGGAAGGGGAGCTGAGTTTGTCCGTGGATGAGCGCGTCGAGTACGCGCGGCCATCGGTTGATGTGTTGTTCGATTCCGCCGCGGATGCCTTTCCGAACGGCGTGATCGGAGTCGTGCTCACCGGCGCGAACGCGGATGGTGCGCACGGTGCGAAACGAATCAAAGAGCGCGGGGGCTTCGTCCTCGTGCAGGACCCGGAGACCGCGGAGTCGCCGGAGATGCCGCGTGCGGCGATTGCCGCGACGCGCGTGGATCGAATTTTGCCTCTCGATCGAATCGGACCATTTCTGATCGAGCTGTGTCGAAACAGCAGATGAGCGAGGATCGCGTCAACATCCTGCTGGTCGACGACCAGCGCAATAACCTGCTCGCGTTGGAGTCGATCCTCGCCGAGACGGGAGAGAATCTCGTCACCGCCGATTCCGGCACCGCGGCGCTGCGTCAACTGCTGCATCAGGACTTCGCGGTCGTGCTGCTCGATGTGCAGATGCCGGATCTTGATGGCTTCGAGACCGCGAGTCTCATTCGCCAGCGCGAACGTTCGCGCGATACGCCGATCATTTTTCTCACCGCACTGAGTCGCAGTGAGACGAACGTGTTTCGCGGCTACGAGCTTGGCGCGGTCGACTACATCTTCAAGCCGTTTCATCCCGAGATCCTGCGCTCGAAGGTCAACGTGTTCGTCGAGTTGTTCCGGCGCCGCGAAGCATTCAAGCGACAGGCGCACGAGCTCGCGCGACTCATTCGCCAGAACGAGCTGATTCTCAACGCCGCGGCGGAAGGCGTGTTCGGCGTAAATCTCGAGGGAAAGACGACGTTCGTGAATCCCGCGGCGGCGCGCATGATCGGACGAAGGGCCGAAGACATCAGCGGGACGGATATTCATTCGCTGGTGCATCCCGTGTTCCCCGGCGTGCTCACGTGCAACGTGTCGCGTTGCAAGCTCTACGCGGTGGTTCATGGCGAGCCGGCGTACGACGAGATCGAAGACACGTTCTATCGGCAGGACGGGACGAGTTTTCCCGTGGAGTTCTGCGCCTCGCCGATGCGCGACGAAAACGCGGAGCTCCTCGGATCGGTCATCACGTTCCGCGACGTCACCGAGAAACGCGCGGCCGCGCTCGCGGTGGAAGCGGAGCGTCGCTACAAAGAAGCGGTCGAACAGAATCGTGCGAAAGACAATTTTCTCGCGACGCTCTCGCACGAGCTGCGCACGCCGATGACCTCGATTCTCGGCTGGGTGCAATTCCTCCGCACCGGTCACTTCGATCAACAGGAATTAGATGAGGCGCTGCGCACGATCGAGTCGAGCGCGCGGCTGCAGGCGCGTCTCATCGACGACATGCTCGATGTTTCGCGCATGATCCTCGGCAAGTTCCAGGTCGATCTGAAACCGACGCGCATCAGCGATGTCGTCGAAGCCGCGCTCACGACGGCGCGTCCGTTCGCAAGCGACAACGATGTGCGACTGACGTGGGAGATCGGCGATCGCAATTCAGTCGTGGAAGCGGATGCGAGCCGCATGCAGCAGGTGATCGGTAATCTGCTGTCGAACGCGATCAAGTTCACGCCGCCGGGCAAGCACGTCGATCTGCGCGTCGATCGTCTCGAGAGCATGCTGCGCATTCGCGTGACGGACGAAGGCGAAGGCATCGATCCGTCGTTCCTGCCGTATGTCTTTGATCGGCTGCGACAAGCCGAAGGCTCAAACAAGCGCAGCGGCCTCGGGCTCGGTCTCGCAATCGCGCGACACATCATCGAGCTCCACCACGGCGAGATCAACGCCGAGAGCGAAGGCCTCGGCCACGGCGCCAGTTTCATCGTCACGCTGCCGGTCGCCGAGCATCCGACGCACAGCGACGCGAACGCACTTCACGCCCAGGCGTGAGTGGCGAATCGAACAACCTTCAGCGCGTGGCGTGGACGATGTCGCGCGACGGCACGCTCTGGCTTCGGTTGTAATTCATGCTCCAACGCACAATGAGATGGTTCGCAAGTTCGCGTACGTCGTCGAGAACGGCAGCCTTCAATAGCATCACGATCGCAGGCCACTTCGAGGCGCTGCCCATCAGCGCGAGCACCGCCGAGTCGCACGATCGATTTCACGGCAGCACGGCGAATGACTGTGCGTTTGTGCGTGAGGAATGGCCGCAGCAGTTCGACATCGTTCGCATCGCCGGTCATGCCGAGCGCATCGATCGCGACGACGTTCTCATCGGCGGCTGCTTCGCGATATCGAGCGGCGAAATCGATTTGCGCACCGCGTAAGTGAAAGCGCGCGAGATCGCGAATGCCTGGATTTGAATCGAAGAGCGAGCGTTCGAGCAGCGCGCGATCGTCGAGGAGATGCAGCAGCGCTTCGCGACGCACGCGGGCCGCGCGATCGCTCATCGCGTTCATGAACGTGGCGCGATCGCTACCGGATCCGAATTCACGAGACCGTCGCGGATCGCGTCCGTTGCGTTTGCGATGCGGACGAGAAGGTCGAACACAATCCTGCGATTGCGAGGCGAGCCGGTACGTAACATCGCGAACAGCGGTTCCGAGCGCGTAGCGAGCAACGTCTCGACCGCCGTGATTAGCCGCATGTGATCCGCGCGTTGCGCATGGCGCAGTCGCTCGATCAGTGGCAGACAGCGCGCAAATTCCGACGCATACCGCGGCTGGATGCGGGCCATCACCGCGGCGGTCGTTTCCCCCAAGCGGATACATTCGCGAAGCCGCGGTGAGGAAACTCGCAAAATTGGCTCACCCGCACGCGCACCGTCGCGATGAACTCATCGACCATCCGCAACGCCTTCTCGTCGAGCAGCGCCCAGCCGTGGTTACTCTCGAGGGTGGATTGAAATGCGGCCGAGTCTCGTCACGATTCCGGTCATTCCACGAGCTACACTGCGGCGCATGTCTTTGGAAGCGGCAATCGAAGAAGCGCGCGCCGGCCTCAGTGAAGGCGGCATTCCTATCGGCTCGGTTCTCGTCCATCGCGGAAAGATTCTCGGGCGCGGCCATAATCGCCGCGTACAGAAGGGAAGCGTCACCTTACACGGCGAAATGGACGCGTTGGAAAACGCGGGACGTCTGCCGGCCAGCGTTTATCAGGAATGCGTGCTGTACACGACGTTGTCTCCCTGTGCGATGTGCAGTGGCGCAATTCTGCTCTATGGAATCCCGCACGTGATTGTGGGCGAGAATCAAACATTCATGGGCGAAGAAGAATTATTGCGCTCGCGCGGCGTGCGGGTCGATGTGATGCAGGACGCACAATGCACGGAATTGATGCGTCGATTCATTGAAGAAAATCCCACATTGTGGAATGAGGACATTGGAGTCTGATGCTGCGAATTGCCACCGTTGATGATGCTGCTGCATTGGCGTTGTTAGGCGAGCGCACGTTTCGCGATGCGTTCTCGACACAGAACACGCCCGAGGATATGGACACGTACATTGAGCGAACGTATCGAGAGGAATATCAGCGTCGCGAATTACTCGATCCGCTCATTACGACGTTTGTCGTTGAAAATGATGGTGAGTTGATCGCCTTCGCTCAGTGCAAACGCGGCGAAGACGAGATCGAGCTGGTGCGCATCTATGTCGATCGCCGGTTTCATGGCGGCGGCATTGCGCAGCAATTAATGAATGCCGTGGAGGAATTTACGCGCAATGCGCGTGTGAGTCGCCTGTGGCTAGGCGTATGGGAGCACAATCCGCGCGCAATCAAGTTTTATGAGAAGTGCGGATTTCGCGTCACCGGCTCGCATCCGTTCGTGCTCGGGAGTGATGTGCAGACCGATCTGATCATGGAGAAGAGCGTTTGAGATGCTCCGCACAGATCGCCATTCCCATAACCGCGCGATTCGGGCAATTCGCCCATGAACAAGGCTGATCCGACGGTTTGTACAGGAACTCGCGTTCGAGCATTGAACTGTCGAACGACTGCCAGTTCTCGCGCGACGGAAGCTTCGTGACGAACTGCGCCTGCAGGCGATCGAAATCGTCGATGCGCCAGAGCTGATTGCACGCGTTGCATTGGAACAGGCGCTGGAATGCGCCGGTGTCGATTTCCTGTAATCGACGCAGAAAATCGAACGGGCGCTGCTCGTAGTCGAAGATTGGCGGCAACGCCGAACAATCACAGTTCATCAGTGCTGACGATTGTAATTGGTGACACAATGGCAGCGTGGGCTGGGCTGCCGGGCACATCGAAAAACTGAAACGCGGCGAGACGGTGAAATTCCGCCCGCGTGGCAATTCGATGACGCCACGCATCAAGTCTGGAGAGCTCTGTCACGTCGAGCCGATTGAATCCGTCGCGACAATTTCCGTCGGCGACATTGTCCTGTGTCGTGTTCGCGGCGCGGAGTACCTGCATTTCGTGAAAGCGATCCAGGGCGAGCGCTTTCAGATCGGCAACAACCGCGGCGGCATCAACGGCTGGATCGGCGCGAATGGGATCTTCGGGAAACTCGTCGCGGTTGAGCCGTAATCACGGACACTGCACCACTGTGCGTTGCAGAATCGCTTCGGCTGGAGCGATGTAAACCGCGCGATCCTGTGGCGGCACGGCGCGCACCGCTGCAATCCAACGCTCGTCGAACTGACTGGCGTGTCGCGCCATGTCCTCCGACACCGCTTCCCATGCCGGTGCGCCTAACGAACCAAGAAATTGCGTGGCATCGAATCGGTCGACGTCAGCGCTCGCGGGCTTAAATCCAATCGCAAACGGATCCGCCGAAAACGTCACGACTGTTTCGAGCAGATAGACGTCCGGGACATACGACAGCGATTTCACCGCATTGAGCACGATCTGCGCGATCGCGCGATGGTCGGGATGACAGGTCGTGCCGTGACGTGGATCGAACGTAAGAATCAATTGCGGTTTCACGGCTTCAATGAAACCTGCAACCGTATCGCCGATGGACGCAGGCCACAATGGAGCGCTAATTCCGCCGCCATCCGGTAACGTCAGCAAAATCGAATTCGCGTGAAACAACTGTGACGCGGCGCCCGCTTCACTCGCGCGCACAGTAGCGATATCGGGATCGCAGCCTTGTGGCAGGAGACAACCTCCCGAGTCGCCGCGCGTGACGATCACGAACGTGCATTGCGAGCCTTCCTCACGACACCACTTCGCCAGCAACGGCGCGGCTACCGCCTCATCGTCCGGATGCGCTGCGATCCACATCACGGATTGCGGTGCAACGGTCGCGCTCGGATGCTGCACGGCGCGCATCTTTGCGGCCGCGGAAACGGAAAAGAGGAGAGCGACTGCGATCAGAGTCCCGCGCACACGATACATACGCGCGTGCGACGCGAAGCGTTGGCTTACTGACGGCGAATCAGTAAATACACCGCATACGCCGTCGGAATCGACCCGACCGCGGCGAAAACGACACAGAAGAGAATGGCGTCGCCGAACGCGGCCATACCGGCCGATGCTTGTGCGTCCGCGGGAGTGAGTGCCTGATTTACGAGCACGGCCGCGATCGCGAGCGTTGCGGCGGTAATGTAGCCGCCGGCGATGAGGAGCACGCGGGCTTTGGGTGCCATGACGACAAGATAGAGCAGGTGTTCTACAGACGGTACAGTGGCGTGCGAATCACCAACAATTGTGACTACGCGTTTTGCGCGATCCATTCCGATTCCGAAATTCTCGCAAATGATTGAATTCACAATGATCCAGAGGCATTTGTAGACACGGAAATGTTCATTTCCGTACAACAGTGCAAATAGCAGGACGCAAAAAATTCTTGCTGTTACACAGCTGGATCCGTTAAGTTCGTGCGGTCAGGTCCTGGGTCCAAACCTAAAATTCAGCAGTTGTTCGGAGATAACGTGAGCACGACTCCCTTCCCGGTGCGGGTGTGGAGGGGGAGCGTTGCGGCGAGAGCTTTCTTTGCCGCGACAGTGGTCCTCAATTCGTTCGCCGTATACGCGGCGGATGCTCTGTTTCCTCAGCCGTTGCATCTCACGCGCAGGATTGAAGATCCGGTGTCGCAGCAGACGTCGACGGTACAGGAGTACTGTGCGGGAAATCGCGTCATTACCGTGAGTGGCGATCGCGTCGTCATTGCGGATTACGCGAAACAGGAGCTTACCGAGATCGATCGCGCTGCCGGTACGTACAGTGTGACGAGCTTCGCCGATCTCGCGAAAGCAACGCCGCTCGATCCAATGCGCAACGTCACGGCTGTCGCGGATGCGAAATCTGCAGCGCCGGAACCACGCTGGAAATCGACGCCATTGGGCGTGAAATCTTCCGCCGCGGGACGCTCTGTAGACGCGTATGAAATTCGTTTCGATCGCGCTGGCGGTGACACTGTGAAAATCGAAATCGGCGTCGATCGCAATGTGCGTCTTTCGCGCGAAGCTGCCGCGGTTTTACTCGGCGCATCGTTCCCGAATCCGCATCACGACGAGCACGACGCGATTCTCGATGCAGCACGTTCTGCGCCTGTCAAAACCGGCAATCGCCTCGTCACGACCAATGCGGCCAACACTGCTGATTATGGTTTGCCCGTAGAACAGGTCACGTCATTCGAGGCGGGTGCGGCGCGTCTTGTGTTGAAGAACACGATAGTCGACGTGCGCAATGAATTGCCGCCAGCCGATTTGCTGATCATTCCGCCCGGCGCAACGCGCGTCGAGTCGCATGCAGTACGTCTTGCACGTGAACTGCGCGAGCTCGACGAGCTTCCCTCACAGAAAAAATCCCATTGAAGTTTCGTCTTCGATAGAAGGCGTGTCTAAGAATCATTAATCATTAACCGTTCTCGATTCGGTGAACGCCATGTTCCAATTTCGCGTCTTCCTTTCAGACCGCTAACCTGCTCTAATGCCACACGGCATTCCGCATGGTCCGCGGGGCCTTCCATCATTTGTTATAGAGATCGAGAGAGCGATCTTTCCGAGGGAAGGCACGTCCTTAAAACGAGAGAGAGAGGTTCTCCGTGTCTTTACCCGTTCTGTGGGGAGCGGTGGGTGGGAGCATTGTCTTCAATGTAGTTCTGCGAGGCGAGGTGTAACGCTTGCGCAGATTCCTGACCATTCTCTTGCTTATTTCACTATGGGGCGGGACGGCAGCAGCGGGCGAAATCGCACGCGGCGACCTCTCCATCGTCGGCCTCGGGCTCGAAGTCGATCGCAATCCTGTCGTAACGGCGATCGATATCCCCGCCTCCGTACAGACGATCCTCGGCGGGAAGTCCAATGACGAAGCGACGCCCGCGCCGGGATTATCCGCACTAGGCGATCTCACCGGCCCCGGCATCGATACGCCCATTACGCTGGTCACGAAACCGGGATATCGGTTTCAATTACCCGCGCTCCACGAAAAAGGCGAATACACACTGCAGAACATCCGCCTCGTCAACGAGGCTGGTGAGTTTCTGCAACAGGCAGTCCCCTCGTTTGCACCGATTCAGGTTTCGGACGTCTTACAGACTTCCGTTCGTGTCCGGCAGCTCACGGCCGCCGAGTTACGTGAGCGCGGCATCAATGTCGATTCGCGGAATTACGAGGTTTACGAATACACCTTTGTCTTCGGCGTCGATCAATCGACCGTCGAAGTGCCTTATGCGGTGATCGTCGATAAGCGCACGCACGTGCTGCAGCCGATCTTCGCCGATCCCTACAAACTCCCGCCGCTCGCATACGAAAAGCCGCCGCGATTCACACCGCCGCAAACGCAGGTATTCGATCTCGGCCAGGCCGGTCCAATGCCGCCGAGCGACGATCCGCTCGACAAGACCCCGCCCGCGCCGCCGTCGATCCCCGCGGCACTGGTCGTACCGAATGGATTCGGCGTCTTGCACCAGTTTTTCGCCGTGATTCTGCACGTCGATAACGCGGCGCCGGAAGGATCCGAGATTCGCCTGGATTCTGTGACGGCCACCATTGCCGCACCGTCGCAGTTACGAGTCTCGAAGGTCATGCCCGCGGTCGCGATCGGACAACCAGTTCCGATCAAAGACGAAACCACGGGTGCGACGTTCCTCGTCGCTGGTGGCAAAGGCTCGGCCGAGTGGACGCTCGAAGCGCTCAAGACCGGTACGCATACCGTCAATATCGAAGTCAACGCCACCTACCACAAACCCGGACAGGACGATTTCCCGCTGCGCGGCCGCGTCTCGACGTCGATCGTCGTCAGTGACCCGCGGTTTCACATTAATTTCTCGCATCCCGAAACCGTCCGCAAAGACGAGCCTTACACCGCGTACGCGTTCATCACGAACCTCAGTGCGCAGCGACAACACGTCCAGCTCGATACCACTGCCATCCCGAAATGCTCCTCGGGCGGCGTTTTCGAAAATATCTGCCGCACGACCGGCGAGGGGATTTACGAGCTCGATATCGATGCCGGTGAAATGGCCACCGTGCCGTATGCACTGACCTCGCGCATCAACGGCAAAGTCTTTGCGGCCGCGGGTTCAGCGAACGACGAATCGATTGGCGTCTCCGTGCAATTGACGATGGGCGTTAGTACGACCGGCATTCCCCTGTCGCCGGCAACGCTCGTCATGCCGTATTACACGCGTTTCCTTCCGGCCGGACTTGTTGACGCGCAAATGCGGCTCCTGGGACTCGGCTACAGTCTCTCTACCGCGCCGCTCAACAAATACACGGCCAAACTGCCGCGCGTCATCAAGACCGACGTCTTTACGCGCGCCCAGCAGATTGCGCGCGCCGGACAGCGCATTTTCATCACCAATCCGGCGGACAACAAAGATGCGATTCCGCACCTCGCGCTCGATTTACTTTCGAATCCAGAGCGTGTCGATCAACTCGCGATTACGCCCGAGCTCGACGAGTGGGACGAATTACGTCGTACTGAAGAAGCGGGGCACATCGCAGGGGCTGCAGTTGCGCGCGAGCTCGAACGCGGCTTCGCAACGCCGCGCGAATTCGTCGACAACTTCGCCGCCACGACCTCGCATCGCTCGCCATTTCTTCTCGCGTACGCGCATGGCGCCGCGGTCAATGGGCATCCGCGGCCTTATGGGCTATCGATTGCGGGCGTCAGCAGCGAAACGCTGATGGATGTCCACGCGGAAGCGGGACTCAATTGGACGCGCACGCTCAAGTACGGCGAACTGACGCGCTTCAATATCGGCAATGACGCCGGCGAGCTCGCCATCGTGGGCCGCTGGAAAGAGAATTATCGCGTCGTCGTATTGCCGCAAAGCACCGCGTTTACATTGCATCTGCTTTATCCCGACACGCAGGACGGCGCCATGCTCCGCGCCGATATCGACATTACCGGCGCCTCTGTCGGTTCACGTGTGGTTGTCGAATTAACGCGCGGTGCGCGCACGCTCAACGTGCAATACGCCAACGGTGCCGCGACGATTACCTCGGTCGCACAGACGCCGTTAGCCGTCAGTGCCGCGGCGCAGGATCTTTATCTCGACAGCACAGGCCACGTCGTGGCGATGCTCTTCAACCGTCCCGTGACGCTTCCGGCCGGCAACTCGCTTCGCGATCGCATTGCACTGACGATCAACGTTCCGAAGGCGAATTACAGCGTTACACGCCGCAATGTCGCCGGCGCCGAATTGCAAATCCCCGGCGCGGTCATCCAGGCCGACGGCCGCATCGTGACGCTGACGTTCGATAAGACGTTGTCGCGTAATGCGGATTACGAGATCGCGATCGATGCCGTCAACGACTTACTGAGCGGCGGTACGTTCAATCAGAGCGGCATCGTTCCGCGCATCGACAACGATCGTCCTGGCGCGATCCTTACCGGTCGCGTTTTGCGCGCGGACAACACACCCGTCCCCGGCGTGCTCGTGCAATTGAGCATGAAGGACGTGCCGGTCATGACCGCCGACGGCGCGATCGCGTCTCGCGACGTGATCCAGTACGACATCGCCGGAAACGACGGTCGTTTTCTCTATGAGTTTGTTCCGCGCGACCTCGACTCCGGCATCTTCGGTCTCTATGACCTCGAAACCGAATCGCCCGAAGGTCTGCGCACGAAGTTGTCGGGCGCGGTACGTCTCCCCGGCGAGGTCCACACCGCCAATCTCGTCTTCCTCGGACGCGGACGCGCAATCGGTCAGGTTCGCTACGACGACGGCACGCCGATTCCGAACGTCGTCGTCTCGATCGGCAGCACGCTCTATCCCGGACTGGCGGCCGACATTACGGATGCGAATGGCCGCTACGACATTGATGGCCTTCCCGTCGCGCCGCTGACGTTCTCCGTCGTCGATCCCGATGGCCGCGCGACCTTCGCCGCGCATCAACTGAAAACTCCCGGCGAGGTGCTCACGCAGGACCTCGTCGTCATTCGCCGGGAAGCGCCGGGCCGCGGCGTCGTGCGCGTAACGGTGAAACGTTCCGACACCGGCGCCGTGGTTGCCGGTGCGAACGTCGGCGTCTCGTCGCAGGGGTATCCGCTGCAGGAAACAATCACCGGCGCCGATGGTCGCGCCGAGTTCCGCGACATCCCCGCGGGGCTGGTCACGATCCTCGCGAGTCAGTGGAGCATCAGCCGCCACTCCGCCGCGATCGAAGTCGATCTGCGCAACGACCAGACGCTCGACGAAACGCTCACGCTGCAGATCGCCGACGCCACCGCAAAGTACGCGACGCTCGAAGGCACGATCACGCGCGACGATCCGTCGTCACCCGGCGATGCGACGAAGGACGTGCTCGTCCCGGGCGCGATCGTTACGGTCGGCAATCGTCCGTCCGTCGCCGCGGGCGCGGATGGCAACTACGTGGTGCTCGATCTTCCGGTCGCGCCGAACGGCACATCGCAAGGCACGGTCGCGGTCACGGTCTTCGATCCAGCCACCGGCCGCAAAGGCTGGTTCATTCTGCCGACGCTCATCGAAGGCACGAATCACTTCTCGATGCGCCTCACCAGCCGCGAGCCGGACGGCGTCGCCACGATGCGCGCGCGGCTCTACGGTCCGTCGTCGGAGCCGGTCTCGAACTATCGCGTGATCGTTCCCGGATATCCGCCGGAGCGTCTCGTCGAGCAGCAGACCGGCGTCTATGAACTGGCAAACGTTTCGGTGCCGCGCGAGAACTTCATCGTCGCGGTGCCTGTGAACAGCGACGGCGCATACGGCGATCAGGTCGCACAAGGCCGCATTCGCGTCGACTTCCACGGTCAGATCGGCGTGACCGATCTGCGTCTGCCGGGCTCCGGCACGCTCGTCGTGAAGCTGCAGCTCGAAGGCGCGTGCAATGGTTGTCCGCCGTCGCCCGCGAGTGGTCCCGTCGCCGTGACGTATTCGGTATGGGACGAGGCGTCGCAAGGCCTCTATCCGAAGACGATCGAAGTGCAGCCGGATTCTGTAACCGGAATAGTTACAATTCCGAAGATTCCGGCGCGGCAGAACGTCACGATCGCGACGGTGCGCAATCCCGCGGGTTACGCGAGCGCGAGTGCATATCTCGCGTATGACGGCGATGTGCGCAATGTGACGCTGACGATGAAGACGATCGGCGACGTCACCGGCCGCGTCCTCGGGCACGACGGCATCACCCCGGTCAGCGGCGCGACCGTGCGCATCGCCGCCGGTAACGCCACGTACTCACCGGTGCTCACGCGCCCCGATGGCACATTCACGTTCTTCGCGATTCCCGCGGCCACGTCGTTCGAGATCACGGCCGAAGTGAATCAGGACGGCGTGTATCGCACCGGCATCGTCGGCGGACGCACGCCCGAAGGCGGCGGTCCTGTTTCGAATCTATTGATCACGATGCGCCAGCAGTCGACGGTCGAAGGAAAGATCGTCGACAACACCAGCGGCGACATCGTGCCGCTCGCGCGCTACTGGCTGCGCGAGCTCGCGTGGCCGTATCGCAGCATCGGCACGGCGCGCGATCCACTCTTCGCCGACATCAACGGCCGCTTCGTCGTCGGCAATGTCTTCACCGGAGCGTTCCGCATCACCGCGGTGCATCCCGGCAATCAGGAAGTGCGCGGCGATTACCAGGCCACGCTCAATGCCGAAGGCGACGCCACGCAGCGCAATGTCGAAGTGCGCATCGGCGGCATCGGCACCGGCGCGATCAGCATCACCGTGCTCGATCCGTTGCGCGGATTTGCGCCGGTGGAGAACGCCGAAGTCACGCTGCTGCTCAACGAGAATCGATTCGATTTCACCTCGACGAACGAGAACGGCATCGCGTTCTTCGATCAGGTTCCGGCCTCCGGCAACTATCGCGCGATCGCGTATTCGAAAGCGCTCGGACGCGCGGGCGCCGGCACCGCGTTCAGCGTGACGACGGGACAAACCACGTCGAGTTCCGTGCAGCTCGAATTCCGCGGACTCGTCACCGGCACGATGACCGATCCCGAAAGCGAGCCGCCGAATCAACCGGTGAAGGGCGCGCCCGTCACGCTCACGGGTTCTCTGTGGACGCGCGATTCCACGGACGAAAGCGGCGCGTTCGAATTCGACGGCGTGCCCGAAGGCGCGTTCAATCTCTTCGGCTACCAGAGCACCACGGATCGCTACGCGTTTGGTCCGTCCGGTCTCTTCATCAGCAAGCTCGTTCCGGAGCAGCGCAACATTCAACTCGAGCTCGAACGCACCGGCACGTTGACGGTCAAGGTCTATCTGCCGAATGACGCCGGCGGTCCCGGCGAGCTCGCGCCGCTCACCGAAGTCACGGCCTGTCAGTGCCGCGAATCGATCGGCGAATACTCGTATCTGCGCGGCGCGCAAGGCAATCCCGTCGTCTTCCCGAAGATGTTGCGGCGCATGGGCTATCAGCTCACCGTCGTGGAGCTCGGCGGCGAAGCGCGCACGGTGAAAGTCGGCGGCGCATTCGGCGCGAACGAATTCGCGAAAGAACAGATTGTGGTGCTGCCGTCGAGCGGCAGCGTCGAAGTGACGGTCGTCGACGCCGCGGGTGCGCCGGTCGGCGATGCAAAGGTTTCGATCAACGACCGCACGCTCTACACGCCGGCGAACGGCATCGTCTCGATCACAGGCATGCCGTTCGGCTGGATCACCGCGCAGGCGCAGAAAGGCAACGTCGCGGCATCGGCCGGCGGCGATCTGCGCAGCCGCACGCAACCTCTTCGTCTCACGCTCAACCTCGGCTCGAGCATCAGCGTCAGCGGCAGTGTCGAAGCCGAAGCAGGCAACGGCGCGCCGAGCGCACGTACGCGCGTCGTCGTCAACGTCAACAGCCATCTCATCGCGCAGACGCTGCGCCTCGAAACCCTCACCGGCGCCGACGGCTCCTACACCTTCACCGGCATTCCGGTCGGCGGCACGACGCTCTCCTTCCTCTTCTATGGGTCCGACGACACGACCATCGGCGCGACGCGCACGATCGCGATTCCGGACGGCAGCACCGGCAACATCGTCATTCCGGCAGTGCGTCTCGACGCCACTCCGCCTCGCGTGCTCTCCATCGATCCGCCCGCGAACTCCACGAACGTTTCACCGTCGACACCCATCACCGTCACGTTCAGCGAGCCGATCGCCGCGAGCTTCCTGACCACGCAGTGGTTCCAGCTGCTCGCCACGGACAACAGTGCGTTGGTCAACGTCAGCTTCGATGCGAGCATCCGTCCTGATGGCACGTACATCGTGCGACTCACGCCGCCGCCCGCGCCTGCAGGACAAACGTTCCCGCTGAAGAGCAACGTGCTCTATCGATTCGCGATCCCGCAAGGCGTCGCGGATACGACCGGCAACACGATGGCGGCGGCGGTCGGCTCGTCGTTTACCACCGTCAACTACACCGAGCCCGACATCGTGCGCGTCGATCCCAGCGTCGACGCCCCGCTGTTCGATGGCGCGACGTTCCGCGTGAAGTTCAACAAACCGATCGACGGCACGTCCGGCTTCGCCGTGCTCGAGCGACTCGATCGTCACCACGGCGTCGCACTCGAAGAGATTCCGGTGTCGCGCTACGTCGATCCCTCCGATCCTTCGACGCTCGTGATTGCACCGAACGGCGTCGCGATCGCGGAATCGTCGTTCTATCGACTCCGCATCGCCGAAGTGCGCGACACGCAAACGCCGTCGAACACGCAGCGCGAGCAGCGCGCGTACGACTGGGTTTCGTTCGACACGAAGAAGCCGGTCGTCGCCATCGTCTCGCCGGCCGAGACACTCGTGAGCGGCGTGCTCTACACCGTCACGGCGAATGTGACGAACGACGACGGCAGCGAAGCGAGCGACGTCGCGTACGTCGACTGGCTCGATGCGAATGGCGTAGCGATCGGCCGCGGCACGCCGAAGCCGTTCGGCTACAGCTTCACCGCGCCGTCGAACGCGACGACGTTCACGCTCAAGGCGAGCGCCACCGATTTCTCGAAGAACAGCAGCGCGACGCAGGCGGTGAAGACGTGGAACGTCATCGCGAACGAAGCGCCGCAAGTCACCGCCGTGACGAACGCGCCGGCGTCGATCTATCCGGGCGGCGCGGTCGAAACGCGCGTGCGTTTCACGGATGAAGGCGTCGCCGTCTCGGTCGTGCTCGAACTGCGCGGCCTCGATGTGAATGGCAACGAGCTCCGGCAAGTGGTCGGCTCGCGCAGCGTCACGCGCGCGAACGCGGGCGTCGACTTCGCGGAGCAGGTCTTTACCTGGAATGCGCCGCTGACGATCAAGGACGGCACCGCGAGTGTCGTCGCGATCGTCACCGACTCCGCGAACAAGAGCGGCAGCAACGCCGCCGATCTCGCGATCCTCGCGGACACGAATCCACCGACGTTCATTTCGCTCGCGCCGAAAGCGGAGACGCGTTATCGCTACGGAACGACCAATCAATTCACGATCGAGTTGAAGGTGCGCGACGACGAGACCGCGGTTGCGCGTGCGACGTTCACCGTCAACGGCACCACGGTGCTCAACGCCACCACCGGCGCGTACGACGCGATCACGCGCATCACCACGTTCACCGCAACGGTCAACGTGTTGCCGAAGAATGCCGACACCCGCATTCCGATCGTCGTCACCGCGACCGATGCGCGCGGCAACGTGCAAACCGAGACGCGCGACGTGATCTACGAGCGCGTGGAAGACGCGCGTGTGCCGAGCGCGGCGTGGCTCACGCCGCTCGATGGCGCGGCGCTGCCGTCGAATCAAACGAACTGGCTGACGACGCTGCGCATTCGCGCAAGCGACGATCAGCGCGTCACGAGCGTTCGCTTCGAATCGAGCGCGCTTGCATCACCAGTCACGCTCACCGATCCGAAGAGCGGAACGACCGACATCTTCGAAGCGAAAGCCGCGCTGACGATGCCGTCCGACGGCTCGTCGTTCGTGATCACGGCGATCGTCGCGGATGGCGATCCGGCGCACGACGTCGAGCTGCCGATCACGATCGATCCGCTCGCCGCAACACCAGTCATCAGCACCGACATCAACATCTCGTCGATCACCGCCGATCAGTACGCGAACAAATCGGTTCTCGTGCGCGGCGCGCGCGTGTACATCACCGTGCCGCTCACGCTCAAGGATCTGATGCTCGTCGACGGCGCGACGCTCAGCGTTTCGGAAGAAACGAAACTCGATCTCACGATCACCGATCGTCTCTTCGTCGACGGCGACTCGCGCATCGACGTCAGCGGCAAGGGCTGGCTCGGCGGACTCGCGCGTCGTGAAGACAACGCGTTCACGAATCCATCGGTGCGCGGCCGCGCGCCCGAAGGCATCACCGGCCCGATCGTCGGCAGTGCATCGCACGCGGGCATTGGTGGCGCGTTCACCGGCATCACGAACGCGACGTACGGCTCGATCACCGATCCATCGGACTTCGGCGCCGGCGGCGCGGGCAGTGGCACGATCGCGGGCGGCAACGGCGGCGGTGCGATGCGCCTTGTCGGAGGCAATGTCGGAGGCAGCGGTCTCGCGCGATTTGTCGTCGCGGGCCCGATCGCCGCGAACGGCATCAGCACGAACGCCGCCGCAGGCGCGGGCGGCAGCATCGATCTCCGCGCGCGTTCTCTCGTCACGAATCCGCTCGTCCGCATCAGTGCAAACGGCGGCGATGACGACGCGAACGCGCAACAGGACATGGGCGCGGGCGGTGGTCGCATCGCGCTGCGCATCAGCGAGCGATTCGACGCGCAGACCTCGCAACTCGTCGCGCGCGGTGGCCGCAACGGCGGCGCACAGGAAGGCGCGCAGTACGTCGACGGCGGCGCGGGCACGATTTACGTCGTTGCACCAGATGCAACACGCACGCTGGTCGTCTCATCGCTCGACGAGCGTTACACCACAACCACGCATCGCACGATGGGCACGCCCCTCGGCGCACTCGACACCGATGCGATCAACATTGGTCCGCGTGCACTCGCGCGCTTCGACGTCGAACCTTTGCTCACTCCGGTCGTCGATGCGACGGCCAGCACTGTTGCACCCGACGCAACACCGGCGGTCACGTTGCGCTCGACGACGCCCGCCGCAAACGGCAACGTCGCGCAGAACACGAACATCGACGCGCTGTTCGATGCGACATCGAGCGTCGGCATTCGCGAAGTGCGCGCCGTGCTCGATGTCCAGCCGAACGACGGCGTCACGTATCCCCAGTTCGCAACGTCGCTCACGAATGCCGCGATCTCCGCGTCCGTTCCGTCGAGCGCGGCGAACGGCGCGACGTCGCTGAAGCTCGTCGTGCGCGATCGCTCCGGCCGCACCGCCGAAACGGCAGCAATGCCGTTCACCATCATCACGAACGCCGCACCGGTCATCGACGCATTCGATGTGACGCCCGCAAGCGAAACGTACGCGGGCGGCACGATCAGCGTGTCGGCATCCTCGACGGACGATGTCGCGGTCTCGTCGCTCATATTGAGCGCGAGCATCGGCACCGTCACCGCGAACGCCGCCACGAAACCGACGCCGCAATCGATGACGCGCACGTTCAGCGTCGCACTGCCGGCGAATGCAACACCGGGCGCGAACGTCACGCTCACGCTCTCCGCGCTCGACGATTTCCCCGGCCGCATCGCGGCGACGTCGACGAAGCAACTCACGATCCTGCACGACGCGAACGCACCGTCGGTCACGATCGCGAAGCCGCTCGCGAATCAGGAATTCAACGAAGGCACCGGCGCGACGTTCGCTGTCGAAGTCAACGCGATCGACAACGAAGTCGCGGTGAAGCGCGTGGTCGCATCCTTTGAAGGTATCGAGACGAATCTCACGTTCTCGAACAACGCCTGGCGCGCCACGCTCGACGTTCCGAACGTCGACGGCACCGATCCGGTCGCGAAGACGCTCACCATCACCGCGTACGACTACGAAGACAACGCTGCCACGAGCAGCGTGTCGTTCTTCGTCAAACCGCTGCTCGATCCGAACGCGCCCGCACTGTCGTGGTCGTGCGGCAGCCCGGGCACGCTCGCGCCGATTGGAATCGCCATGCCGCTGCGCGTCTCCGCGATTCCGTCGAGCGGCTCGAACGGCGTGCAGAGTCTGACGATCGCGGTCGGCAACAACGCGCCCGTTGCGGCAACGAGTCTCGGCAACAACCTCTATCAAACAACGTTCACGATTCCGGCCGGCACCGCCGACGGCACGACGTTCGATATCCGCGTCATCGCGCGCAGTGTCGCGAACAACGAGTCCACTCTCCTCGGCACGCTCACCGCCGTCAGCGGCACCACCATCAACACCGCGTCGTCGATCGGCGCGAGCGATCTCGCGTTCGAAGATCTCTCGCTCATCGTCACGAACGGCGGCACGCTGACGATCACCGGTCCGCATCGCTTCAAGAATCTCGTCGTGCTCGATGGTGGCAAAGTCGTGCAGAAGCACGTCGATCCGTTCGTTGCCGACGAGTTGCGCGTCGAGCGTCTCTCAGTTGCATGCAACGCATCGATCAACGTCGCCGGACTCGGGTTGCCGCGCAACACCGGCTACGCGGGCGCAGGCGCGGCCGACGATGTTTCGGGCGGCAGTCACATCGGTCGCGGCGGGTTGTGGAACCGCATGCCCGGCGGTGTGTTCGGCAGCATCTTCGAGCCGAAGGAGCCGGGCAGCGGCGGCAACGATCCGCGCGCGGGCAGCAGCGAAGCGGCGGGCGGCGGCATGATCCGCATCCGCGCGAATGGCAGCGTCGCGATCGACGGCACGATCACCGCGGCCGGCGCGACATCGATCTATTCGAGCGGTGCCGGCGGTTCGATCTGGATCACGAGCAGCGGCGCGATCACCGGCGGCGGCACGCTCGACGTGCGTGGTGCGAATGCGAACCACGGCGCGGGCGGCGGCGGTGCGATCGCACTGCGCGCCGCGACGGTCACCGGTGCATTGCGCACGTTCGCATCCGGCGGCACGAGCAATCAGTCGAGCCGCGGCGCCGCGGGCACGATCGCGCGCAACGACGACGTCACGATCGACAACTCCGGCATTGGCGTGACCGCACCGACGGAACTGCCATCGTTCGGTCGCGCGGTCGTCACGAACATCAACGGCAACATCGCGACGCTCGATCGCCGCTTCGTCTCAACATCGCTCATCGGACATCGCGTGCGCACCGCGAGCGGTGCGTATCGCATTGCCGGCATCACCAACGACATCTACACCGTCAACGGCGCGATCACGCTGCGCACGCAGGACGCGCTCGCGTACGACGGCTGGTTCCTCTACTCGCCGCAAGGCGTCGGCATCGATCGCCTGAAATTTGTCGCCGTGCGTTACGCGAGCGGCGCGTGGCAGTACGACACCGACACTTCGTTCAGCAACTTCACGCCTGCATCGGGCGACGTGCTCTTCGCCGCGTTCACGAAGAGCGCGCAGGGCTTCACGTCGATCGAGCGGCTGACCTGCACCACGACCTGCGGCGCGATTCAGGGCATCGCCATCGCCGAGATGATCTCCGGCGAAATCTCGCCGAACGTTTCGGAATGGACGAGCGCTGCCGGATCCGAAACCGACATCGGAACGCCGGATGCGTCTGAGGCGCTGATCCGAGGGGATGAGCGCGGGCGGGCGGCGGTCTTTGCGCGTGGTGCAAACAGCACCGTCACGCTCGAGCCGCTCGAAGCAAGCGTTCTCCCGCAAGCGAACGACGTGCTGCGCGGCGTGCATCAGTTCCGCAATCTCACACTCGTCGACGCGCGCGTCATCACCGACGACTTCGTCGAAGTGAGCGGCACGCTCACGAAGAGCGGTGCAGCATCGCTCGCAACCGGCAACGTCGACCTTCCTGCAATCGATGTCTCGAAGATCTCGATCGAGCGCGGCCGCAACGGCGCCGTCGTCATCGGCCAGCCGGGCGCGGTGAGCGATCCCGATCAGCCGCTCGACATCGTCGCCACGAACACGAGCAGCGCGCCGCGCAAAGGCATCACGCTCGAGACGCGCAATTCCGTTCCGAGCGGAGTCACCGGCGGCTTGTCCGTGCGCCATTCCGGCAACCGCTGGAACGGCGAGAGCGCGCACTCGCTCGAACGCATCACATCGAACGGCTACGTCGCGTTCTCCGTCAGCGCCGCGACGAACGTGCAGGTCGGACTCGCGCCCGCGTACACCACCGACAGCTACGACGAGCCGGGACACAACTCCTTCCGCTTCCTCGCCAACGGCACGTATGAGATCTTCGCGAACGGCACGTGGACCGGAAAGACCGGTGCGTACGACGCCGGCACCACGTTCCGCATCGAGAAGTCGCCGTTCTCCATTCGCTGGTACGCCGACGATGTCGAAGTGCACGCGGTGACGACGAATATCGCGTCGTCGCTGTTGCTGCACATCTCGTTCGCACAAGGCACGAGCGGTGAAGTCTCATCGATCGAGTACGTCACCACCGCGTTGCCGTGCGACTCGTATCACGCGAAGGTTGCGGCGGATGGTTCGTTCCGCGTTCCGATCGCAGGCAACGCCGGCGATGCGATCTCGATTCGCGCACGCGATCGTCACGTGGATTCGTTCGAGTCGAATGCGATCAGCGCGGGCACGATCCCGAATGATCTCGGCGTCGCGTCGATCGCATTCAATCCGGCGGAAGTCACCGGCGGTCGCACCGCGATCGCAACCGTCACGCTCAACGCACCAGCATCGAGCGACGGCGCGCGAGTGCGCATCGTGAACGGCAACACCTCGTTCGCAACGATGCCCGATGTCCTCGACATCGCCGCGGGTGCAACGAGCGGCACGTTCAACATCACCACGACGGCGGTCACGACGCCGGCCGATGTGCTCGTCACCGCAACACACGGCACGCTCGGCACGAGCGCCACGCTGCGCGTCGTCAAAGACAACGTGCCGCCGGTGGTCTCGCTCACGTCGCCCGTCGCCGGTGCAATCGTCATCGAAGGCCGCAGCTTCAGCGTCACCGCAACGGCGAGCGACGCGGACTCCGGCCTCAAGCGTCTCTTCGTCACGTTCGATGGGCAAAGCGTGAATCTCGTGAAGTCCGGCAATCTCTGGCTCACGACGCTCACGGCGCCGCTCGTCGACGGCACGGCCGACGTCCCGAAAGACATCGTCGTCACCGCGGTCGACAACAACGACAACACCGCGTCGACGCCGCCGGTCACGATCTTCATTCAACCGGTGGTCGACAGTGCGGTGCCGACGATCTCGTGGTCGTGCGCGAGCGATGGCTTGATGTTCGCGACGAACACGAGCCAGCCGGTTCGCGTCATCGCGCGCGCGCCGAACACGACGAACAAACTGCAGAAAGTCGAACTGTTCGTCACCGCACCAGGCGACGTGATCACGTCGTATCCGGCGACGCTCGTCGCGGTCGACACGTACGAGGCGACGGTGCCGGTCGGCGACGTTGCGGATCGCAGCGTGTTCACCGCACGCGCACTCGCGACGACGCTCTCCGGAACCACCGCGGAGACAACGCTCACGTTCAGCGCGGTGAAGGGCGCATTCGAGATTCGCTCCGGCAGCACCGCGATCAGCGCGACTGATTTCTCGAAGGACGGCGGCAGCATCGTCGTCTACGGCGGCGGCGCGCTGTACATCACCGGCACGCATACGTTCGATCGCATCGTGCTGCAGCGCGGCGGTCGAATCGAGCCGCTCGGTGGGAACGCGCTCGATCTCGTCGCGAACGCGGTGTCGATCGATTGCGCGTCGACGATCAACGCGATCGAGACCGGATGGCAGTCCTCCAACGTCACGTATCCCAACGTGCCCGGCACCGGCTCCGCGAATCACCTCGGCTGGTCCGGCGGCACGAGCACGACCGGCCTCACGTACGGCAGCGTGTATCGCCCGCGCGAATTCGGCGCCTCGTCGTTCAAGTTCGGCGGCGGTGCGATTCGCATCCAGTCGCCGCTGGTTGTCGTCGACGGCACCATCCGCGCGACGAGCAACAGCGGCGGTTCGTTCAACGGCGGCGGCGCAGGCGGCTCGATCTGGCTGCAGGCGCAAACGATTCGCGGCTTCGGCACCATCGACGCCAGCGGCGGCGGCGGATGTCAGGCCGGCGGCGGTGGCGCGATCGCGATCGAGTACACGAACGCCGCGAGCATCGTTCCGTCACTGCGTGCCGTGGGCGGCGCTTCGGCGTGCAATCGCAACGCGGCGCCGGGCGTCGTCTACATCAAACGTCCGGCGTCGACGTACGGCGACGCGATCATCGATCCGCTGGATGTTCTCCCGTCCGCCGGCATCGTGCCTCCGATCTCCACCGAGCTCCCATCGCTCGGCAGCGGTCTCGCGCAGAGCGGCACCAGCGGCAACACGCTCGTGACCGATCGTGCGTCAAACATCCCCGCGTATTTCGAAGGCAACTGGATCGAGATCGCGAACAAGGGCACGTGGCGCATCGCGACCATCAACGCGAAGACCGTCACGCTTGCGCCGAATGGCAACGAGACGATCTCGCTCGCGCAAGGCGATGCCTGGCGCAGCGTCTATCGCTTCGACACGCTCAAGCTGCGCAACGGCGCGCGCCTCATCAGCGCCGATCGCATCGACTACACGACGCTCGACAAAGACGCGTCGTCGGCGCTGATCATGAACGCGGGTGCACCGGTCATCGACACGTCGAAGATCACGCTGCGCTCAGTGTCGGGCGGTGGTGAAGTGATCGGCGCAGCGGGCGCGATCTCCGATCCTGATTCCCCAATCGCACTCGTCGCGACGAACACGCGCACATCGCAAACGTTCAATGGAACCGCGGCCGCGAACGGCTCGTTCACGATTGCGGTCACGGGCATCACGGGCGATGCGTTCACGCTGCGCGCAACCGACAGCAACGCCATTCCGATGTCGTCCACGGCGAACGTACCGGGACAACTCGTCGGCGCATTCGATCTGCAATCGGTCGACGTCGAGGTTGCATCAGTCGAAGGCGGCACATCGCTCAACGGCATCGTCACGCTCGGAAGAGCCGCGCCCGCAAACGGCGCAACGATCGCGCTCTCGAGCAGCGATGCACGCGTGATCGTTCCCGCCACCATCGTCGTGCCGCAGGGCGCAACGAAAGGCATCTTCACGATTCTCACGACGCGCGTTGCATCTGTGACAAACGCTGCGATCAGCGCGACGTACGACACGACCGTCGCGACGAATCTCTCGCTTACGTCGTGCGCGTCGCTCACGAACGTCGCGCAGCCGTTGAGTGTCTCGTCGACGATCTGGTTCGACGACGCACCGCCATCCGGCGCGAACGTCAGCGGCAGCGCATCATTCGATGCCACGCAATCCGCGAGCGGCGCGCAATCGCTGCACTTCACATCCGCAAGCGGCACACGCACGTGGTCCTTCACAAACGCCGCGCCGCTCACCGTCAGCACCACGGATCGCGTCGGGCTCGACGCGCTCGTGAATCCGTGCGATCCGCCGCGAGAGATTCTCGTCACGTGGAGCGACGGAACGAATTCGTATCGCGTCGCCTGGGGCGAGTCTCGCATCAGCGCAACGCTGTCGCAGCTCTCCGCCGGTTCCGTTCCGCGCGACGGGCAATGGACGCGGCTCGATGTGCTCGCGTCCGCGCTCGGCATCACCAGCACGCGCACGTTCACCGGTCTGACGATTCAGATCGACGGCGGCGAAGCGTGGTTCGACGTGCCGGGTGTTTCCGCATGTTCCACGACGAAGGCCGCGAAGCCGGAGTACGCGGCGACGGAAACGATCTGGTTCGATGATGCGTGGCCCGCGGGCTCCACGGCATCGAGCGGTTGCGCGAATCCGAACTGGGACACGACGCAGGTCGCGAGCGGCAACGCCTCCGATCTCGTCGTCGGACTGCAGCATTGCTTCTCCACGCCATCAACCTTGCCGCTGGCGATGAACGACGTCATCACCGTGTACGCGTTTCTCGATCCGTGCAATCCGCCGCGCGAAGTCATGGTGCAGTTCCTCACGAGCAACTGGGAAACGCGCGCCTACTGGGGCGAGGATCTGATCGCGGGCGGCACTCCCGAAACCACGCAGCGCCGTGCGATGGGAGCGTTGCCCGAAGTGGGCAAGTGGGTGCGGCTCGAAATTCCGGTGTCGTCGATGAAACTTGCCGGCGTTCCGCTGCAAGGCATCGCATTCACACTCTCGAATGGCCGCGCGTGGTTCGACCGCGTCGGCAAAGCGACGCGCACGAATTTCGCGCTCAACAAGCCGGCGACGCAATCGTCGACGTACCTGTCGTACACCGCCGCCAATGCGGTCGATGGCGACGTCAACACATTCACGCACACCAACTACGACGCGCGTCCGATCTGGGAAGTCGACCTCGGCGCGATTCAGCCGATCGATGAGATCAATCTTTGGGCGCGCCACGATTGCTGCACGGACCGCACGCGCTGGGCGATGGTGCAGGTGTCGAACGAGCCGTTCCCGACGACGAACTTCGACATCGCGCGCACGCTGCCCGGAGTCTCGACCTACCTGCACATGACCGACATGGAGCGTCCTTCGCCGCTTCGCATCAATCGCGAAGGCCGCTACGTTCGCGTTCATAGTCTGCTCACCACGTATCTCAACATCGGCGAGGTGCAGGTGTGGTCGCCGGTAGCAGGAGCGCGCGTCAATCTCGCGGGCGGACAAAAGGCATCAGCGTCCTCCACCTACGATGATGGCGCGTACTGGCATGACCCGCTGCTTGCGGTCAACGGCGGCGTCTTCCGCATCGATTACACCGCGACATTCTCCGCTCCGGAATCGCGATGGGAAGTCGATCTCGGCACCGTCGAGCCCATCTCGACCGTCGACATCATCAACATCGAATACCCGGCGCGCATCACCAACGCCTACGTCTTCGTCTCCGATGTTCCGTTCACCGGCACGTCGGTCGCGAGCGCACTCGCGCAGCCCGGCGTCTCCGCGTACTTCCGCGGACCGTACAGCACGATGCGCCAGTACCCGGTCAATCGCACCGGCCGTTACGTCCGTCTGCAAATCACCGGCACCGATTACCTCAGCCCGATGGAAGTGCAGGTCTGGTCGCCCACGCGCGTCCTCGGCACGCTCTCCAGACCGTTCGATTTCGCGACCGCGAAATCCGCATACAGGAATTGATGATGATCACCAAGTGGATGCGCAGCGTCGTCTGCCTGTTCGTCTTCGCCGCCGCGCTCGCGAGTGCGGCGCAGCAGGCCGAGTACAAGGATGATTTCGAGAGCTACGGCACGCCCGCCAATCCCGCGGGCTGGGTCGATACATCGATCAGCGGATCGGTCGCGAACGGGTTGTACAAAACCTGGAAGGATCCACAGCAGAGCGACAACATCGTCTTCGGCACGAAGCAATCGTCCGGCAGACCGGAAGGCAACCACCCGCGCATCGGCACGTTCTCCACGCTGACCACGAAGACGTTCGGCAGCAACGGCCGCTTCGAATATCGCGGACGTTTTCTGCGCACCAATGCGGACACGCGCATCGGCTTCACGTTTTTCTCGTCGTATCCCGAGCAGGACAACTACTACCTCGTCGGACTCTGGTCGTCCGCGAATACGAACGCGCTCACGATGCAACTCTTCGCGTTCGGCGCGGGCACGCCGGCCGGAACGCTCGACAGCGGATTCACGCCTGACGAAGACAAGTGGTACCGCTTTGCGATCCAGGTCGATGAAGGCGACAACGCCACGAAGATTCGCGCGCACTTCTGGCGTGAAGGCACGCCCGAGCCGCTCACGTGGCAGCTCGATGCAAGCGACAACAGCGCCGCGCGATTGAAGCAGGGCCGCATCGGCATCTGGTCCGCGGTGAAAGGCGACGCATACGTCGACGATCTCGACGCGCGATCGCCCGTCGATCACGACGGTCCCGTGATTCGCTTCTTCGAATCGGGCGATCCGCTCGTGGCCGGCACGCTCACGCAGCTCAACCGCGATGCACGCGTCGACGTGCAGGTCGCCGACGTGATGGGCGTCGGCTCGCTCACCGTCACATTGGATGGGAACCCATACGTTTTGATGACGCCGATCACGGCCGAAGGCACGCACGTCATCAAAGCAGTCGCGATCGACGGCGCGGGCAATCGCGCCGAAAGCGAAGTACGCATTCTCATCGATCGCACGGCGCCGCTCGTGCGCATCACCGGCGTGAGCGAAGGGCTGCTCGTCAATCACGCGGTTGTGCCGGTCTACACCGCCGAAGACATCACCGAGGTTACGGTTAGTGCGACGCTCGATGGGGCGCCGTTCGCGAGCGGCATCAGCATCGCGGCCGAAGGGCAGCACACGCTCGTCGTCACCGCGCACAACGCCGTCGGCTTCACCACCGTCGTCACCATTCACTTCACCATCGACCTCACGCCGCCGCTGCTCGCGATCACCGCGCCCACCGCGCAACAGCGCGTCGGAACGCAGCACGTGATCGTGCGCGGCACCGCGGGCGACGCGGTAAGCGTGACGATCAACGACATCATCGCCACGCTCGATGCCGGCGCATTCGCCGTGAACGTGCTGCTCAACGAAGGCGCGAACACGTTCACCGCCGTCGCCACCGATCTCGCGGGCAACAGCAGCATCGTGCGCGTGCCGATCACGGTCGACACCGTTGCACCCGAAGTCACGATCGTCGCGCCGCAGCCGGATCTCTGCACGAACGCCGAAACGATTGTCGTGCGCGGAGTCGCGCGCGATGACGGCACGACCGTGCGCGTGCGCGTCAACGCTGGCGCGTGGATTTCCGCGCCGGTCGCGAACAACGAATACACCGCGAACGTCCCGCTGGCAGGCGAAGGTTCGATGGCCATCGAAGTCGAGGCCACCGATTCCGTTGGTCACGTCTCGACCGCGCTCGTGCAGCTCAACGTCGATCGCACGAAACCGGTCATCACCGTGAACGAAGGCAGCGGCGCGTTCACGAACGCGTTCTTCAATCGCGCCGTGCTGCCGCTCGTCGCTGTGCAGGACGATGACGCGCGCGTGAAGCCGGTGCTCACGCTGGACGGCGCGCCGTACACGATCGGCACGCTCGTCGAAAGCGAAGGCGCGCACACGCTGCGTGTCACCGCGAGCGATTGCGCGAGCAACGCGGCCGATGCATTCGAACACACATTCACCATCGATCGCACCGCGCCGTCGATCGCATCGATCACACCCGCGAACGACGCGGTGATCGCCGCGCAGACGCGCATCACCGGCACGCTCAGCGAGCCGGCCACCATCACCGCGAACGGCATCGCCGGCACGGTCGATGGGGTGGCGTTCGCGATCGATGTCCCGCTCGTCGAAGGCATCAACAATTTCGAGCTCGCGATCATCGATCGCGCGGGCAACGAGACGCGCGTGCGTCATGCGATTCGTCTGCGCGCCACCGCGCCGGTCGTCGAGATCGTCGAAAGCGGCGAAGTGCTCGCCGCGAACGCGCTCTTCAATCGCGCCGTCGCGCCGGTCATTCGCGTGAGCGACGAAACCGCGACGATCACCGCGACGCTGAACGGACAGCCGTTCACGAGCGGCACCGCGATCGAGAGTGAAGGCAGCTACACGATCGTCGCGAATGCCACGAACGCCGCGGGCGTCGCATCGAATGAAGCGCGCGCGACGTTCGCCATCGATCGCACGGCGCCGCACGTGACGCTCACGATTCCGCCGCGCGTCGACACGGACGTCGTCGAGGTGCACGGTACGTTCGACGAAGACGCAACGCGTGTCGTCGTCAACGGCGTTCCCGCGACGATCGACGGACATTCGTTCATCGCAATCGTGCGTGTTGAAGAAGGGGCGAACGTGATCACCGCGGTCGTCACCGATCGCGCCGGCAACAACGGACGCGCGATCGCGAACGTGACGCGCGGCAGCGGGCGTCTCGCGATCCTGCTTTCGTCGCCCCCCGATCAACTGCTCACGAATCGCGCCACGGTCGTCGTCGCCGGACAGGTGCTGACGCCGAGTGCGCAAAGCATCGTTCGCATCAACGGCATCGACGTGCCGCTCGATCCCGCGGGCGCGTTCCGCAAAACCGACTTCGCGCTCGTCGAAGGCGCGAACGTCATCACGGCATCAGTGCTCGACGGCGGTGTGACGAACGAAGTGACGACGCACGTACGCGCCGATTTCACACCGCCGACACTCACCATCACCGCCGATGGCTCACCCCTCGGCGACGGCATGCGCTTCCGCACTTCGCCATCGATCGCGATCAACGCGACCGACGAAAGCGGCAGCGTCACGACGCGCGTCATCGTCGATGGCGCGGAAGTCACGCAACTCGCGCCGCTCGCGAACGGCGGCCACACGCTCTCCACGATCGCGCGTGATGCCGCGGGCAACGAGACGCGCATCGATCGCATCTTCTTCATCGGCGATTCCGTCGCCAGCGAAGGCTGCGGTCTCACGAACATCGATCCCGTCAGCGGCGCTGCCGTTTCATCGAACGTCATTCGCATCAGCGGCCGCAGCGGCGGCGCGGCATCGGTGCTGATCAACGGCAACGCGGCGCAGGTCGCGAACGGCTCGTTCTGCGGCGAAGCGGAACTGCAGCCGGGCCGCAACGAAGTCGTGATCCGCTGCGCCGACGCGAGCGGCAATCCGACGAGCGAAGCGCCGGTCACGCTCATCATCGATCGCGTCGCCGATCCGGTCGTGACGATCACGTCGCCCGCCGAAGGTGCAACGCTCACGAACGGCGTCGTCACGGTCAGCGGTACGGTCAGCGAAGGCGTGCTCACCGGCGACGTGAACGGCATCGCATTCGAAGTCGCGAACGGCGCAACGACGTTCAGCGTTCCCAACGTCACGCTCACCGCGGGACTCAACGTCATCACCGCACGCGCGAAAAATGGCGCGGGCCGCGTTGGCATCGGTACCGCGCACGTCATGTTGCTCAACGCCGCGCCGCAACTCACGATCACCTCGCCGGTCACCGGCACCGAGACCGGCGCGACGTCGATCGATGTCAGCGGCACGTACACGAATGTCGATCCGTCGACGATTCGTATCAACGAGTCGACGGTCGCGACGACACCGCGCACCGCCACGAACGGCACGTTCCTCACAAACATCAACCTCGGCTTGACGAACACGATCACCGCCACCGCGCGCAATCACGCGGGTGTCGCCGTCACATCGACCGTTCACGTCACGCGCGTTGACGGCGCACCGGCGATTCAAATCACGTCACCGCACGACAACGCGATCGTCGATGGCGACACCGTGCGCGTCACCGGCACGTTCGTCAGCGACGACGGCTCGCAGGTGCAGGTCAACGGCACGATCGCGACGGTCAACGGCAACACGTTCACCGCCGATATTCCGCTCAGCGCCGGCACGACCGCGCTGCTCGCGCGCGTCACCGCGCCGGATGGCGATGACTCGATCGATGCCGTGCGCGTCACGCACTTCGCATCGCCGCTCGCGGTGAAGGACACGTTCCCCGCCAACGATGCGACGAACGTCGATCGCGGCGTCGCGATTCTCATCCTCTTCAACAATGCACTCGAGACCGCGCCCTCGATTCGACTCACGAACGCGGCGGGCGCGGAGCTCGCCGGCACGGCGTACGTCGATCGCGATGCGATCACGTTCGCGCCGAACGCACCGCTCGCGGCAGGCGAGCAGTACACGGTCGCCGTCGGTTCGCTGACGACGTTCCGCTTCACGACGTCCGCATCCGCACCGGCCGCGGCGCCCGCGCTCGACGATGTGATCACCGAAGGTTGTCTCGCCGGTGCGACGATCACCGGCCGTGCTTCGATCGGCGGCGCGCGCGTGCGACTCGACGTCGACGGCGTCACGCTGACCACCACCGCGTCCGCCACCGGCGCGTTCAAATTCACCTTCACGTTCTCCGGACAGCCGGGCTTCCACCTGGCGCGCATTCGGGAGATCGGCAGCGACGGCAGTACGTCACCCGACCGCGCGATCTGCTTCCGCATCGACTGCGACCTGCCGCGCGTCATCAGCGCGACGCTCGATCGCGAGTCGAAGACGCTCGTGGTTTCGTTCTCGCGCGCGATGAATCCGTCGACGCTGATCGTCGGCGACACGATCACGCTCGGCGCGCTCACCGGCACGCTGTCGATGAACGCGACGAACGACGTCGCCACGATCGCCATCACGAACGACATCCCGGCGACCGATCTCACGCTCACCGTGAAGCGCACGATCAAAGACGCGGCCGGCGCATCGCCCGCTGCCGAGTTCACGCAGCTCTTCACGATCGGTGATGACGCGGGGCAGGGGAGAGGCTTCGTCAGCGGCGCGATCTACGACGCCACGACGGGACGTCCGCTCGCGAATGCAACCGTCACGATCGGCGCGACGACGCTCACCGCGAACGCGCGTGGCCGTTACTCGCGCGCGCTCGGTGAAGGCGCATACACGATCGAGGCGAGCGCCGACGGCTACACGCACGCGTGGCGGCAGATCATCGTCCCCGCGGGCGGCGGCGTCGTGCCGATCGACATCCGCCTCACGAAGCGCGGCACGACGAGCATCAACGGCGGCGATACGAGCGTCACGAAGAAAGCGGAAGTGACGAATGGCATCGTCACCGCGATCGGCGCGCAGTCGCTCGCCGGCCTGCTGCCGCTCGGCTGGTCGCCGCTCGCCAGCGCCGAAGTGCTCGGATTGACGCAAGCATCAACGTTGACGTTTACGATCAACGCATCCGAAGTCCGCGCCGCGGCGCAGGTGTTGTCACTCGTGCGCTACGAATCGGATCGCGATGAATGGCGTGTCGAAGTCGCGGCCGTGAACGTGCCGGACGATGGCCGCGTCGCGCAGACGATCACGCGCGACGGTCACTACGCGCTCGTCTATCCCGACGCCGCGCCGCAGCTCGCGCATCCGCCCACGCCGCGCGGTGGTGCCGCGCTCGCGGGCGTTGTTCCGAGCGCGATCGCAGAGAACATGACCGCGCGCCAGTTTGAGATCGAGCCGCGCTCGATTCTCCCGAACGGACGCGCCGTCGCAACACTCACTACCGAAGGCGTAACGCAGACGTATCCGAGCGGCTCCGCGGTGCAGGCGACGATCGACGAGCAACTGAATCTCGCCGACGGCCGCGTGCTCGTCGATCCGCCGTTCGCCACCGATCTTCTTGTCTACAGAACGCTCGCGGGTGACGCTGGCGTCGCCGACTTCCATCTCGCGCCGAGCGCGCAGGCCACAACCGTCACGCTGCGCGATGGCGTCGAGCACGTGCGCATCGTCGATTACCCGGGCCGCATCGATCGCGGTTCGCTCGTCGGTGCCGAAGGCGGACGCGTGCCGGGCGACGGCAATGTCACGCTCGACATTCCGTCCGGCGCGACCACCGACGCGCTGCACGCGACGACGTCGTCACTCGATGCGAGCGCGTTCAGCGTCGCCGGATTCCGCGTCGCCGCGGCATTCGAGCTTGCGCTCACGAACGCGAGCGCATCGACGTCCGACGCATCCTTGATTCTTCCGGCGCGCGCAACGTTCGCGCTTTCCGGCGATGTCGCGAATCAGGTCATCGTCGCCGAGCTCTTGAGCGACACGCCGTTCGGCAATGTGATTCGCATGGTCGCGATCGCGGAGCGCAGCGGCACGCTATACACGACGCGCACGATCGATTCGACGCAACTGCCGCTCGACGGCATCGTGCGTGGCGGACGTTATCTCGTGCTCGTTTCCGACGCGCCGATCGCGTACGCGTTCGGTCAGGTGCGTAACGCGAATGACGTTGCCATCGCCAACGCGCGCGTGAGCAGCGGCCTCGGCGTCACCGATCTCACGTCGCTCACCGGTCTCTTCGTGCTTCCCGTTCCCGCGAGACCCGCATCGCCATTCACGCTCGTCGCTCGCACGACCGGCAGCGGCGATGGCGCGCCGAAGAGCGCGAGCACCGCACCCGAAGCGAGTGCATTCGTCGACTTCGGCGTGCTGCCGTTTGCGGCGCAGCCACCACAACTGCGCAGCGTCACACCCGACGGCGGTGACGTGGCGGTGACGACGAGTCTCGTCGTGCGCGCGGAGTTCGATCGCGCCATCGATGCGTCGTCCGTCGAAAACGGCATTCGCGTCACGAACGCGCTCACGAACGAAGCACTCGCCGGCATCGTCGCCGCCGCGGGCAACAACGTCACGTTCACCGCGAGCGAGCCGTTGCGCGCGGCCTCGTACTACACGATCACGATCGCCTCGACGATTCGCGCGACGAACGGAACGCCGTTCGGGCAAACCGTCGCGAAGTCCTTCCGCACCGCCGCCGTTCCGGCTGGCAACACGTCCATTCGTCCGGATCGCATTCGCATCACCATTCCGGATGCGAACGGCCGCTCGACGATCAGCGGTACCGCGGGCGCGCTGCCCGCGAACGCACACGCGGTCGCCGTGCGTCGCGCGAAGCAATTCATCATTGGCTACCAGGCGACGGTTGCGAGCGATGGCTCGTTCGCATTCAACGCGGGTGATGGTCACGCTGCCGATCGCATCACCATCGACGATCGCATCGACCTGCAGGTGATCGATCCGATCTCGCACGCGATCATCGCCATGATCGAGCTGACGCCGTTCTCGTCGGTCGATGGACGCTCGTTCATCGCGCCGCCGGATCGCGAGTCGCACTTCGTCAGCGCGGATGGCATTCGCGTCACCGTGCCGGCGGGCGCATTCGACGTCGCGACGACCATCGACGTGCTGCCGTCAACGCGCGCACCGTTCGACGCGGTTCCGTCGTTCGCGAACGAGCTCGCATTCGCCACCAGTGTCGAGTTGCGTTTCGACGGCATCGCGAAGAAGCGTCTCGATCTCGAGCTTCCGCTACCCGCGAATACCGACGCGAATCGCACGTGGCTCCTCGGCTGGCTTGGCCAGTCGATGCGCGGACCGCGCGTGATGATCACGGATCTCGTGCGCATCGACGGCAGCGCGTTCAAGACCGGCGTTGCAGCGACGGGCAACCTGCGCGTGAGCTTGAACGGGCGCGTGGCAACGAACTCGCTCTCGCCTTCCGAGCTTCGCGACAATCTTCTCGGCGTCACGCGCTCCGGCACCTACGGCGTGATGAACGTCCTCGCGCCCGCGGGCTCGGACATGGTGTGGGGTCTGCTCGATGGCATCGGCAATTCCGTCGAGCTTTTCTGGGACTCGCTCCTCTCGCTCTTCGCCGCGCGTCATTACGTCGAAGACCGCAATCGCATCGTCGTGCCGTTGATCAGCGGCAAACCGTTCCGCATCTACGGCGTCGATGCAGCGACCGGACTCGAATCGTTCAGCAGAACGTACACGCCGATTCCAACGGGCGATCCCGGCGCGTCGATCGCGCTCGAAAATCCGAATCCCGATCGCTTCGGACCGTACCCGGTGTTCGGCTCGCCGTTCCGCATCGAAGCCGTCGATCTCGATGTCGAGAACGTCGAGATCAAATCGATTCGCGATTTCACGATCGTGCTGCAGAACGGCATCGCGACCGTGATCACGACGCTGCCGCTGACGCAGAAGGTGTCGCTCATCAACGTGTCGAGCGGCTCGGGTCTTCGCACGCGAACGAGTGGCGATCGCATCTTCGTCGATGCGCTGAAGGGCGATCGGCTGATGCTCTTCATTCAGGAAAACGAAGTCGATCCGTACGCATCGATGTCGCTGGTATTCAGCGAGGCGATCGACGACACGAATCTCGACAGGCTCGTTCGCCTCGAACTGCAGCAGGGCGAGTCGTGGACGCAGGTCACGAATGCGCTGACGATGCGCCTCGATTCAGACGGACGTCGCGTGGTGTTCGATCGTCCTGCATCGCTGCAACGCGGCGCGCACTATCGCATCGCGCTCGATCCGAAACTGCGCGACCGCAGCGAGAACAGCATGCGCCTCGGCACGGTGAAGCTCGAAGACGGCACAATCCGAGGGGCGCTGGAAGAATCGCTGTACCTCTACTTCGACGTGCGCACGCCCGGCGGCAACATCGCCGAGTTCGATATCGGCAGCGGACGCATTCGCGATCAGGCGCTGCAAGGCAACGTGCTGTTCGTGAGCGCGATGGAAGGCGGCATCACGGCGTACGACGTGTCGAGTCCCGCGACGCCGGTGCTCATCGGCCGCACGTCGCAGGCCGGCGTCGAATACTGGTCGATCGCCACCGATCATCACGGCCGCGTGTTCGCCACCGGCACGCAGGATCTGTGGGGCATTCTGCGCACGTTCCGGCTCGAAGATTTTCTGCCGGTCGCGCTGTCGAATGAGCCGCGCAACGCGTCGCCGCGCGCGAGCGCACTGCTCACGTGGCTTCCCGGCTCGTCCGCGCTTCTCGGCATCAACTCACGCGCGATCGAAGACGGGCAGCCCGAAGCATTGCCGCGCAAAGTGCAGATCCTCGTGCAGGACAACGATGTCGCGTACGAAGATCGCGCCGAGTTCGTCGAAGGCACGCAAGCCACGCAAACCGGCACGAACGGCGACTTCGAAATCTATCGCGTCGAAGTACCGCGCGAGGTGGATTTCCCGTACGCCGCGCAGCGCATCACGATCGAGAACGTCACGCTCGATCTTCGCTGGTCCGGCGATGCGAAAGCCGATCAGCCGGCGATCATCAGTGGCGTCATCGTGCGCGCGGGCGATCGCGTGCGTGTGCTGCGCAACGAGCGCACGTACGCCGTCGTCTCGCTGTTCGGCTACGGCGTCGGTGTGTACGACGCGAACGCAATCGAATCGAATGAAGCAGGTGGATCGCCGGAACGCCGCGAGCGCGTGCTCGTCACGAACGGCGCGAAGGATCCGTCGGTCGCGTATCCGTCGGATGCGATTCCCGATCTCACGTTCTCGCCGGATGCGGTGATCGTCGCCGCGAATGATCCGTCGAAGATTCGCGTCGTCGCCGCGGAAGCGTTGCGTGGTCTGCTCGATCTGAAGATCGAAGGCGCGAACACGTTTGCGCCGAAGAGCGATCGCGCGAAGCGTGGCCTGCTGCTGAACGAAAATCCGCGCATCGCGCAACTGCGTGCATTGTTCCTTGCGGACGCTGGTCGCGAACCGTTCGGCCGATTCAACGCGGTTGCGCCGTATCACTGGACGCTCGATGCGAATCGCAACGCGGCCGGTGAGCGCGGATCGGTGCCGGGATCGAATGTCACGCGCGAGTACGTGCTCATCCCCGCGAACGAATACGGCTTGCTCGTCGTCGAGATCGGGGGCATTGCGCCGCTGACGCTGCCGGAGTACGAGCCGCTGCAGGACGCGCATCTCGTCGATGTGATCTGGATCCCGCACGGAGCGTACGCGGTGCGTGCGCTGTCGGCGAAGAATCTCGCGACCGTCATCGATGGCGAAGGACACGTGCTGCTGGTCGATCTCTCGCGCATCGACGAGCGATGGGTGAGTGCGCCGAACGAGTTGTTCCCGACGGCAGCATCGACGCTCGCGGGCGGCATCGACAATCCCGATCCGCGCATCGTGTGGCGTTCGGAGCAATCGCTCGCGAGCGGCACGCTTGCTCCGGTCGTGCATCCCAGCGGCTTCGTCTTCGCCGGCGAGTTGCTGAAAGAAAAAGTCACGATCACCGCGGCGCTCGATCCCGAGGTGCGGGTCACGTCGGTGGATCGCTCGACGAACATGCTGGGGGTCGTGCCCGCCGGCATTCCATCGAAGGACAACACCAACCTCTCGATGTTCCGCATCGAGATCGATCTGCCCGGCGGCATCAGCGACGCGCTCGAAAACGGCACGTTCACGATGGGCATCGACAGTGAGCGCATCGCGGGCGCGATCACTGAAGACACACCGGCGACGTGGCCGCGCGCGCATCTTCGCAATGTCGTGATGCGCAATGTCGTGCCGCAGTCGATGACCGC
>JACZCU010146986.1_pt1 | contig 43360 bp, 37 predicted proteins | sample 8641851 | NCBI WGS metagenome assembly JACZCU01 (sample SAMN15324605, study PRJNA640507) | soil metagenome | isolation source: monocropping sugarcane control | place: China: Luxin town, Laibin City, Guangxi Province | collected 2019-07-25 | depth 10cm m | reverse complement strand
CTGCAGGATCCGGGTGGTGATCCGATCGTGATCGACGAACTGTGGGGCTTGCAGTTCGGCAACGACGGCAACGGCGGCGATGTCGACGCGCTGTACTTCACCGCCGGCATCGCCGAAGAAACGCACGGACTCTTCGGTGTGCTGCGACCAACTGCCGCAGCATCCACGACGCTGATTCGCTTTCTCACCGACAGCATCAGCGCGGCGGAAACGCAGGGGAGCGTCAACGTCACGGTGATTCGCGAAGGCGATACCACTGGCAGCGCGACGGTGCACTACGCGGCGGTGACTGGTTCGGGTGCTGGTTTCGCGGACAGCAGCGATTTCACGCTCGCGCCGAACACGCTGACGTTTGCGCCCGGCGAAACATTCAAGACGTTCAGCGTGGGGATCACGAACGACACGTTGCTCACCGAAGGCGATGAGACGCTCGAGCTCGTGCTGAGCAATCCGACGAACGCGCAGCTCGCGACGCCGTCGATCGCAACGTTGACGATCCTCGACAACGGCACGGGCATCGCGAATCTGTCGATCACGAAGACGGCGGTCAATCGCGTGTTGCCCGGCTCGTCGTTCGACTACACGATCACGGTCGCGAATGCTGGTCCCGATGCGGCGACGAACGTCATCGTGACGGACAACCTGCCGCCTTCGCTGACACTGGTGTCGGCGACGCCATCGCAGGGCAGTTGCTCCGGCACCACGACGATCACCTGCTCGCTCGGCATGATCAACAGCGGCGCGAACGCGACGATCACGTTGACGGTCAATGCGCCCGCGGTCGACGCAAATGTCTCGAACACCGCGACGGTCTCATCGGATCAATCCGATCCCAGCACCGCGAACAATGCGGCAACAGCGATCGTGCAAGTCGGCGTCGGAGTTCCGGTGCCGACGCTCTCCGAGTTGATGCTGCTGCTCGTGGCGATGCTGCTCGCGATCGCAGGCGCGATGCGCCTCATGAACTCGTAATCAAACTCGTGGTCAGGCGGAAGGCTTTCGGCTTTCCGCCTGACTAACGAATCGCGAGTCCCCACGGACCGTCATCGGTTGGGATCGTGCGTACCACGCGATTCGTCGCGGTGTCGATCACGCTGATCGTGTTCGACAAGCTGTTCGCGGCGTAGACCTTCTTTCCATCGCGCGTGATGGCGATGCCCCACACGCGGTCGCCCGCGGGAATCCACGCGATCGGTTTCATCGCAATCGTGTCGACGACCACGACGCCGTTGCCGCGTCCCGTGGCGACATACAAACGCTTTTCATCTGGCGAGAGCGCAAGGCCGACGGGCTTGTCGAGTTTGCCGAGCTTGATGCGTTTCACGACGCGATGCTTCGTCACGTCGATGAGCGAAACACTGCCGCCGATTTCGGCGCTGATCCACGCGCGCTTCGCGTCTTTCGTGAAGATCGAGAAGCGTGGCCGCGGATCGACGAGGATGTTCGCCGCGACTTTCTCCTGCTTCGCATCGATCACCGTGATCGTGTTGCTTGTCTCCGCGGTGATGTACACCCACTTGCCATCCGGACTCGCTGCCACGCCTTCGGGCTCGGTGCCGGTGATGAGCGTCGTGCGCAACTTCGCGGTTGCGACGTCGAGCACGGACGCCGTGCCCGCGTCTTCGTTCGAAAGGTAAAGACGTTGACCGTTAGGCGTGATGGCGACGGATTCGGGATCGGTTCCGGCGACGTACAACTTCGATGTCGTCAGCGTCGTTGCATCGAGCGCGAGGATGCCTTCCTTGCCGCTGACCTTGTGTTTGCCATCGCGCCACCAGCTCAGCGCGACGTATATGCGTTTGCCATCGGGCGCGACGATGATGCCGCGCGGACGATTGCCGGTCGCGGTCTTCGCGATGACTTTGTCGGTCGCGGTGTCGATGACCTGAATCGTGCCCGCGCGCTCATTCGTGACGTAGAGCCGCTCTGCATGCAGCGGAAGCGTGAACGAAAGCAGCAGCGCGGCGATGAGTCTCACTTGAGTGTTTGCAGGAAGGCGACGATGTCCTTCGCATCGTCCGGCGTCATGCCTTGCGGCGGCGGCATGCTGCTCTGCGGATTGAGCGATTGCGGGTTCTGGATGAATTGCAGGAGATTCTGCGGAGTGTTCGGAACCTGTGCCTGCGTGATGGCCGGACGCGACATGAGTCCGCTGAGCGCGGGCCCGAGGATGCCGGCTGGTCCTTCGATGCCGGGAATCGCGTGACAAACATTGCAGCCGTACTGCGAGACCAGTTCCCTGCCGCGCGCGGTATTGCCCGCATTTTCGGTGGCCGCCGGCGCCGCCTTCTGCACCGACTGCGCGGTCTCCTGACGATTGCACGCAACGAAGAGAAGGGCCGCCGCAAACATGAGTCGTTTCATGGCGCGTACTTTACTTGAGGGTCAGCAGATACGCGGCGATGTCCTTACCATCGCGTTCAGTCACGTTCATGTCGGGCATCGCGGTTTTCGGATCGACGTTGCGCGGTTTGCGAATCCACAGCATCAAATTGCGCGGTGAGTTCGGCAGTCGTCCCGCGAGGTAGCCGCGGCCCGCGATCTTGTCGAGCGACGGTCCGACGTTCGCGTTGGCGCCCGGAACGCCGGGAATGGTGTGACACGTTCCGCAGCCGTACTGGCGAATCGCGGTCTTGCCGCGATCGGGATCGCCGCCGCCGGTGATTTCCTTCGCTTCCTCGATGCGATCGCCCGGATAATCGGAGCAGCGCGCGAAGGTCAACATGATGACCATCAGCAGCAACGCCGACGATCGCACGCGGCGCTCGCTCTCACCGATCCACGCGGCGAACAATGCCAGGGCGACGATGAGAAAGATCACGCCCGCCGGAATCCACATGATCAGCCCCGCGAGTTGCTGATCTTCGAGCGCGTTCGGCGCGGTGTGCGCGTATGTCGGATACCAGACGTGATGCGCGTAGGTGAGCAGCACGCCGAGGATGCCGGTGTGCATGGCGGTGAGAAAGACGAAGAACACCGCCACGCCGTAGCCGACTTTGCCGAAGCGGCCATGAATCAGCGACCACCAGAACAACGCGGCGCTGATGAAGAACATCAGATGCTGCATCGCGTGCACGCTTTCGTTGTGCAGCGCCCACTCGAATGCGCGCGGAATGTGCCACGACCACAACACCACCGCGTGCAGCACGAGTACGACGATCGGATTCGTGAGCGCGCGCCACGGGGTGACGAGCGGACGCGTGATCGCGATCGCACGATCGCGCACGCGTTGCGGCAATCCCCACATGCCCGCGATGAGCGGCCGTCCGGCGACGATGAGCGGTGCGGCGATGAGCATAAGCAGCTCGTGCTGCGTCATGTGCACGGAGAAGAGGATGTCGCTGAGCGTGTCGACCGGACCTAACAGCGCGGCGGCGATGACGAGCCAGCCGATCGCGAACGCGGTCGCTTCCCACCAGCGAATGTGCGCGCGGCGAAATCCGCGAAAGTAAATCGTGAGCGACGTCGCCATCGCAATCACGATGAGAATGTCCCACGTCAGTCGCATGGCCGCAGCATCACCATCGGTACGGTTTGTCCAAGAATCAGCAATGCGAAGAGGCACGCGCCCATGAGTCCCGACGAGGCCATGAATCGCGCGCGTCCACGAGGCCGCGGCTCGATTTCTTCGGCCGCACCCGCGTGTCCTGCCGCATGCGGCTCGGGCATCGAGCGCAATAGCGCGAGCGCCATCCATCCCATCAGCAGCACTGGGACGATCAACACGATCGAGACGCCGATCAACATCCATCGGCTGTTCGATGCGCACGCGGATGGATGCAGCGAGTAGCTGATCTGCAGATGCAGTCCCCACACGAGCGGCGGGACGAGGAGCGTGGCCCAGAGCTGCGCGTTCTGTCGCGAATTCATCGCAGCACCACCTCGTCGAGCGTGATCAGGAGCCAGAACGGAATCCACGCAACGATGACGAACCACCAGTAGATCGTGCCGAGGCGCACGTCGAGCATGTGCTTCTTCTCGACCGGACCTTTGTAGAGCAGCACCGTCATCACCGCGTTCTCGATCACGCCGGACAGGAGATGAAACGAGTGCATGAAGTAGATCGCCCACACGATCGAACCGTACGCGTGCGTGTTCCACTTGTAGTTGATGCCTTCGAGCTCGAACCAGCGCGCGACGGCCGCGAGTGCACTGACGATCGTCGCGCCGAGCATCCCGAGTTGCACCACACGCAGCTTTCCATCGAGTGCCGCGCGAAACGCGAAGTACGCGGGAGCGCCGCTGATGACGAGCAACGCAATCGTGGTGATGCTCACCGGCAGCGGCGCGTTCGCGGAGCCTGTCGGCGGCCACTCGCTGAAGTTGCCGCGCAGATAAAAGTACGACGTCGCCAGCATCGCGAACATCGTCGACTCGATGGAGATCAGCAGCCACACGGCCCACCACAGCGGATCGCGATGCCCGAACGCGATCGTTGGCAGGCGCGAAACGTCGAGCATCTTTCGGCCGAGCTGCGCTTCGCTCATGCACCCTCCAGATGAAGCGGCGGTTGTTCGGTTCGATGATCGTGATTCGAATTCGCGGGTTGTTGCTCGAGCAATTCGCGATGCGGTTTCTTCGGCCAGAACCAGCCGGTCAATGCGATTGCGGCGAGCACGAATCCGAGCGGCACGCCGAGCGGCGTGAAGATCGCGACGTTCACACCGATCGCGGTTGCCACCGCGAGCAGGAACGGCCAGATCGTCGGACGCGGAAGCTCGGAGCGATGATCGGGATCGGCATCCATTAACTTCGTGACGAGTGTTTCGCGCACGTCGCTGCGCAATCCGCTGACGACCGGCTGATCGGGCGCGGCGGTCCACAGTTCGAAGCGATCGCGCACGGTCGGCAGATACGCGAAGTTGTACGGCGGCGGCGGCGAGCTCGTCGACCATTCGAGTCCGTACGATTTCCACGGGTTGTCACCCGCGAGCACGCCTTGCTTCGCGCTCACGATGACGTTGATGCCGAAGAGCAGCACGCCGGCGCCGAGGATCGGTGCTCCTGCACTTGCGAGCAGATTCAAATCCTGCCAGCCCATCGTCGCGAGGTACGTGTACACGCGCCGCGGCATGCCGATGAGTCCGAGCTGGTGCAGCGGGAAGAAGGTCATGTTGAATCCGGCGAACAAAAGTCCGACGGTCCAGTAGTTGACCTTCTCGTTGAGCATGCGTCCACTCCACTTCGGATACCAGTAGCTGATCGCACCGAGGAGCGGGAAGACCGCGCCGCCGATGAGGACGTAGTGCAAATGCGCGACGACGAACATCGTGTCGTGCAACTGCCAGTCGAGCGGCACGGACGCGAGCATCACGCCGGTCAGTCCGCCGATGAGGAAGATCGCGAGAAATGCGAACGCGTAGAAGAGCGGCGATTTGTATTCGATCTTGCCGTGCCACAACGTCGCGATCCACGCGAAGAACTGAAAGCCGGTGGGGATCGTGATGAGGATGCTCGAGGCGGTGAAGAAGCTCGTGCCGAGTTGCGGGATGCCGGTGGCGTACATGTGATGCACCCACACGCCGAAGCCGATGAATCCCGTGGCGACGACGGCGAGCACCATGCCGACGTAGCCGAAGATCGGTCGCTTCGTGAACGACGAGATGAGGGTCGACATCATCGTCGTCCCCGGAATGAAGATGATGTAAACCTCGGGATGTCCGAAAAACCAGAACAGGTGCTGCCACAACAACGCGTCGCCACCTTCCGCGGGATTGAAGAAGTGCGTGGCGACGAGTCGATCCGAGGCGAGCATGCCGCTCGCGACCATGATCGACGGCATCGCGAACACCACCATGAACGCGGTGACGAGCTGTCCCCACACGAAGAGCTGCATGCGATTCAACGACAAGCCCGGCGCGCGATGTTTGAAGATCGTGGTGATCATGTTCACCGCGCTGCAAAGCGCCGCGATCTCCGTGAACGTGATCATCTGCGCCCACACGTCGACGCGTTTGCCAGGCGCGAACTCAGGTCCCGCGAGCGGAACGTACGAGAACCATCCGGTGTCGGGACCGAAGTTCAACAGGAATCCGGTGTAGAGCAGGATGCCGCCGGTGAGATACGTGAAGTACGCGAATTGCCCGAGGCGCGGGAACGCGGTGTTGCGCGAGCCGATCATCAGCGGCACGAGCCAGATGCCCATCCCTTCCATCACCGGCACGGCGAAGAGAAACATCATCGTCGTGCCGTGCACCGTGAAGATCTGGTTGTAGAGATCGGGATTGAGGAACGTGTTCTCCGGCTTCGAAAGCTGAATGCGCATCAGCATCGCTTCGATCCCGCCTAACAGAAAGAACACGAATGCGGTGATGACGTAGCGACGTCCGATCGTCGTGTGATGGTTGTCGGTGAGAAAGCCGATCAGTCCTTTCGGTTTCTCCCACGTGCGCGCGAGCTCCGCGCGCAGTGCTGCATCGATCGCCGTCATTGCAGTGTCTCCAGGTACGCGACGAGTGCGTGCAGATCGTTCGGCTCGAACGTATTCGGCGGCATGATCACGCCGGGCTTGATCGACGAGGGATCGGAGATCCAGCCGTGCAGATTGCCGATGTTGTTCGGCAACACGCCCGCGCCTAACGTGCGGCGGCTGGCGACGTGCGTGAGATCGGGACCGGTGCGCGCGCCCGCGGATGTGCCTTTGATCGCGTGACACATCGCGCACGTGGTGTTGAGAAACACTTGCTGTCCGCGTTGTTGATCGGCGGTCTTCGGATGCGGTGCGGGCAAGCGCTGGCGATTCAGCCAGCGTTCGTAATCATCGCGCGCATGCACGACGACGATGAAGGCCATCTTCGCGTGTTGCAGTCCGCAGAACTCCGCGCATTGCGCGCGATAGAGACCAGGTGCATCGGCGCGAATGGTGAGGATCGACTTCTTGCCAGGGATGAGATCGCGTTTGCCGTGCAGGTTCGGAATCCAGAGGCTGTGAATGACATCGGACGAGGTGAGGATGAGTTTCACGCGCTCGCCGGCGGGAAGGTGCAATTCGTTCGCGCCTTGTGCAATGCGATCGGGACGTTCGTGCAGGTACTGCACGTCCCACCACCATTGATGTCCGGTGATCTGAATCTCACGGGTGACCGGCTCGCCGATCGGTGAAACGTCGCGACCGACGGCGACGCTCGTGAAGAGCAATGCGATGAGGATGACGATCGTGACGCTCATCGCGGACGCGACCCATTTCATGCTGCCGCGCCAGCCTTCCTCGGTGTTGTCGGGCGTGACGCGCTTCGTTCCTTTTCGAATCGCAAGCAGCGTGGCGACGATGACGACGATCCAGATGAAGACGGAGACGATGGTGAAGACGCGAAGGAGGAAGTGGAGCCGCTCGGCGTACGGGCCGGCAGGATGGAGCGCGGATTGGTAGGTGGCGAAGAGGATGGCGATGGAGGGCCGAGGGCCGAGGGCCGTGGGCCGAGGGGTTGGTGGTTCGCGACGTTCGAGTGCAGCCGAGCTTCTGCCGATAGCACGCGAGATGAACATGCTGCGCAGCCCCTCGGCCCTCATCTCTGCTCCTTGAAACTCTGCGGCTCCACGCGCTTCTGCATCGCGTCTTCACGTCCCGGCGATGCGGGTCGCGGCGCGAGTCCCGAGAGCGATCGCACGTATCCCGCGAGCTGCCAGATCTGATAGTCGGGGATTTTTCCGCCGAAGGAGGGCATGCCGTTCGGACGTCCTTCGACAATGGTGTCGTGAATGTTTTCCGGATGGCTGCCGTAGAGCCAGTAATCGTCCATCAGCGCGGGGCCGATGCCGCCGCCGCCATTCGAATGACAGCCGTTGCAGTTGTACGCGCGAAAGAGTCGCGCGCCCTCCGCGAGATCCTGCGCGCGCTCTTCGGCGATGTTGCGCACGGCAATCTCCGGTGATGGTTTTCCCGGTTGCAGTTCGGACAATCGCACGATGCCGCCGGTGCGCTCGCTCGCATGCGCTGCGCGACGCAGTTCGCGTTGCTCGCGGCGGCAGGCGAGCAGCGCGAGGATCGCCATCCAAATCACCGCTCGTCTCATGAGTCCACCCTCGGCACTCCGTACGTTGCGAGAATCCGATCGATCTCCGGCTGCCGTCGCTCGAGAATCGCATCGAGCTCGTTGCGCAACGCCACGTCTTCACGACGCACGCCCATCGCGATGTCGTAGACGAACGGCAGGAAGGGAAGATCGATCTCCGGCGTCACCGGCGTGATCGACAGCGCGACTGGCTCGTGTTTCGCGAAGTAGCCGGCCAGCGGTCCCCACACGATCGCGACATCGAGCTCGCCGAGTGCAACGGCATCAACGATGCGCGCGGGCGGATTCGGCTCGCGATAGTCGCCGTACACCGTGTAGCCGCGAACGTTCTCGATGATTCCGCGCGCCGCGAGTGCATGCGCGGGCGGCGCGTTCGCACCGTCGTCGCCGATGATCTGCACGCCGATGCGCAGCGTCTTCAGAATCGGATCGTCGAGCGATTCGATGTTCAGGTTGCGATCTTTGCGCGTGACGAAAACGTACGTCGATCGGTAGTACGGCCGCGTCGTTGCGGCCATGTCGATCGCGGTCGGCAATCCGATCACGACGTCGCACGAATGCGCTTTCAACGTGTTGCGCAGAAATCCGCGGCGCTGTGCCCACCACGTGTACTCGACGCGCGCATGCATGTCGCGCGCGAGCAGATTCGCGATCTGATTTTCGAAGCCCTGCTGTGCGCGATTGGAGAACGGAAGGTTGTTCGGATCCGCGCACACGCGCAGCACGCGCACCGGTGATTCCTGCGCGGCGATTGAGTGTTTGGTCGTCTGACGCGTGCAGACGATGGCCGCTGTCGTCACGACGATCACCACCAACCACCGCCAGCCGTCCACTGCCAGCCATCTCTTCATAGGCCGAACGTGTAGATCACGCCTCCCTTGTTCGTATGCCGCGGGAGATCCGACATCGCGTTGACGAATCCCAGCGCGGCGGTGGGATCGTGAGGATCGAGTCCTCCGGCGACGATGGCTCCGGCCCAGCCGCCGACGCCCGAGACGATCGTCACGTACTGCTTGCCATCAGGCCCCTGCCACGTGATCGGCTGCCCGATGATTCCGCTCGCGGTTTTGAACTGCCACAACAACTGGCCGGTACGCGCGTGCACGGCTTTGAAGAAGCCGTCCATCGTGCCGTAGAACACGACGTCACCCGCCGTCGCGAGTGCGCCGCTCCAGACTGGGAAGTTCTCGCGAATCGACCAGACCTTGCGGCGTTGTATGGGATCCCATGCATCGAACTCGCCGCGATGTCCGCCCGGTCCCGCATGCATGATCACGGTCGCGCCGACGTACGGCGTGCCGGCGATGTAATTCACCTCCGAGCCTTCTTCGTCCTGACAGAGGTTCTGATGCGGAACGTAGATGAGATTCGTCTTCGGCGAGTACGCGACCGGCTGCCAGTCTTTCGCGCCCGGTGACGCGGGACAGATGTCTCGCACGACTTTGCGCGTGCCGGTGGCTTTCGCGATGTTTTTATTGAGGCGGCCGGTTTTCAGATCGACGCCGAAACTCGTCGTGATGTGCGCGTATGGATCGGCGGACAAGACTTCGCCAGTCGCGCGATCGATGACGTACATGTAGCCGTTGCGCTCCGGGCGCACGAGGACTTTGCGCGGCTGTCCGTTGATCGGGAGCGTGAGCAGCAGTTGCTCGTTGATGGCGTCGTAGTCGAATTCGTCGTGCGGTGAGAATTGATAGAACCACACCGCTTCGCCGGTGTCGGGCTTGCGCGCGAAGATGCCGGACGTGAATTTGTTGTCGCCGGGACGCAGCTCCGGATTCCACGGTCCCGGATTCGCGGTGCCGTAGTAGATGAGATCGAGCTCGGGGTCGTAGGAAATCCATCCCCACACGGTGCCGCCGCCGTTCTTCCATCCGTCCTTCGGCCAGGTGGTGATGCCGAGGTTTGCGCCGCGGTCTTGTGCGTAATGCGGTTTGTAGTTCTTCCCAATTCGCACTTCGGAATCAGGGCCGGTCGAATACGCGCGCCACACGATCCTGCCGGTGTCTGCATCGAGTGCGGTGAGCCAGCCACGCACACCGAACTCGCCGCCGCTGTTGCCGACGAGCACTTTGTTTTTCACGACGAGCGGCGCCATCGTGATCGATTCGCCTTTGTTGATGTCGCCGAGTTGCGTGATCCAGCGTTCTTTGCCGGTCTTCGCATCGACCGCACACGTGCGTCCGTCGAGGGTGTTGAAGAAGATCGCGCCGTTGGCGTACGCGGCGCCGCGATTCACCACATCACAACAAGCCACGCCCTGTGCCTCGGACTGCAAATCCTTCGGGCGGTATGTCCACTTCGTCTCGCCGGGATTCTTCAGATCGATCGCGATCAGTTCATTCGGAAACGGCGTGACGAAATACATCGTGTCGCCAATGACCAGCGGCGCCGCTTCATGTCCGCGATTGACGCCAGTCGAATGCGTCCACGCCACTTTCAGATTCGCAACGTTGTTCGCGTTGATCTGCGTGAGCCCACTGAATCGCGTCGATTCGTAATTCTTCGCGGGCATGATCCATTGGGCGTCGTCGTCATCGAGTTGCACCAGATTGGTGGTGTGCGGCCCGCGGTTGCAGGCCACGAGCAGCGCGATCAACACCACGACGACGCGGTTGTCGGTTGTCGGTTGTCGGTTGTCGGCGTGCGACCGCAGGTGTCGTGTCGTTCGGTTCGTTCTCCCGACAACCGACAACCAACAACCGACAACCGCTTCAAGGAAGCGCGAACACATACAACGTGCTTCCTTTCTTCGTCACCTCTTTCAAATCCGCCATTGCGCCGGCGAATCCATCGGCAGCGCCGGCGTCGCGAGGATCGAGATCGTTCGACACGATTGCGCCCGGCCATCCGCCCACGCCACTCAACACGGCGATGTACTGCTTGCCATCGGGACCGAGGTACGAGATCGGCTGGCTGATGAATCCGGAATCGGCTTTGAACTTCCACAGCGTCTCGCCGCTGCGTGCGTCGAGCGCTTTGAACCAGCCATCCATCGTGCCGTAGAAAACGAGATCGCCCGCGGTGGCGACCGTGCCGCTGTACGTTGGGAATCGCTCGCGCACGCCCCACACTTTTTTGCGGCCCGTGACGTCCCACGCCATGAGCTCACCGCGATGTCCGCCTGGTCCCGCGTAGTAACGAACGTTCGCGCCGAGGTACGGCGTGCCGGCGATGTAGTTCGCTTCGACGCCTTCGAAATCCATGCATAGGTTTTCGGTCGGCAGATACAAATAGCCGGTGCGCGGTGAGTACGACGATGGTTGCCAATCCTTCGCGCCCGGCACCGCGGGACAAATCGCGCGCACGACTTCTTTGTTGCGCGGCTGTTTCTCGGCGACTTCAATCGGACGGCCGGTTTTGAGATCGATGCCTTTCGTCGATGTGATGTACGCGTACGGATCCGCGGCAATCACTTCGCCGCTCGTGCGATCGATGACGTAGACGTAGCCGTTGCGTTCCGCACGCACCAGCACTTTGCGACTCTGCCCGTTGATTTTGATGTTCAGCAGCGTCGATTCATTGACGGCGTCGTAATCCCATTTGTCGTGCGGCTGGATTTGATAGGCCCACTTCGCGAAGCCGGTGTCGGCGTCGCGCGCGAAGAGCGTTGCGCTCCATTTGTTGTCGCCGGGACGGAGTTCCGGATTCCACGGGCCGGGATTGCCGGTGCCGTAGTAGATGAGATTCGATTCAGGGTCGTACGAGATCCAGCCCCACATCGTGCCGCCGCCCTGGCGCCACGCTTCCGGCGGCCAGGTTTTGACGCCGAGGTCTTTGCCGCGATCGAGTGTGTAGAACGGTTTGAAGTCGGGACCGATCAGGACATCGACATCGGGTCCCGCGGCGAATGCTTTCCAGACGGTGTGGCCATCGCGGACGTCGAGCGCCTGCAGCCAGCCGCGCACGCCGAATTCGCCGCCGGCGTTTCCGATGAGAACTTTGTCTTTGACGACGAATGGCGCCATGGTGATGGACTCGCCGTCGTTGATGTCGCCGAGGGTGCGCTTCCAGATTTCAGTGCCGGTGTTGGCGTCGAGGGCGATGGTCTGGTTGTCGAGGGTGTTGAAGATGATTTTGCCGTCGGCGTACGCGGCGCCGCGATTCACGAGGTCGCAGCAGGCGACGCCCTGCGCCGAGGTGACGACCGATGGTTTGTAGGCCCATTTAATGGGACCCCATGGATTTCGCAGGTCGATGGCGAAGACGTGATGAGGGAAGGGGGAGACGATGTACATCGTCCCGTTGACGACGATGGGCGCTGCTTCGTGGCCGCGCTGGATGCCGGTGGAGAAGGTCCAGGCAACTTTGAGGGATTTGACGTTGCGTGTGTTGATCTGCGCGAGTGAGGAGAAGCGCCAGTTGGCCGGATCTTTCGGGGCCATGGTCCACTGGCCGTCGTCGCCGCCGTGGCTGATGGAGAGGACGGAGGCTCGCGCGGTGCCGTAGCGGAGGAGGTAGGGGGTGACTCGGCGTTCTTCGCGTTGCCGGCAGGCGAGCGCTGTCGCCGCGATCGCAAGTGCGATTCCCGTTTTGCGTAGCACGATAAGTTCGCTGCGCGCTTTTGCACGAGCCGCACCAGCCGGGCCGGTACGACCGGCCGCGCTGGTTGCTGCGCTAGTTGGACGTACGGTCGCTTTGTCGGTGCGGTCGTCGCGAACGCGCGGATCTGGGAAGGACGCATGATCGCCGGTACGACCGGCAGCGCTGGTTGCTGCGCTAGTTGGACGTGCGGGCGCTTCGTCGGTGCAGTCGTCCCGGGCGTACGGATCTGGGAAGGACGCATGATCGCCGGTACGACCGGCCGCGTTGGTTGCTGCGCTTGTTGGTCGTGCGGGTGCTTCGTCAGTGCGGTCGTCGCGATCGCGCGGGTCTACGAAAGGCGCATGATTGCCGGTACGACCAACAGCGCTGGTTGCTGCGCTAGTTGGACGTACGGTCGCTTCGTCGGTGCGGTCGTCGCGATCGTACGGATATGGGAAGGACGCATGATCACCGGTACGACCGGCAGCGCTTGTTGCTGCGCTAGTTGGACGTGCGGTCGCTTCGTCGGTGCCGTCGTCGTGAACGCGCGGTTGTCGTGAACGCGCGGATCTAGGAAGGGCGCATGATCGCTTCGAAGATCTCGCGCAATTTCGCGACGATCTCTGGGTCCTGAACCATCGCGTGCTCGTCGATACGACGGCCATCGAGTGCGATGGTGAATTCGAGAACGTTCGTCGCCATGGTGCGCAGCGTTTCCGCGAGTTGCGACTGCGCGTGAACGGCACGCGCGGATGCGTTCACCAGAGCGATGCGTTTGCCCGGCATCTCGCGACTCGCAACGAGCCAGTCGAGTGCGTTCTTCAATGTGCCGGGAACGCCATGCGCGTATTCGGGACTGCAGATCATCAGCGCATCGGCTTTGCCGACTTCGTCGCGCAACGTCCCGACGATTGCAGGCGGGACGTCTTCATCGAGATCAGGATTGAAGTGCGGCAACTTGCCGAGTTGCGCATACAACTCGACGTGAGTTCCTTCGGGCGTGATGAGCTTCGCGGCACGAAGGAGTCGCGAGTTCGTCGAGTGTTCGCGAAGACTGCCGGAGATCGCGAGGATGCGCATGCGCGCAGTGTAGTTACTTCTCGCTCATGCACGCCGCCGCGAGCGCGGAACGAATCACGTCGAACGGGAGCACGTGAATCTCGTTCCTTCGAGTTTGAAGATGTAACGATCCTCGCGCCGCTCGACATAACGCAGCGTTTTCTCGGTGATGAAGATGCCGCCGAGAAACTGTTGTTCATGCACGATGAAGGGATCCGTGAATCCCGCGAAGCCGTAACGACGTCCCTCCTCGGGACCTGCCTTGCTGAACTCCTGATCGATCGGTTGCAGATCCGACGTCACAAAACGGCATATGCGAAATCGATTCGTTCACCCTCAAACGCTGTGGCCGTCCCAGCGAGTAAAGTCGTGCGCCGCTCTCGTCCTCATGACGAAGAAGGATCCACCACGAGACATCAAACGCGGGATTGCGCATCGTGCGTCGTCAGCACACGGAATCGTTTTTTCGGAACGGCAGGATGCTGCCGTCGTGCTCGTGCTGCTGTTGCTCGTCCATCGTGCGGGCGGCGGCGGCGATGAGATCGCCGAGGACGTCGATGTCGAATGGTTTGCGTACGATGGAATGCACCATCGAGCCGTCGAGACGGCGCAACGAAACCGAGTCGCCCGCGCTGACGACGATGATCGCGGGGCGCGCGCCGCCTTGTTCCTTGATGTATTCGATGAGGCCGTAGCCGTCGACGTTCGGCATCATCAGGTCCAGCACGATTACGCCGTAATGCTGCTGTTCGATCTTCGCGATGGCGTCCGCGCCGTCGCGCGCACTGTCGACCGCGAACCCTTGCCGCTCGACGATTTTCGTGACCAGCGCGCGAATCGCCGGTTCATCGTCTACTACCAATACGCGAGTGCTCCGCATGAGATGAGTGTCCGTGTTCGTCCGTTTCGCCCCGGTTCTAGCAAGCAGAATGCCGGTTGCGTTCGCTACGACGTACGGTGAAGAGATCTTAACCACATCATTCGAAGAAAAGGAACGCTCCAGAAAGCGCGCTCTGCGGCATCGCGTTCGCAACGGCAACCGGCGTGAGCGCTGTATCCCGTCCCCTGGTTCTCCTGCTCGAGCCGCACGAAGAGCATCTCGCACGCGGCCGCGATTTTTTGCTGGCTGATTGCGCAACGTTGTTCGACGTCATTGCGACGAAGTCGGTCGACGATGCGCATCGTGCACTCGACGATGCGAAGTCGAAACAACAACCGGTCGCGCTGCTCCTCGTGCGGCATCTTCGCGACGAAGACGCACTGCGCAAACTTTTGCAGCAGGCGAAACACGTCTCGTCGGGCGTGAAAGTGATTTTGTTCGCGGACGAAGTGGATCCGCAATTTGCGACGGAGGCGAAGCGCGAAGGTCTCGTCGATTTCAATGTTGATGAGCCGTGGGATGCGCCCGAGGTTTCGCTCGAGCCGATCGTGCGCGATGCGTTGCGTGCGTGGGAGTCGACGTCGATCGAAAGCGATGTCGTGCAAATCGTCGGCGATCAATGGCAGCCGCGTTGTCACGATGTGAAGGACCTGCTCGCGCGACATCGCGTGCCGTATCGCTACGTCGAGCCGGCCGAAGACGAGGAGCAGCGCGACGGCATGCGGATCATTTTTCCCGACGGGACGGAGCTCGTCGATCCATCGGATGAGGACATCGCGCAGAAGCTCGGCTTCAGTACTTCGCCCGATGAATCGTTCTACGACCTGGTCATCGTCGGCGGTGGTCCCGCGGGTCTCGCGGCGGCGGTGTATGCGAGCTCGGAAGGATTGCGCACGATGGTGATCGAGCGCGATGTGCCCGGCGGGCAAGCGGGATCGAGTGCACTCATCGAGAATTACCTCGGGTTTCCGGAAGGGCTCTCCGGCGCGGAGCTCGCGTCACGCGCGGTGGCGCAGGCGCAAAAGTTCGGAACCGAAATTCTGCTGACGAAGAGCGCGAAGGGACTGCACGACGATCGCGGATATCGCGTCATCGAGCTCGAAGACGGCACGCGGATCGCCAGTCATACCGTGCTGTTAGCGATGGGTGTGGCGTACAAGCGTTTCACGGGAGAAGGTGCGGAACGTCTCACCGGCGCGGGTGTGTACTACGGTGCGGCCGCCGCGGAAGCCGCGCGGTTCCGCAATCGCGACGTCTGTCTCCTCGGCAGCGGCAACTCCGCCGCGCAAGCCGCGCTGCTACTTGCGCGTTACGTCAACAAGTTGACCATCGTGACGATCGATCCCTCGCTCGACGCGACCATGTCGCGCTATCTCGTCGATCGCATCGAGGCTCTGCCCAACGTAGAACTGTTGACAAAGACGAGTGTCGCGGCGGTGAAAGGCGAGGAGCGGCTCGAGGCGGTGGTGCTCGAAGACATCGATTCGAAGGAGACGCGCGAATTGAAAACCGACGCGCTGTTCATCTGGATCGGTGCAAAGCCGAATACGGAGTGGCTCACGGGTGCCGTCGCGCGCGACAAGCAGGGTTTCATCATCACCGGACGCGATCTGCGCCGCGAACAATTAAAAGGATGGCCGCGCGATCACTGGCCCGCGCCACTCGAGAGCAGCATGCGCGGGGTGTTCGTCGCCGGCGATGTGCGACACGGCTCGGTAAAGCGCGTCGGCTCTGCGGTAGGCGAGGGCGCGATGGCCGTGCAGTTGATTCATGAGTACATGAAGGAGCGGTAGTCGGTGGTCGGTAGTCGGTAGTCGGGAGTCGGTAGTCGGGAGGCCACCACCTGACCACGTGTTTCTCGGCGAAGCGGTTCTCCCGACAACCGACTACCGACAACCGAATACCGACCACCAACTGGCCCACCGCTTGCTGTTTTGTACGGTTGCAGCAGACGAAAATCCGGAGGGAAATTTTTGCAATATACGATCGAGACGCGTGAACTGACGAGTGAGTACACGCACCGTCCTGCCTACGATGTGGAGTCCCGACGGACGCTCATCGAAGCCATGGACGCGAGTGAAGCGATCACGCAGTACGTGCGGGAGAGCGCGGCGGAGCTGGTGAGCTACAGCAATCCGGCGCGCGGACGGGAGTCGATCGCGACCGTGAAAAAAGAAGACACGGTGTTTCTCGTACGCGTGTACGCAGCCTGACCCCGGAAGAATTTTCCGAAGTGAGTGAGAGGCGGCGCGCGCGCGTCGCCTTTTTTGTCGAAGCAGTCGGTACAATCCGCGCCGCATGAATGCGCTCTGGGCGCTCACGGCATTCGCGATGACGCTGGCCGGGGGTGCGTTCGCTTACCGTCACCGCAAACGTCTCGACGCGATCATGGCGTTCTCCGCCGGCGTGCTGATCGGCGTCGTCTTCCTGCACATCCTTCCCGAGGTCTTCGAGCTCTCGCACGAAACATCGCTCGACTCGCGACTGCTGATGACGATGCTCGTCGGCGGCTTCGTCACGATTTTCCTGCTCGAGAAGCTAACGATCATTCACAGCGAGAAGACGCACGACGCGCCGGGACATCACCATCACGTCGGATTCGCGGGCGCTGTCGGTCTGTCGTTTCACAGTTTTCTCGACGGCCTTGCGATCGGCGTTGGCTTTCAGGCAGGGACGGAAGTCGGCGTCGTCGTGTTGATCGCGGTGCTCGCGCACGATTTCGCGGATGGTTTGAACACCGTGACGTTCATGCTCGCGACGCGCAACAGCACGTGGCGCACGGTGTCGCTGCTGCTCGTCGATGCGATTGCGCCAGTGGTCGGCGCGCTGCTCGCGAACGTGATCGATCTCGATCCTCGCGTGCTCGCCTTCCAACTCGCGTTCATGGCCGGCTTTCTCCTCTACCTCGGCGCCAGCGATTTGCTTCCGCACGTACACGAGAAGCCGCGATTCGGATTGATCGCGTCGACGCTCGCGGGATTGGCGCTGGCGGGAGTGGTGGTGTACAGCCTCTCGCGCATTCACGCGCATAAAGGAAGTGGTGCGGCGGGCTCTCAGCCCGCCGGTTACGAATGATTCGGTGGGCTCTCAGCCCGCCGGTTATGAATGATTCGGTGGGCTGAGACCCCACCGCTCCACTTAGAGTCCTTTGGTGTTGTCCTTCGGATTGCGATCGATGAGCTTGTTCATCGGATCGATGCCGGCTTTCACCGGCTTCTCGTTCACGACGAGCTCGAACGTCTCCGTCGGTTTCGTGATGCGACGCTTCTCGACGCGCAGAACCTTGTCGTCCTCGCCGAGGACGCCGATGTCGATGAGATCGTTGATGGCGACCGTTTTCTCTTCGCCCTTCTCATCGGAGCGCAACTTCTTCGCGTTGACCGTCATCGTCACGACGTACTTGCCGTTGCGTTGTGCGACTTTCGCATCAGTCGTTTGCAGGTCATAGAGCACGATTCGCTCGAAGAGATCGGTGATCGTGTCCTGGAATTGCGGCGGTGCTTCGGCGCGGAAGTACTGCACGAGCTCCGTCGCCGTCGGATACGGCGGCTCGACGAACGCCTTGTCGCGAATGAACTTCGCGAGGGCGCGATTCACTGCGTCCTCACCGATGAAATCGCGCAGCGCGTACATCACGAGACTGCCTTTGCGGTAGTGGATGTACTGCTGATTCTCGACGAGCATCAACGGCTTTTCCGCGACGAGCTCACGACCGCGACCGCCCAGATAGCGATCGAGCTCGTAGCGCAGGAACTTCTGCATCTTGTTCCGGCCGTACTCCTTCTCCATCACCATCAGCGCGGAGTACTGCGCCATCGTCTCGACGATCATCGTCGAGCCCTGCACGTTGCCGCCGATCACCTGATGCGCCCACCACTGGTGCGCGACTTCGTGCGCCGTCACGTAGAACACGTAATCGATCGCGTCCTTGTCGCGCAGATCGGCGACGAAGCCGATCGACTCGGAGAACGGAATCGTGTTCGGGAACGACTGCGCGAACGACGCGTAGCGCGGGAACTCGAGGATGCGCACCTGCTTGTGCTGATACGGTGAGAAGTTCGCGGTGAAGTAGTCGAGCGACTTCTTCGTCGCATCGATCATGCGATCGACGTTGTAGCCGTGCTTCGCGTCGTAGTAGATCTCGATCGGCACGACGTTGCCGTGCGCATCTTTCCACTCGCCGCGCTTCACGGTGTAACGCGCGGAGAGGTACGACCAGAAGCCGAGAATCGGCGACGTGGTTTTGTAGTGGAAGTAGCGGCGGCCGTTCTGTGTCCACTCTCGTTGCAGATAGCCGGGTGCGAGCGCGATCTGATCGGGTGAGGTCGATACGGTGGTATCGAGACTCAGCCAGTCCGAGTCGCCGAGACCGTTGTCCATGCGGGCCTGCAGGTCGTCCGGCTTCTTCATGCGCTCGATCGGTTTCAGCCCGTACTTGCGGCGCTTGTTCGGATCCTGCATCTCGACTCCGGAGTTGTAGCCGAGGCGCGGGAAATAGGTATTCGAGTTGAAGAACGTACCGTTCTCCACGATCTGCGTATTCGATGCGCCGTTCACGAAGCCCTTCGCGGCGAAGCCGGTCTTGTAGTGCATCGTGATGTCCTGACCGGGTTGCAGCGGCTGCGCGAGCGAGTAGATGAGATACCCGTGCTCGCGATCGTTGCTCTTCAGCTTCGCATTCGGGATCTGCACCTCGAAGGAAGTCGTCGCATCCGGATTGAAGTTGACGTGGATCTCCGGAATCGGCTGCGTGCCTTTGTTGCGCATCACGTACGAGCCATCGACCGTGACCTTGCGCTGCTCCGGCACGATGTCGACGTTCGCCTGCACCGCGGTGATCTTCGGCTGCAGCAGGCGCTCGTACTTTTTGTACTTCTTCTCCGTCTCGGCCTGCAGCTTCTCTTCTTCCTTCGTCGTGCGATACGAGTTCAGGACGTTGGTGTTGTAGTAGATGTAGCAACCGGTCGACGCGAACGCGAGGATCGACACGACCATCGCGGCGAATACCGGTCCGGTGAAGCGCTGCTTCGCGATCGCGAGACGCGAGCGCAATCCGCCTTCCGTGCCGCGCACCCACAGCATGTGGCAGACGACCAGCAGCACGACGCAGAAGAGAGTCCAGTACAGGTTGAACGTCAGGCGCGGCAGGACGAAATGCCCGAAGCCGTTCATGTCCGACCATGCGCCGGGAGGCACGTCGGCGAAGCGATAGAGGCGATGCTCGAAATCGAGCGCCGGCAGCGCGGCGTCGAGAACGAAGTAGATCAATACGCCGAGGAAACCGACGAACTTTTGATTGAACAGCACCTGCATGATGAACGCGAGTGCGGCGATGAGCAGCACCCCGGCGCCGAGTTGCAGGCCGATGCCTTTGAGATACACGAGCGGCTCGAGATTCGTGTAGCCGTGCGCGAATTGGATGACCATGCCGGTGAGCACGCCGGCGATCATCGTCGCGATCAGCACACCGCAGAGCGCCGTGAGTTTCGCCGCCCACTGCACCCACGTCGGCACCGGCATCGCGTCGGTGACTTCATGCAGTTTGAGATTGCGTTCGCGCCACACGATGTCGCCCGCGTAGAACGCGGCGATGAGCAGCGCGAAGATGCTGAACGCGCCGAGAATCGTCTCGACCATCAGCCCTGTCGTCGGATAAACCGGCGTGCCGAAGATGTTGTCCTGCGCGGTCGAGTTGCCCCAGATGTTCAACACGCCGAGGAGCAGCATGATCGTGAATGGGATGCTCTTCACGATGGTCTGCGCCTGCAGGCCGACACTCGCGAAGAACTGCTTCCATGCCGCGCCGCCGCCGAATGACTGCGTGACTTGCGGCATCGCCAGTGGGATGCGCGGAACGAGCGCTTCGAGTTTCGGACGGCGTTCTTTGCGCGTGTCGCGCGCGCCGACGCGGAACTGGAAGAAGCGATACGCAACGGCGAGAAACACGAGCGCGATCGCGGTCCACAGAATGCGATTCCAGAGGAACACGCCTTCGAGCGGCAGGACCTGCGTGTTCTTCTGGAACACCGTCCAGTAGCGCGTGGCGATGCTGAACGCGCTGAAGCCGAATGGATCGCTGAGCGCAATGATGACGTCGTTGTCGAGCTGCGACTCGATGAGATTGCTCGACACGGCTGCCGCGACGATGAATCCGACAGCCGATGTGTACGTGGCCATCACGCTGCGCGTGAGTGCGGCGACGGCGAAGAAGATCGCGCCGGCGAGCAGCAGGTTCGGGATGACGAGGACGACCATCGACCAGACGTATGGATAGAGCTGGAATGCGCCGAGGCGTTCCTTCTCGAGCCACGGCATCACGCCGCCGAGCATGATCGCGCCGACCACGCCGAAGTAAACGAGCACCGCGACGCTGAACGAACCGATGAAGCGGCCGATGAGGTAGTCGAACTTTTTCAGCGGCGCGCTGAAGAACAGCGAATCCGTGCCGAGCTCGATGTCGCGATGCACGGCGTTCGAGACGAATGCGGTGGTGGTGAGGACGCCGAAGATCGTCATCACCAGGAGGAACTGCATGATTACGTACGGCGCGTTGCGATGGACGTTGCCGATTGCGCCGCCGAGCGTCACGCCGTCGGTCGTCACCGCCGCGAAGGTAAGGAGAAAGAAGACAGCGGTCAGGATGTAGAAGAGCGGCGCGCGCAGGTGGTACCTGAGCTCGAATCTTGCGATGGCGCTGAGCATTTACGCTGCCTTCTCATCGGACTTGCGGCTCGAGCGGATGGTCGAGAAGTAAACGTCTTCGAGACTCGCGATCACCGGCGTGAAGCCTTCGGGCTGCGTGTCGCTCACGACATGCACGACCGTCTTGCCGCCGACGAGCTTCGTCGAGATGACGGCGTGATCGGCTTGCAGCGCGGCGAGATCACCTTTCGCGATCGTGCGGCGCCAGACCTTGCCTTCGATGTCGCGCATCGCATCCGCGGGATCGCCTTCGGCGAGCACCTGGCCCTGCGAGATGATCGCCATGCGGCTGCAGAGATCGCTCACGTCTTCGACGATGTGCGTCGAGAGGATGACGATGACGTTCTCACCGATCTCCGCGAGGAGGTTGTGGAAGCGCACGCGTTCTTCGGGATCGAGACCCGCGGTCGGCTCGTCGACGATGATCAGTCGCGGATTGCCGAGCAGCGCCTGGGCGATGCCGAAGCGCTGGCGCATGCCGCCGGAGTACGTGCCGAGCGTCTGTTTGCGTGCTTCCCACAAGTTCACGCGACGCAGCAGTGCCGAGACGATCTCGCGTCGCTCGCCGCGCTGGTGAATGCCTTTCAGGATCGCGAAGTGATCGAGGAGCGATTCGGCGGAGATGCGCGGATAGACGCCGAACTCCTGCGGCAGATATCCGAGCACGCGGCGGACGGTGTCTTTCTGGCGAAGGACGTCGATGTCGCCGAGGAGGATCGAGCCGCGGTCGGCTTCCTGCAGCGTCGCGATCGTACGCATGAGCGTCGACTTGCCCGCGCCATTCGGGCCGAGCAGACCGAACATGCCCGTCGGGATCGTGAGGTTGACGTTCTGGAGTGCCTTGACGCCGTTGGAGTAGGTTTTGGACAGACCTTCAATGCGTAATGTGAGTGACATGTGCCTTATTTACGGGCACCGGCGCTTGAGGGTTTTGGGGTTTGGGATGAGAGGTGGGTTGGGCGGGACGAGTTTGGTAGTCGGTAGTCGGTAGTCGGGAGTCGGGAGGCCACCACCCGCCCACGAGTTTCTCGGCGGAGCGGTGCTCCCGACTACTGACTACCGACTACCGACTACCGTGCATCGGGAAACGAATTCACCTGATGCTCGATCGGCTTCACGGTTTTCAGATAGTCGTAGATGGCGCCGAGGTCATCGGTGGACATGCCGGAGTAGGAGATCCACGGCATCAGCGTGTTGCGGCCGGGCTGGGCTTGTGGGGCGTTTGTCTCGTTCATGTTCGCGAAGGATTTGAAGCGCGCGATGAACTCTTCTTTCGACGAGCGGCCGATGTACGTCGATGCATGCGGAGTGATGTTCGCCGTCACGACGCGGAAGAACGGCGTGTGCATTTCGTATCCGCCGGCGAACTCCATTCCGGGAAGCGGCTGGCCCTTGTCATCTTTCGGCGTGTGGCATTCGCCGCAGGCGGCGATCGTCGTCAGGTACTTGCCATACGCGAGGTGATCGTTCGGATCGACGGATGCGACCGGCGCATCGAGCGGCTGAGGGACGAACTTCTCGATGAAATTCAGCGGGACATTGAGATTCTTCTTTGGACGCTCGTATCGCTGCGGCGCGAGCGTGCGCAGATACGCGACGATCGCTTTCGCATCGTCATCGCTCAATGCGCGATAGTGGCCGTACGGCATGAGCGGGAAGAGCGCGTTGCCATCGCGATCGACACCTTCGCGAATCGCGCGCAGGATCTCGCCGTCCGACCACTTGCCGAGACCCGTGTCGGGATCGGGCGTGAGATTCGCGGCCGCGAGCGTGCCGGGGAAGTGACTCTTCTCATCCCACACGAATCCGCCGACGCCGATGCGATTCGCTTTCATCGGCAATCCGTATGCGAGCGTGCGCTCGGAGTGGCAATCGACGCAGAGCGCGACGTGATGCACGAGGTACTGTCCTCGAGCGATGCGCTCAGGCGTGGCGCCGACCTTCTCCGTCGATGCCGCGCGCTGCGCGGGCTTGCGAATCGACAGATAGGCCACGCCGATCGCAGCAAGAGCCACGATCGCGAGCATCGCAATGCCCACAACCTTGAAAAAGGTTTTCATTGGAGTCTCCGATTGGTTCTGAAGTCCGCGTATTGTACGGGCCAAACGCGGATCCGGATTCGCGTGTTTGGATGAGTATGACCATTGACTCACCGGTTGGATTGCTGACGATCGTCGTCGACGACGAAGGACGCTTGAACGAGCTGCGTTTCACACGTGAGGACGAGCCGCGCCAGCTGCCGGATGCGCGCTGTCAATTCGTCGTCAAGCAACTCGACGAATACTTCGCCGGCAAGCGCAAAACGTTCGACATTCCGCTGGCGATGAAAGGCACGCCATTCCAGCTCGCAGTGTGGAATGAGCTCACGCGCATCGGCTACGGCGACACGATCTCGTACGCGGAGCTCGCGCATCGCATCGGTCGCCCGGCCGCGGTGCGCGCGGTCGGTGCGGCGAATGGCGCGAATCCGATTCCGGTGATCGTGCCGTGTCATCGCGTCATCGGCACGAACGGCTCGCTCACCGGATACGGCGGCGGAATCGAACGGAAGCAATGGCTGCTCGCACTCGAAGGACGGAGGTTGTTCTAGTGATTGTTGGTTCTCTGCTGCTCGCCGCGACGATCTCGGCGAAGCCCGCGCTCGCGCATTACGAAAAACACGAAGCACAAAAACTCGTGCCGATGCTGACGGAAGTGATCGGCTTTCGCACGCAGGCGAATGAGCCCGAGGCCCACGCGGCGCAAAAAGCGTGGCTCATGAAAACGGCGAAGGAGCTCGGCTTCGTCGCGCGGGATGCGGGGAAGATCACGGAGATCGAGTTGCCCGGTCCCGAGAACGCGCCAGTCCTCGGTCTCGTCATTCATGGCGATGTGCAGCCGGCGGATCCCGAGGGATGGACGTTCGATCCGTACTCGGGTCGCGTCGAGAACGGTTTTGTTCATGGCCGCGGCGCGGCGGATGACAAAGGTCCGCTCATCCAGACGCTCCTCGCGATGAAAGCGTTGAAGGAAAGCGGCGTGAAACGCACGCACACGATTCGCCTGCTCGTCGGCAGTGAAGAAGAATCGTCCGCGACGGAGATGCCCGAGTATCTGAAGACGCACGCGCCGCCCGATTACTCGCTCGTACTCGATTCCGAATTTCCCGTCGTCGTCGGTGAAAAGGCGTGGGATGGAATCGGGTTGAAGACCGCGCTCGCCGAACGCGATGGCGTCGCGAAGCCGTATCGCGTGATGTCGATCGATGCGGGACTCTCGCCGAGCATCGTGCCGGATCGCGCGGAAGTGCAACTCGGATGGATGAGCGGTGCGGTGAATTGGGATTCGCTGATCGCGGAGCTCGAAGCGGCGAAAAAGAATCTTCCGGAAGGAACGCGGCTGCAATATCAGGCGAACGGTGAGATTCTGCGCATCGTCGCGTACGGCAAGTCCGCGCATGCGGGCGTGAACATTCGCGGTGGTCGCAATGCACTCGTCGCGCTGGCGATCGCGCTCGAAGGAAAGTTGCCGAGCGGCGGCGCGAATGATCTGCTGACCTTCGCGCGCATCGCGGGACAGGACATCCACGGCACGGGACTCGGCATCACGTCGAACGATCCGATCTGGGGTCGCTACGATGTGAATGTCGCGACGGTGAAACTGGTGGAGAGCGATGCGAAGCAGGTCGAGCTGTACATCAATCTGCGACGCACGCCGCCGAAAAATGCCGCGGAGTCGAAGGCGTATCTCGAAGAGTTCGTTGCGAAGTTCAACGCGCGCACCGGTGCGCAGTTGGTCGTCGATCCCGAGAAGTCGTATTTCGCGGATGAGCCGCTGGTGTTCGATCCGAACGCGAAGCTCGTGCAGCGTTTGATGCGCGTGTACGAACGCGCGACCGGTGAGAAGGCGAAGCCCGCGATCTCGGGCGGCGGTACGTATGCGAAGCGGCTTCCGAACGCGATCGCGTTCGGGATGTGGTTTCCGGGCAAGCCGTATCCGGGACACGACGTGGACGAGAAGATTTCGATCGCGGATTTGCAACGTGGCGCGCGGGTGCTGGTCGAAGCGCTCGTGGATGTGGCGACAGGGGAGAAGATCGAAAAACCGTTTGAGAAATGACGGAGCGGGCGCGGGTTGTTCCACCGAGTCCGGCATTCCGGATTACCGCAGTCCCGGCGGTGCGTGGACGAAGCACAAGCCGATCTACTTCTCTTCATTCGTGAAAAGCGCGGAAGTGCGGCGGTTTTACTGGGCGCGTTCGTATCGCGGGTGGCCGCGATTCGAGCGGGCGCGGCCGAATGATGCACATCGCGCGCTCGCGGAGCTCGAGTCGCGCGGCGTCGTGCATCAGCTCATCACGCAGAACGTCGACGATCTGCATCAGGAAGCGGGGAGTCGCGCGGTCGTGCAACTGCATGGTCGTAATCGAGTGGTTGTGTGTCTCGATTGTCGCGGCGAGTTTCCCCGCGCCGAGATGCAGGACCGCCTCGGCGATCTCAACGCGCAATGGCTCGACGCCGCGAAGTGGGATCGCCTGCACGCCGACGAGGCGGACTTCGCTCCCGATGGAGATGCGGAAGTCGCGAATGAGGTCGTGGGTGGATTTCAGGTTCCGCCGTGCATTCGTTGCGGCGGCGTGCTGAAACCTGCGGTCGTATTTTTCGGCGAATCCGTACCGGTTGAGAAAGTGTCGTACTCGATGATGCGCGTCGATGAAGCCGATGCGCTGCTCGTCGTCGGTTCGTCGCTCACGGTGTGGTCCGGCTTTCGATTCGTGAAGCGCGCGTCGGAGCGAGGACTGCCGATCGCGATCGTGAACATCGGCCCGACGCGTGCCGATGATCTGGCGACGCTGAAGATCGAAGCGAAGTGCGGCGCGACGCTCGCCGATGCAATTCGATCAATGTGATCTCGGGCGTCATGCCGAGGCGGAACGGGAAGAGCCAGTAGCCAGTGCCGGTGTTGATGTACAGCCGCGTCGCGCCGATTGAATAGAGTCCCATGTGATAACGAAGGAACACGCCCGCGAGCGACCAGCCGAACGGACGGATGCCGAGCTGTCCGCCGTGCGTATGCGCGGTGAGCACGAGCGGGATGTGCTGCTTCAGCGCGTCGTCGAGAATCTTCGGCTGATGCGCGAAGACAATCGGCGGCATCGATGCGGGCTTCGCTTGCAGCGCGCGCGTGAGATTCGGCATCAGTTGCGGTTGCTGCGTTTCGCGCGCCGCGGGATCCGAAACACCGGCGAGCCAGATGCCGCGCATCGCGACGCCTTCGTTCATCAGTACGCGAATGCGGCTGTGCTGCAATCGTTCGAGAGCGAGCGTCGGATCGCCGTACATCTCGTGATTGCCGAGAACGCCGTAGATCGGGATCGACGTAGGGATGGCGCGTGTGCCGTCGAGCAGCTTCGGAACGAAGTGCGGATCGTCATCGATCATGTCACCAGCGATGAGCACGACATCGGGATGCAGATTCGCGGTCGCGGTGAAGATCTCGTCGAGTCGCGACGGACGAGTGAAGAGCCCGACATGCAGATCGCCGATCAGCGCGATCTTCATCCCTTCGGCGTCGCGCGGCAGATTGGCGATGCGAATCGGAATGCGTTCGATGCGCAGCGGAACGAGTGCCTGATAGAAGCCGGCGAGGAAAGCGAATGCTCCAATGGCGATGAAGAGTCGTGATGGCCAGCGTGCGAATTGCGCGAAGGTCGTGCGTCGATGAAACGGAATCCATGCGACGAGCACGACGAAGAGCAGGATCGAATAGACGAGCGTGAACATCGTCCAGCCGACCCACAGCGGACCGAAGATCGCTCGCGTGATGCGCGCGAAGTCGTTGAATGTCCGCAGCAGCGGAAAGAACGGCCACATCAGATTGCCGAGGATGGCGGCGCCGAGGATCCAGCGCTTGCGGCGCGGGTGAATGCGCACGAGCTGCCGCACGGCGAGCCAGTTGAAGGGCAGGAACAACAGCAGGGCGATGAAGAGAAATAGTGCGATACGCATCGCGAGGCGCGGATTCTTGCACGTCGCGAGGTGAACAAGCTGTCAACGCGTGATTCGCCTCACGCAACCCTTCGCGCTCCGAGCCGAATATGCATCCGGTATGAGCACCACGGACTGGCTGCGCAAACAGGTGGCACGACTGGAAGCGGAGATCCGTGAGCACACGGTCTTCGACAGCGCCAGCCCCGCATCCACCGAGCAGCTCCGCGAGCTCCGCACGAAGAGCGTCCTGCACACGTACCTGCGCCAGCAACTTCTCCGTCGAGATACGAATGTGCTGATGGAGGAGGAGTACGACACGCAGGAGTTTGTGGTGGTGCGGAGGTAGTCGCGAGAGATGAGAGATGAGAAATGAGAGATGAGAGATGAGTGATGAGTGATGAACGGTGCTGGCGAGATTGCGCGTTCGTTGCCATGACGTCATGTCGATGAACGTTCTTTCTCGCCAGCGCGGTTCATCACTCATCACTCATCTCTCATCGCTCGTTCCCGCCAACAACCGAACCCACAACGCACCACCCTCCCCCTTACAATGTCCCCGTGGAGTCCGGTACGCGGCTGGGGCCGTACGAGATTGTGTCGCGCATCGGCGCGGGAGGCATGAGCGAGGTTTTCAAGGCTCATGACTCGCGCATTCGTCGCGACGTCGCGATCAAGATCCTGCCGCCGAGCTTCGCAAAATTCGCCGATCGCATGCATCGCTTCGAACAGGAAGCGCGCGCGGCGGGAGCGCTCAATCATCCGAACCTGCTGACGATCTTCGATGTCGGCTCCGCGGACGGGCGGCCGTACATCGTCACGGAGTTGCTCGAAGGGCAGACGCTGCGCGCGATGCTGCGCGAGAACGGCACGGCGGTGAAGTTGTCGATTCGCAAGGCGGTCGACTACGGCATTCAGATCGCGAACGGACTCGCGGCCGCGCACGAGCGCGGGATCGTGCATCGCGATCTCAAGCCCGAGAATCTCTTCGTCACGAAAGACGGGCGCGTGAAGATTCTCGACTTCGGCGTCGCGAAGCTGCGCAGTGCGGCCGACGAGTTCACGCTCTCCGACGAAGACACGATGGAGCAGGACACGTCGCCGGGCACGGTGATCGGCACGGTCGGCTACATGTCACCGGAGCAGGTGCGCGGGCAATCGGTCGACGGTCGCAGCGACATCTTTTCGTTCGGCACGCTGATGTACGAGATGGTCGCGGGCGAGCATCCGTTTCGCGGCGATTCGCCCGCCGACACGATGTCTGCGATTCTTCGCGAAGATCCACCGGAGCTGTCGACGAAGAATCCGAATGTGACTCCGGGACTCGAGCGCGTGATCCGGCACTGCATGGAGAAGAGTCCGGAGCAGCGATTTCAATCGGCGCGCGATCTCGCGTTCCATCTCGACATGTTGTCGAGCGGCTCCGGCACGATGCCGACGGTCGAAACTCCACGCATCCCGCAACGCACGTTTCTCCTCGGCGCCGCCTGCATCATTCTCGCCGCCCTCGCATTCCTCGGCGGCTATCTCTTTCGCTCGCGCGTCGAAGCCGAGCAGCGCCCCTCGCGCCGTTTCTCGCAACTCACGCATCAGGCGGGCATCGAGATCTTTCCGACGATGTCTCCCGACGGCGAGAGCTTCGTCTTCGTCTCCGCGGGCGACATCTTTCTGCAGCGCATCAACGGCCGCAACGCGATCAATCTGACGAAGCGCTGCGACAAGGAAGACACGCAGCCCGCGTTCTCACCCGACGGCTCGATGATCGCGTATCGATCCGAGTGCGATGGCGGCGGCATCTTCGTGATGGGCGCAACAGGTGAAGCGGCGCGACGCATCACCGGCTCGTGCTTCAACCCGTCGTGGTCGCCCGACTCGAAGCGACTCGTGTGCGGTACGGAGAGCATCACGTACACGCCGACCTCGCGCGGACAACGCAGCGAGTTGTGGGTCATCAACGTCGAAAGCGGCGAGCGCAAACTGCTTCTGCAGGCTGACGGCGTGCAGCCCGCGTGGTCGCCGCACGGCAATCGCATCGCGTACTGGGGCATGGCCGGGGAGTCGGCGCAGCGCGACATCTGGACGATCGAGCCCGATGCGAAGGAGCCGCAGAAAACGATCGTGCGTGTGACGGACGATCTCAACGTCGACTGGAATCCGGTCTGGGCGCCTAACGGTCAACATCTTTACTTTGGCAGCGATCGCGGCGGCTCGATGAATCTGTGGCGTGTGCGCATCGACGAGGAGAGTGGGAAGGTTCGCGGTGGCGAAGAGCCGGTGACGTTGCCGGCGCCGTTCTCCGCGCACTACTCGATCTCGCGCGACGGCACGCGCATGACGTACGCGGCGATCGAGCAGAAAGACACGCTGCGCATCGAGTCATTCGATCCCGAGACCGGGACGCTGACGTCGCCGCCGAAGCCGGTGCTCGACGGTACGTTCCTGATCTTCAGTTCCGCGGTTTCACCCGATGGCCGTTTCGTGGCGATGACGAATCGCGGCGGGCAGGAGGATCTGTTCGTCGTGGAGGTTGCGACGGGCGAGATCCGTCAGCTCACGAATGATGCGGCGCGCGATCGCGGCGTGTCGTGGTCGCCCGATGGTCAACAGCTTTACTTTTACTCGCAGCGCGACGAACAGCGCTACGAGATCTGGCGCATCAATGCGGATGGCAGCGGTCTGACGCGCATGACGCACACGACCGGCCGCAGCGTCTGGTATCCGACGGTCTCGCGCGACGGACGCATGCTCGCGTTCTACAACGACGAGCACACCTATCTGCTCAACATCCAGCAACCCGGAGCGGAGATTCAGCCGCTTCCCGCAACGCATCAGGGCTCGCGGCCGGCGTTCAATGCCTGGTCTCCCGATGGAACGATGCTGGCCGGCGAACTACGCGGACGCCCCGGCATCGTCGTGTACTTCCTCGGCGATCGTACCTATCGCCCGGTCGCACCGAGCGGCTCACGTCCGCTGTGGCTTCCGAACGGACGCGAGATTCTTTACAGCGATGCCGGCAAGTTGCGCATCGTGAACATCGACACCAATGCCATCCGCGACGTGCAGTCGTCGATGCCAGTATCCGGCATGACCCTCTCCGCCGACGCGAAGACACTCGTGTTCTCCGATCGCTCGAGCGATTCGGATGTGTGGATGATGGACGTCGGGGAAGGTAGAAATTGAAAATTGAAAATTGAAAATTGAAATCAAGCATCGCGAGATTTGCCGGTCGTCGCGCAATCTCGCCTGTACGTGATTTCAATTTTTAATTTTCAATTTTCAATTCTCTCGCTCCGTCAGCCCGCCGCTTCGGCCTTTTTCGCCTTCTTCGCCGCGACTTCTCTCTGCGAGTGATCGAGGATCTGCTTGCGAATGCGGATCGATTCCGGCGTCACTTCGACGAGCTCGTCGTCTTCGATCCAGTCGAGGCACTGCTCGAGCGTCATGATGCGCGGAGGCGTGAGTTTCACCGCGATGTCGGAGCCCGAGGCGCGCATGTTTGTGAGGTGCTTGGCGCGGCAGACCTGCACGACCATGTCGTTGTCGCGCGAGTTCTCGCCGACGACCTGACCGCCGTACACCTTGAGACCAGGTCCGAGAAACAACGTCGAGCGTTCCTGCAGCGGCTCGATGGCGTATGCCGTCGTGTCGCCGGCTTCCTTCGCCACGAGCGCGCCGCGATTGCGCGAGGTGAGCTCGCCGCGATACGGGCCGTATTCAAGGAACGTGTGGTACAGGAGTCCTGTGCCGCGTGTTTCACTGAGGAATTCGGTGCGAATGCCGAAGAGACCGCGCGTCGGGATCTTGAACTCGATGCGCACGCGGCCCGTGCCGGGATTGACCATGTCCGTCATCTCGGCGCGGCGCTGCTGCAACTTCTCCATCACCGGACCGACGTGACCTTCTTCGACATCGACGACGAGCGCTTCGTAGGGCTCCATCGTCTTGCCGTCGATCTCTTTGAGAATGACCTGCGGGCGCGAGAGTGCGAACTCGTATCCCTCGCGGCGCATGTTCTCCGCAAGGATGGAGAGGTGCAGTTCCCCACGTCCGGCGACTTCGAAGCGATCGGCCTGACCGGTTTCGCGCACGCGCAGCGCGACGTCTTTGCGCAGCTCGCGATCGAGGCGGTCTTTGATGTTGCGCGACGTGACGTACTTGCCTTCGGTGCCCGCGAACGGCGAGTCGTTGACCATCCAGAACATCGAGACGGTCGGCTCGTCGATCGCGATCGGCTCGAGGCGTTCCGGCGCATCGGCGGCGGCGAATGTTTCGCCGATCTCGACATCGGTGAAGCCCGCGACCGTGACGATCTCACCGGCCGCTGCTTCTTCGACGTCTTCGCGCTTCAGGCCTTCGAACACCTGCAGCTTCGTCACGCGGCCTTTCTTGTGCGTGCCATCGCGAAGAATGAGGATGACGTCCGAGTTCTGGCGGATCCTGCCGCGCTGAATGCGGCCGACGCCGAGGCGTCCGACATATTCGTTGTAGTCGATGGCGCTGACGAGCAACTGCAGCGGCGCGTCCGCGTAACCCGGAGGCGGCGGAATGCGCTTGAGGATCGCGTCGAACAGCGGACGGCAATCTTCGGTGGTATCGGAAAGCTCGTGGCGCACGATGCCCTGACGTCCGATCGCGTAAAGAATCGGGAAGTCGAGTTGCTCGTCCGTCGCTCCCAGCTCGACCATGAGGTCGAACACCTCGTTGACGACTTCGTTCGGACGCGCGTCGCTGCGATCGATCTTGTTGATCACGACGATCGGCAGCAGACCGAGGCCGAGGGCTTTGCGCAGCACGAACCGCGTTTGCGGCATCGCGCCTTCAGCCGCGTCGACGAGAAGAATGACGCCGTCGACCATCGACAGCACGCGCTCGACCTCACCACCGAAATCGGCGTGGCCCGGCGTATCGACGATGTTGATTTTGACTTCGGAGGGATGAACGAAATCCGCCGGCAGATCGTGGCCGCTCGCGGTGTGCGTCGATTCGTGATGCACCGGATGGCCAAGCGCATCGGGCTGATCGACGAAGTAACGGATCGACGTGTTCTTCGCGAGAATCGTAATGCCGCGCTCTTTTTCGAGGTCGTTCGAGTCCATGACTCGCTCATCGACCTGTTGATGAGAGCGGATCGCGCCCGCCTGCTTGAGAAGCGCATCGACGAGCGTGGTTTTGCCATGATCGACGTGGGCGATGATGGCAACGTTGCGGATGTCGTATCGAAATTGCTGCATTCGCAGCGCTTAAGGTGTTTCGAGAGTGGAGAATTCCTGTGAGGCAGGGCCGAGGGCAGAGGGCCGAGGGCCGAGGGTGGCTCCGCAGGGATGTGCGGCGACCGTACGGATCATGGCGAGGATCCCTCGGCCCTCGGCCCTTTGCCCTCGGCCCTTCTCACGCACCTCTCACGCCGCTGCGCCGGAAAACCGCCCGGCCTGTGCGACAATCGCCGCGGGTCAGGACACAAGCCGGTGAGCGCGAGCAATCCATTCATGAATCTGGAGAGACGGTCGTATGGCCGCGTCACTCCGGTCGAGCGTATCCGCGGGATGGCGGGCTCGGTCGTGATTTACGTCGTCGATCTGTCGCTCAGCGGACTGCGTGTTGCGCATCAGGAGTCGCTGCCGAAGACCGGCGAGATCTGTCAGATCGTGTTCACGTGGCAGGGACGCCGCGTGTCGATGCGTTGCGAAGTGCGGCGTACGGAAGTGGCGAAAGCCGCGCGAACGCTGCTCGAGAAAACGCTGTATCACACCGGCCTCGCGATCGTGCAGAAGGATGAAGTCGCGGATGCGACGCTGCGCGAGATCATCGAAGCCGCGGTCACGCGCGCGCTCGATGAGCAGAAGGCGAATGCGATGGGCATCCCCGCGATCGCCGCGCAATCGGTTCAGACCGGCAAAGGCGACGAGCTGTTGCGATGCGAGCTCGGCCCGCACGGCTGGACGAAGACGCGGACGACGGATCGCAATCAGCCGCGCCACGGATTCACCGTGTCCGCCGATGAAGAGTTGAGCAAAGTCGACATGCTCTGCCGCGCGTACGAATCGGGTGATGCCGAAGGGCGAAAACTGATTCGCACGTTTGCGAGCCTGAGCATCAGCCGCAGCGAAGGCATTCCGACACGGCGTTACGCGCCGTAGCGCGCGCGCTGGCGCGCGCAGGGCTGAGGGCCAAGGGCCGAGGGCCGAGTGTTCCTCGCCAGAAATCCGGTCGTCGCGCCATCGATGAGACACGACCGCAGCCTTCACGACAACGCCCTCGGCCCTCAGCCCTCAGCCCTCGGCCCTGCGCGCGCGCAAGCGCGCGCCTCGTCCTTCCATATCTCTGTAACGCCGCGCATACTTCCCTCACTACAACAACTGAGGGCCCCGAAGATGCACGACGTCTTCATCAGCTACAGCCACAAAGACAAGGCGTGGGTCGATGAGGTACTGGTCCGGACGCTGAGCGCGAATGGAATCGATGTGCTCATCGATTCCGACGACTTCGTGGGCGGGGCGACGTCGATCGAGAACATGACCAGCGCGGTCGAGAACGCGCAGCGCACGCTCGTGGTCCTCACCGACGCGTGGGTCAAGAGCGAGTGGACCACGTTCGAAGGTCTGCTTTCCGTGCAAACCGATCCCACCGGCTCGAAGGGCAAACTCATTCCGATCCTGCGGCAGAAATGCGATCCGCCGAAGTGGATGTCGATTCGCTCGTATCTCGACTTCGTCGATGACGCGCGCGTCTCGCAACAACTCGAGCGACTCGTGCGCACGCTCAAACGCGCTCCCGAATCATCCGAAGCCGCGGTGAAGATCGAAGTCGTCAACGAAGGACTGCGCACCGTCGCCGATCTCATCGCCGGCGGCCCGACGCGCGATGCGTTGCTCGAGTTTCGCTTCCGCTTCGAAAGCATCACCGGTCGCATCGATCGGCTGGCGAGCTTCAAGGAAGTGCACGATCAACTGCATCACATCCAGCTGCACTGCCACGATCCGATCGTGCGCGATCTGCCGCGACTCGCCGACGACGATCTCGCCGTCGACGCGATGCTGCAGTACTCCGACACGCTGCAGCAGGCCATCGATCGCCTGAAGCAACTCGGCAACTCTCCGGTCTTCGAGAATTTCAAGCTCGCGTGGATCGCCACGCTCGATCGTGCGCGGCAGTCGCTGGCGGAAGGGATCGATGCGCGTGACTGCGCCGTCGTGAAGCGCGCCGCGTCATTGCTCGATCGCGTGCTCGCATCGGAGCCGCCGCGCATCGACGCGCGTCTTTCGGATGCTGCGTCGGAACTGGAGCTCGATGCGGTGATCGACGCGGTCGCCGTCGTTTGTCGCAAGGCAAAGGAAGCGAAGCTCGATGCCGCGAAGCTCGGGAAGCTCGAACAGGCGCTCGATGAAATGGAGCGGCTCGACGACACGCTCGAAGAGCTGGTGCGCAATCACACCGCGTGGCAGGACGTCGATGTCGTGATGCGTCGCGTCGATACAAATCTCGACGCGGACAATTTCGAGTTGATCGATACGTGGCCTGAGTTGAAGCAGCAGGTCGCGCTGCTCACCGCCGCAACCGCGGACTGGGCGAAGAGTCTCGGCAAGGAAGCGGAGTCGCTCGATCAGGCCATCGCGGAGAACGATGCGAACAAGATGGCGCGGCATTTTCGACGCTACCGGCAACGCGCGGTGACGCGCTTCTTCGCCGTCGATACGAATCTCAACCTGCAGTGCGTGGAGCTTCGCAAAGCCGGAGATCCGCTCGCCGCAATCGTGCAGGCACTGGCATGACGACCATTCCCGGCATCACCGCGCTCGAGTTCTTTCCGACGATCTTCGATCTGCGCGCCACGCACACGTCGCTGCTCACGCGGCAGCGACAGGGGGCGACGGTTGGCGACATCGCGAGCGATGTGCGCTTGTTCGTGCGACGCGCGCAGAACACCGGTGCACTGCTCGATGTCGATGAGCAACGCGATGCGGCGCAAGGTCTCATCGATTACTGGGTGACGACGTTGTATCGCGCCGCGATCGAGATCGAGGACGACGCCACGCTCGTCGATTTCGATCCCGCGCTCGCACCGACGCTCGATGATTCGTTGTGTCCGTACGTCGGCCTGAATTCGTTTTGTGAATCGGACAGCGGTCGTTTCTTCGGACGCAAGCAACTGGTGCGCGTGGCGGTAGAGAAGATTCGCGCGCATCGTTTTCTCGCGATTCAGGGACCGTCGGGGAGTGGCAAGTCGTCGGTCGTGCTCGGCGGCGTCCTGCCTGCACTGAAAGCGAATGCGATCGAAGGCAGCGCGGAGTGGCGTTATCTCGCGCCGATCGTGCCGGGCTCGGAGCCGGCGAAGACGCTCGCGGCGGCGTATGGCGATGCGAAGCCGTCGAAAGAGCGAACGACGGTCATCACGATCGATCAGTTCGAAGAGCTGTTCACGCTGACCGACGATCTCGCATCGCGACAGGCGTTCATCGACGAATTGCTCTCGCTGTCGAAAGACGGACACGTGCTCATCATCACGATGCGCAGCGATTACGACTCGCGTCTCGCGACGACGGGCGAGTTGCAATCGCTGTTCGATGCGGCGGATTTGCGCGCCACGCCACTGAGCGCGGCGGAGCTTCGTGAGGCGATCGAAGAGCCGGCGAAGTTGATCGGGTTGAAGTTCGAGTCGGGTGTGATCGATGCGCTGATTCGCGATGTGCTCGGCGAGCCGGCCGCGTTGCCGCTGCTGCAATTCACGCTTTGGAAGTTGTGGCAGTCGCGCGATCACAATCGCATCACGCTCGCGGCGTACAAGAAGCTCGGCGGCGGACGCGCGGCGCTCGCGAACACGGCCACGGCGTTGTACGAGTCGCTGATTCAACAGGATCGCGACACGATGCGACGCATTCTGCTGCGCATGGTGCGACCCGCGGCGGGCGCGGAGGTGACGAGCAGTCGCGCGCGTCTCAGCGATCTGATGCAGATCGGCGACGATCCCGCGCGCGTGCGTCGCGTGCTCGACAAGCTCGCGGAGAATCGGCTGATTCGCATCAGCGGCGAGCAGCAGGTGGAGGTCGCGCACGAGGCGCTGATTCGCAACTGGCCGCTGCTCGTGCAATGGGCGGAGCACAAGAAGGCGGAGATGCTCGAGCTGCGGCGATTCGAATCGCTCGCGGAGGAGTGGGAGCGCTTCGGCCGCGAGAGTGGCTATCTCGACGCGGAGCAATTGAAGGAAGCAGAACATTGGCTCGCATCGGATGCGGCGAAGGATCTGGTGATCAGCGATGCGCTGGTGCAGCTCGTCGATGCGAGTCGCGCGCTGCTTCGTCGCCGTCGCTGGTTGTTCCGAGCCGCCACCACCTTCGCCGCATGCCTCGGCATCGCGCTCATCGTCGCGTTGTATCTCGCATGGACGATTCAGAAAGAGCGCAACCAACAGCTGCTCGCGCGCGCAGCCGCCGAGCAAAGATTGCACGAGGAACAGCAGCAACAGGTGCAGGAAGACGCGCGCCACGAGCGTGAGCTCGCGGCCGTGAAGCAGCAGACGCTCAAGAGCTCAGTCGAACAGGAACGAGAGTTGACGCGACAGGCGCAGGAAGCTCGCCTCGCCGCGGAGACGGCGAAGGCGGAGTTGCAGAAGAAGATTGATGAGCTGCAGAACGCGCGCAACATCGTCGATCCGTATCTCAGCGTGTATCAGGCGCCGGCGAAATCCGTGCGTCCGCCGACAACATGGAGTGCGCCCGAGGATCCTCCGGCGACGAATGCGCCGGGTATTCGTGGACGTGTGCGTCCTGTGACGCCGGGCGTGAGCATCGGCGGCGGCGGATCGACGGGATCGGCGTGTTGCGTCGTCGAAGACGACAACGGCGCGCGGTATCTGCTCACGCTGCCGTTCGTTGTTGGCGGAGAAAAAGGTGCGAGCGTGTTGCAGCCCGGTGCAGCAGATGGTGGAACGCAGCGCGATGCGATCGGCTACGTCGAGCGCGTCGGCGCGGATTCGTATCAATCCGGCGCGTTGATTCGATTACAGAAAGGTGTCGATCTCGATGCGACGGTGCCGCACGTTGGTCATCTGCGCGGTGCGAAGAGCGCGGTGAACGTCGGCGATGAAGTGCGGCTCGTGGGACGCGGCTCCGCGATCGCGAAAGGGCGCGTGCTCGCGGTCGATGAACGCGGAGGAATTCGCACGTCGATCATTCCGGAGTCGGGCGATGCAGGCGCGCCGGTGGTGAATGCGCGGAACGAGATCATCGGCATGCTCGTGTCGTCGGACAACAAGAGCATGTCGATCGTCGCGCCGATCGGTCCCGTGTTGCAGGAGCTTGGAGTGAGAGTCGTGAAGTAGTACGCGATACCATCGCGTGCATGAAACGCCTGCTCGTCACTCTTCTTTTCGCGACGTCCGTCTTCGCGCAGGAGCGCGAGATGGAGCGCATCAACTGGATGGATTTTCGCGATCAGGTTCCGTCGAAGATCAGGACGGTCCTGCTGCCGACCGGTACGCTCGAGCCGCACGGCGTCGCGAACAATGGCGCCGACATCACCGCGCCGGTTGCGATGGCGAAAACGCTCGCGCCGCGGCTCAACGCGATGATCGCGCCGGTCGTGCCGTACGGCATCACCGGATCGATGGAAGCGTATCCCGGTGCGTTCACGATCCCCGAGGCCGCGTACCGGCCTTACATGAAAGCCGTGATCGAAGGACTCGCGAAGAATGGATTTAAGAACATCATCATTCTCAACGGACACGGCGGACCGCAGACCGCGGTGCTGAACGCGGTCGCGAGCGAAGTCTCCGCGGAGAAGCATGTGCGCACGCTCGTGATCAACTGGTGGTCGTTCGCATCCGACGTGACGAAGGAAGTGTTCGGCGAGGACGGCGGCCACGCGGGCTGGAACGAAACCGCGTTCGTGCAAGCAGTCGACAAATCGCTCGTGCACGCGGAGAAGTACAGCGACAAACTCGCGACCGCATATCCCGCGCCGAACACCTGGAGCGCCTCGCCGTTCCCATCCTCGATCGGTTTGTATCAGCCCGGCCAGGGCTATCCGAAGTTCGATCAAAAGAAGGCCGATGAGTACTACACGAAAGTCGTAGCGAAAGTCGGCGGACTGATCGAAGACGTGATTCGAAAATGGGATGAGGCGGGGGTGTAGAGGTTGTCGGTTGCTGGTTGTCGGTTGTTGGGGGAACCGCTTCGCCGAGAAGCGTCGCGGCGTGGAGCCTCCAACAACTAACAACCAACAACCAACAACCAACAACCAACAACCAACAACCAACCTCAGTAATACACCTTGTGCTCGTACACGAACGTCTTGCGTGATCCGCTGTCGACCATCGGATAGAACGTGGCGGCGCTGAGCGCGTCGGCGTTTTTCTGCGCGATGTCGTTGCTGCCCGTGGTGTTTTTCACGAGCTTCACTTCGACGACCTGGCCGTCGGTGTTGACCTTCGCCTGGAACGTGAGCTCGCCGTGGCCGCGGAACTCGACGGGCGTGGGTGCGGTGTAGAAGCGCGGCGTCGTCGTGTCGAGTTTGTCCGCGGTGTCGCCGTTCATCAGGTCTTTCTGCTGCACCCAGCCGATGCCTTCGAACGTGCGGATCTTGCACCATCCGTCTTTCCGATCCAGGATCGAGATGGCTTCGGTCAATCCATACTGTCCGGTGATTTGCGCGTCGAGCGAAGGCTTCTGATAGACCTTCATCGACGGCACCGCGACGTATTCGACCGCGATCGCTGCCTGCTCGTCCGGCGCGATGACCTTGTTCTCGTTCGCGACCGGTGCGGGTTTCTGCGTGCAACCAAACAGGGCGATGAGAAGAAGAGCGACGATGGCGATGTGCCTCATGAATTCCTCCGCATCCCACGATGATGCGGAGCGAGACATCGGGCGGTGATGAACGACGCTATCGCTTGGTGTCGATCGTCACTACGTTTCGTCGCGCGTGATCCACTTCTGCACTTTCGGCGGCTTCCACGCGTCGAACTTCTTCAGCAGCGATGCCGCATCCGCGTCGACGAGCGCGGTGGCGCGATGTTCCTCGCGAACGAAGCCTTCCTTCACCGCGCGATCGAGAAACTGCATGAGCGGCGCGTAGTAGCCGTTGATGTCGAGAAAGCCGAGGGGCTTGGCGTGGAGGCCGAGTTGCGCCCATGTCCAGATCTCGAAGATCTCTTCGAACGTGCCGAGTCCGCCGGGCAAGGCGATGAATGCATCGGCGAGATCGGCCATCATCGCTTTGCGCTCGTGCATCGTCTCGACGATGCGCAGATCGGTGAGGCCGCGATGACCAACTTCGCGCGCCCACAGCGCGTGCGGGATCACGCCGATCACTTCACCGCCGGAGTGCAGCACGGTGTCGGCGAGCTGTCCCATCAATCCGACGCTGCCGCCGCCGTACACGAGCGTGATGCCTTCGCGGGCGAAGAGCGCGCCGAGGCTCACTGCTGCCTCGATGTACGCCCCGTTGTTGCCGCTGTTCGATCCGCAGAAAACGCAGATGCGGCCGATCATCAGTACGAGACCTTGTGGTAGTACTTGAACGCCTTCCGCTCGCCTTTGACCACGATCGGATAGAACCGCGCCGCGCGCAGCGCTGCTGAATTCTGCGAGGCCAGCGCGTCGGAACCGGTCGTGTTCGAGATGGTACGTACGTTGACTACATCGCCATCCGAGTTCACGTCCGCTTCGAGATACACCTCGCCGTGTGCGCTCGGCGCGGAGACCGGCATCGGCATCACTTTGAATTTCGGCTGCGGGTTTTCGTCCTGCGCGGTCTTGCCTTCGGCGGTCGTGAGATCCGCGGCCTTCGCCCAGCCCGAGCCGTCGCCGCTGCGCACTTCGACCCATTCGCCCTTGTCGGCCAGGATCGAGATCGCTTCGCCGTTCTGATACGTCGCCTTCACCGGCGAGGTGTCGTTCGGCTGCTCGTGAACCGGCAGCTCCGGCGCGCCGACGTAGCGAATCGCGACCGGCTCGCGCGTGTCGACGGTTCCGGTGGCGACCGGTGTTTCTTTCGCACAGGCGGCGAGCACGAGCAGCGCGGCGGCAGCGGCGATTCGTTTCATGCGCGCATCATAGCCGGTACGACCGGCCGCGCTGATTGCCCCGCCGCGCCGTGCTAACGTCCGCGCATGAGCAACGTCGAAGAAGCGGTTCGGTTGTGGGAGATGGTACGCGCCGGCATGGTCGGAGAGCTGGAGAACATTCCGGAAGAACAGTTTGACTATCGCGTGGGCGAAGGCGCGCGCAGCATTCGCGAGCTGGCGCTGCACATCGTCGGATCCGCTGCCGGATTCGTCAATGAGTTGACTACCGGCGCACCGGACTTCATGCAGTTGCGCAATCCGCAGAAACAGGCGGAGCTGATGGCGCAGTTCGGGGATGTGTCGACGAAAGCCGAGCTCGTGGAGCTCGCGAAGAGCAGCGGTGCGAGTAACGCGCAGCGTCTTCGCGATGCGGCGTCGAGCATCGAGAGTGGCACGATGTCGATGCAGAGCGGCGAGCAGTCGCAATTGACGGGACTCTTCTTCGCCATCTCGCACGAGATGTATCACCGCGGTCAGCTCACGACGTACGCGCGGAGCATCGGAATCGTGCCGGCGATGACGCAGCGCATCATGGCGATGGCGCAGCCGCCGCGGAAATGAAAGGCGGGCCCTGCGGCCCGCCGTTGAACGTTACTTCTTCTTTGCGTCTTTCTTCGGTTTCTTCGTTTCTTTTTTACGTGCGTTGTTGCCTTTGGCCATGACATATACCTCCTGAGAATGATTATGAATCTGACTTGTCCGAAATGCAGCGACGTTTCCATGCGCGCGTTCGCGCGCGGGGCGTCGAAGTGCCCGACCTGTTCGGGCATGTTCCTTTCGCACGCCGCGGCAACGGCAGGGGATTTCGATGAATCGCCCGGTGTGCCGACACAGAATGATGCGATCGGCGCCCGTTGTCCGATGGATGACACGATCATGAGCCGCGCGGAAGTGCGCGCCGGCAGCGATCGCGTGATTCATCTCGATCGCTGCAGCTCGTGCCGCAGCGTGTGGCTCGATGCCGGAGAGTGGACCGCGCTCGCCGACGCTCACCTTCTCGATCGCATGGATGAGTTCTGGACCGCGGAATGGCGCGCTGAGCAGCGGCGAAAACAGAATGAGAAGAATTACGTGCGACGTCAGCGCGAAGAGCTCGGCGAAGAGTTATACGCGGAGCTCGAATCGCTCGCGCAGAAGTTGAAGGGACACGAACGGCGATCGCAGGCGCTCGCGTTCCTGCGCGAAGCGAGTGAAGTGGCGGGCTGAGAGCCCGCCGAACCGTTCAAACCGGCGGGCTGAGAGCCCGCCGCTCCACTCATCCGAATACGTCGCGTTTCGTGAACAACCCGTACGCGATCGTCAGCGCGCCGATGGCCCACGCGCCCAGCAGCGCGATGCAGAACATCATCGACATGCCATCGTACGGCGGCGCTTGTCCCGTGTAGTAATCCGCGAGCGGCAGCGCGCTGACGAACAGGTATTTGCCGGCGGTCCAGTCCGGGCTGATGCGCGTGAGGATCGTGCCGCCGATCAGCGACGCGAGCATCGTTCCGATCGATGCCGCCGACGATTTGAAAATCACGGAGAGCATCAACGAGATCGACGCGACGGTGAGCAACGCGTACCACTCGAGTCCATACGCGAGCAGTGCGTCTTTCCACAACGGAAGCTGGCGCACTGCATCGACCTTGAATGTTTCGCCGCTCAGTTGAAAGCCGTTGAATGTCGGCGCGTCCCAGCCGGATGCGGGGAGCACGGGCGCGGTCACGACGTACGCGAGCAACGCGCCGACCAGCAGAGTCATCGATGCGAAGAGCCACAGCGTGATGAGCTTCGATGTGAGGATCTTCCATCGTCGCACCGGCCGCGTGAGTAATAGTTTGTCTGTGCCCTCGGCGTTCTCCGCCGAAACGATGTCACTGCCGAGAACGGCGATGAGCAGCGGCAGCAAAAGGAAGCCTGCAGCGTTTGCGAAGGAGCGCACGACGAGCGGCGCGGTCGGTTGTTCGGGATTGATGCCGCGATCGAGATAGAACTGCAGGCGCCGCATCTCCGCGCGCATCGATCGCGACCACGATGCGTTCACGTTGCCGCGACGCAGACGATTCTCGTAGCGCGCAATGCGTTCCTGCAGTTCCGCGCGCCAGTTCTGATTTTTCATCTGACGCAACTCGCGATATTGCGAGTAGGACACCAGCGAGAGGATGACGAGCATGATCCCGACGACGATCGTGAAGCGGCGGCGGCGAATCAGTTTGAGGATCTCGTTGCGAATGAGCGAAAGCATCAGTCCACCGTCTCTCCGCCGGTTGCCTCGAGGAACATTTCTTCGAGCGTCTGCACGCGCGGGCGTGCGTGAAAGATCGCGATGTCGTTGCGAGCCAGCGCGGCGATGAGCGGCGGCGCATCGAGCTCTTCGATCGGCGCGAGCACGCTGTCGTCGTTCACGCTGACTTCGACATCGAGATCGCGAAAGATCGCCGCGGCGCGCTCGACATCGCTCACGCGAAACTCCATCGCGCGCTGGCTCGCGATCAGTTCCTTCACGCTGCCGCTTTTGAGAATGCGTCCTTTGTGGATGATGGCCACGCGATCGGCGGTGAGCTCGATCTCGGCGAGCAGATGGCTCGACACGAAAACGGCGAGTCCGCGTTCTGCCGCGAGGTTGCGAAGTAGTTCGCGAATCTCGCGAATGCCCGCGGGATCGAGTCCATTCGCGGGCTCGTCGAGAATGAGGACGCGCGGGTTGCCGAGCATCGCCTGCGCAATGCCGAGGCGTTGGCGCATGCCGAGGGAGTAAGTTCCGACGCGCTGGTCGAGACGATGCGCGAGATTCACGAGCGACGCCACGCGCTCGATCTCGCTCGACGGCATATGCAGCATGCGCGCGAAGTGCTCGAGATTTTCGCGGCCGGTCATGAAGCGATAGAGGTCGGGGTTCTCGACGATGCAGCCGATGCAGCGCATCGCTTTCTCGAAGTCGTGACGAACGTCGAAGCCGCAGACCGTGACGCTGCCGTGCGTCGGTTGAATGAGGCCGACGAGCATGCGAATGGTGGTGGTCTTGCCCGCGCCGTTCGGACCGAGGAAGCCGAAGACTTCGCCGGGATTCAGGTCGAAGGAGACGTCGTCGACGATCGTGCGATCGCCGATAACTTTGGTGAGGTTCTTCGCAGAGAGCGCGGTCATTTTTGGTTCTGGTGGAGCGGCGGGCTCT
>JACZCU010132839.1_pt1 | contig 43701 bp, 29 predicted proteins | sample 8641851 | NCBI WGS metagenome assembly JACZCU01 (sample SAMN15324605, study PRJNA640507) | soil metagenome | isolation source: monocropping sugarcane control | place: China: Luxin town, Laibin City, Guangxi Province | collected 2019-07-25 | depth 10cm m | reverse complement strand
GTGCGGGGAGCGGGGGGCGGGTGGCGGCGCGGGGGGGGGGCGCGGCGGCCCCCCCCCCCCAGGACTGGGGACGGGGGGGGGGGGGGATGGCCCTCCGCTCCACCTTACCGCAGCGTCCGCACGGCGTTCTCACCCATCGGCACACCCGCGATCACGCCATCGAGTCTGCGTCGAGTCGCCGGAACTTTGCGCATGTACTTCTCGGTCTCGGGCAGCGTGCGAATCAAGCCCGCGAGCATGCGCTTCACGTTGTGCGAGCCGCCGTTGTACAGCGCGGCCGTCATTTCTTCGACATCCTGATCGCGTTTGGCGAGCTGGCGCGCTTCGTTCGATTTGCGATCGAGATGACGCACGAGGAAGCGCGACATGCTCTTCGCGGAGAAGCGATCATCGAGATTCGCGCCGAGGTATTCGCTCGCCTCGTAGGCCATCGACTTCTTCACGATCTCCGGATTCGCACCGAAGTGCTTCGCGAGCATCGCATCGCGTTCCGCGATCAGATCCTTTTGATACCGCGCCCACGTTTCGAGCTGCGATGCTTTCAGCGCGCGATACTCCTTGCGCACATCGTTGCGGAACGTGCGGAGCTGCGCCTTCGATCCGGTCTCGAGCAACTTGCCGAGGCGATTGAGCGTGACGCGATTGTGCTCGTCCATCTCCTCGATGCGCGTGAAGTACTTCTTCGATGCGTACGGCGCGAGCAGCTCGAGCTCGTCGATGCCTTCGCGTCGCAGATCCTTTGCCGATTTGAGCAGGCGCTTCGCTTTCTTGCGATTCGCGGGCGTGTCTTTGTCGACGATGAGCGATGCGATCGTGTCGGCATCGCCGAGGGGCTTCTTCATGATGTACGCGCGCGAGCCGATCAGATAATCCTTCGTGACGAAGAGCTTTCCGTCGAAGCCTTCCTGTCGATACGCGACCGGCGTCGCCTGCGCGAGTCCGACCGCGCCTGCTTCGCTGACGTCGAGAATCTTGCCGTTCGTTTCGGCGTGCGCGATCGCGAGGAGCAGCGTGACGGAAGGAGAGCTCGGCATCGAGCGCGCCGCATCATCAATCGCCACCACGAGCTCCTCGGGGTTGCGCGTCCACATGTCCGCCATCTCGCGCGCGAGCGCCTTCACACGCAGATCGGTTTTCTTTTCCGAGACCTGAAGGAGCGTCGGCGTTTCGTTCGATGGTTCCGCGGGCGGCGGCTCGGGGATGAAGACCGGAGGAGGCGCGGGTCGATGCGGAGGCCGCAGCACGCTCGCGTGCTGCACTTCGGTATCACCGAAGGGAACGCGCGACACGCCAAACAGCACGCAGCCGGAAGCCGCACCTACAGCCACCCACCACATCCACGAAGTTTTCCGCATGACGATTCCTCACGAACTTCGACAGCGAGAGTAGCACGGACATTCCGCATAACTGTGACGAGCCTGCGAACGCACGGCGTTGTGATGCGGAGCGCCGGCGCCATCGCCGGCTGGATCGCGGACGCCACGTCCGCGCCGGCGCTCCGCATCGCGCACGACGCACGTTAAAGTACGCGCCGCAATGCGTCGCTTCGCTCTCGTTCTTCTTGCACTGACCCTCGCCTGCTCGCGCGAAACACCGGCGCCGGCCACGACCTCCTCATCGGAACCGACTCCACCGGCAACAACAACATCCTCCCCGGCCATCACCTCCGTCACGCCCGTCGCGACGCCGATCGATCACGGCTCCTACGACGATGCGATGACGTGGCTGAAATCGAATTCCGGGTTCGCATTCACGTTGAACGATCGTGGCGTCACGGCGAATGGCGAAATGAAACGCACGCGCATCGGCGAAGAAGTGGTCACGCTGAAAGCCGAGGGCATCGAATGGCGCGCGGCTGCGGGAACGCGCGGCGTGGTGTGGTCCACGCGCAACGGCAACGCGTGGAAGGAAGCGACGGCGCCGGAGTACGGCGGGCGCATGTATCAGCGCGTGACGCTCGCGTTCGATCCGCAGAAGAAAGAAGGATTGGCCCAGCTCGCCTCTTCCGATGCGAACACGAATACGTGGCGCTTCACCGATGCGAACACCGGCAACGTGCACGAGCTGCGCGTGAACAAAAAAGACGGCGCGATCGAACGGATGAAGATCGGCGACGACGTCGAGTTGATCGTCAGGCACTGATGGCCGCAAAAGCTCCTTCCACCGGCGATCGTCCGATCAAAACGCTCGAGCGCGTGATCTCGAAAGCGGGACTCGGCTCGCGTACTGAAGCGCGCAAGTGGATCGGCGCGGGTCGCGTGAAAGTGAACGGCCGCGTCGAAGGCGATCCGAATCGGTGGATCGATCTCGAGCGCGACACCGTGACGTTCGACGACAAGCCGATCGAACAGTCGGAGCCGGTGTATCTGCTCCTGCACAAGCCCACTGGATATCTCACGACGTACCGCGATCCCGAAGGACGGAAAACGATCTACGACCTCCTTCCGGATCGCGATCGTTACCTCTTTCCCGTTGGACGTCTGGACATGGATACGAGCGGCTTGCTGATCCTGACGAACGACACGGCGTTCGCGGAACGCATGACCAATCCCGAGTATCACGTGCCGAAGACGTACGTCGTGAAGGCGTCGCGTTTTCTTTCGGACGAGTTGCTCGATCGATTGCGCAACGGAATCGAGTTGCGTGACGGGATGACGAGACCCGCAATCGTTTCGCGATTGCGCGATCCCGGCGGCAAGACGGTGTTCGAGATCACGATCACCGAGGGACGCAATCGGCAGGTGCGGAGAATGGTGGAGGCGTTGGAAGCGAAGGTCGTGTCATTGACGCGCATCGCGATCGGCAGCGTGCAACTCGGCGAACTGGCGGTCGGCGAAACGCGCGCGTTGACGAAAGAGGAACTGCGCGCACTACACTCCGCGACATGAAGCGTTCTCTCCTCGCGCTGCTTTTCGTTTTCGCCGCGTGCAAAGGCGAATCCCCCGCCACGACGTCCTCGGCCGAGCCCGCAAAACCGACGACGCCACCGCCTTCGATTGCGCAGGCGCGCGAGTTGATCGCGAACTCGGCGGAGCTCGGCGAGTTCGAATTCACGAATGCGGCGTTCACGACGCCGGTGAATCTCGCGAATGCGAGCGAGCCGGTGAAGGCATCGGCGAAGGAACTGGCGGATGCGGGGTGGATCGCGATCGACGGCAGCACCGTGACGCTGACGCAGAAATCGCGCGGCGACAAACGTTTTCTGATGCGCGAGAACGGCATCCTCGACGTCGTGCCTCTCGCGAAGAAGGAAATGGGCGATGTCAGTGCCGTGACCGCGAACGCCGACGGCTCCGCGACCGCGGCGTTTTCGTGGAAGTGGATCGCGAATGAAGTCGGCACGGCGTTCAAGACCGGAACGCTGCACGAGCGCTACTCGACGCCGAGAACGTCGAAGGCCACGCTGATCTGGGACGGAACGAGTTGGAGTGTGTTGAAGATTGAATAGTGGAGTGGCGGGCTCTCAGCCCGGCATGGATGATTCGGCGGGCTCTCAGCCCGCCATGATGATTCGGCGGGCTAAGAGCCCGCCGCTCCACTGAGTTCATCGACAACAGGCCAGGTCGCATCGCGCCAGCCATCTGCCATGAGCAGACCCGCGGTCGCGAGATACACGAGCACGTCTTCCTTCCCGTACTGACCTTCGAGCGACGTCACCGCGGCGCGCACCTGATCGGTGCTCGGCGTCGTGTACTCATCGGTCTCGATCGAGCCGTTGTCGTGCGGCACGCCCCACTGATCGAGGAACGCGCCGAGCATCTGATTCTTCTCGTGCGTGTGATAGAGCATTAGCGCCATCTCGAAGAACTGCTCGAACTCCGCAACGCCGATGCGCGTCGCAAGGAGATCCGCTTTCTTCTCCGGCGGCATTTTGCGAATGGTCTCATCGCGGAAGTGCAAAGCCTTCGCGAGATGCATCTGCACGATCATGCGCTGCTGCTGATCGGCGTATTTCCAGAACGAGGCGAGGATGGCGCGACGACGATCGGCGCCGGCGAGCTCTTTGAGAATGCGTCGGGCGGTCCACATAAAGAAGGGCGCGTTTTAACACAATCGGCTACGCCAGCACGACCCTCGCCCGTCCCGCACGCTTTGCTTCGTACATCGCGGCATCGGCCTGCTGCAGCGTCGCCTCGAGCGATTCCTCGAACGCCGCCACACCGGCGCTGAACGTGACGCGCAAATCATTACCGTGATCGATGCGCGCGCAATCCGCGAGCAGGCGCTCCACCAGTTTCTTCGCATCGTCGCGCGAGATCGCTTCGAGCAGCAGCACGAACTCCTCGCCGCCGTACCGTCCGACGAGATCGTATTCGTGACGCACGCCGCGACGCAGACACATGCCGACGGACGCGAGCACGCGATCGCCGGTGCCGTGACCGAACGTATCGTTGATTTGCTTGAAGTGATCGAGGTCGAGGATCACTGCAACGGTGCGCGGCGAAATGCGCAGCGGCGCACGCGCGAAGAACGCGGTGCGCGTGAGCACGCCGGTGACGGTGTCGATGTCGGCGCGATCGCGTAACGCGCTCGTGCGCTCGAGACTCGATTGAATGTGCGACAGCAGCAATGCCCAGTCGATCGGTTTCGTGACGAACGTGTCGCCGCCGGACATTGCGCCGCCGAGTCGTGCGTCGCGCTCGCGATCGCCGGAGACGAAGATCACCGGTACGTGCGCGAGCTGATCGTGCTGACGAAGCAGTCGCACGAGATCGAAGCCGTTGAGGTCATCGCCGCGGCCGAGGTGAATGTCCATCAGCAAAAGGTCGGGAGCGCAGCTCGTGAGCGCGTTCTCGAACTCGCGAGGATCGGTGCAAAAGAACACGTCGTAGCCCGCGCCGCCGAGAACCTTGCGCAGAATCGCGATCTGCGTCGGATCATCTTCGACCACGAGCACGCGCGAGGGCGGACGACGCTGGCGATCGCGAAACGACATCACGCGCCGCACGAGATGCGCGAGATCGAGCGGCTTCGGCAGAAACGCATTCGCACCCGCGCGGAGCGCACGCACTTTCGCATCGAGATCCGCCGCGTCGCCGATCACAAGAATCCCGACGCTCTCGCCCTGCTGTGACTGGCGAACGGCCTGAATGAGCGACGACGCGGTGCCGTCCTGCAATTGCAGATCGAGGATGACGACATCGGGTGTGCCGAAGTCGAGCTCCGCGAACACGCCCTCCGCACTGTCGCACGCGCGTACGCTCGCGCGCTCCTGTTCGAGCGCGCGATGAAGCGACGAGACGATGTCGTTCTCATGTGTAACGACGAGCACGTCGCACGACGGCACGTCCTGCGGCGCGGTCATTACACGACGCTCGGCGAGCTCTTTCTCGACATCGTCGAGAATCGCGCGCCATCGCGTACGGATTGCCGGCGCGACCGGCAACGCGAGCTGAAAGAGCGACGCTTCCGCTTCATCGCCGAGCTCCGAGATCCTTGGGAACCCATACGTTCCGCCGAGTCCCGCGAGCGCGTGGAAGTTGCGCGTCAACGAAGACAAGGCGTCGGCGTGCGACGAATTTTCATCGAGACGCGCGAGCGAAGAGTGCATGTCGCGCAGGCGCGCGCGCGTCGTTTCTCGAAATCGCGCCTGCAGCTCCGCGAGAAGCGGATCATTCATTCCATCAGGATAGCCGCGACTTCAGCCGCCAGCGTCATCGGATTGAAAGGTTTTACCACCACTCCCTTCGCACCAAGCTCCTTCAGCCCCTGCACCTCGGGCGCCATCGCCGTCGCGGTGAAGAACACTACCGGGATCGACGAGGTCTCTTTCTCAATGCGTAACTGCTGGAACGTGGCCGCGCCGTCCATGCCCGGCATCATCAGGTCGAGCAGGATGAAATCGGGCTGTTCGCTGCGTGCGCGCGCGATGCCTTCCTCGCCGCTCGATGCCAGCACGACCGTCATGCCGCCGACGCGCTCGAGCGACATTTGCGCCACGAAGCGCACGTCTTCTTCATCATCGACAACGAGGACTTTCATCCGGCCAGCTCTCTTGCGCGCATCGAATCGAGAAGCATGCGGACCGCGCTGCGCAACTCGCCGTCGCTCGAACGGCTCTTCAGGAGGAATCGCGTCGGTCCGAGCTGCAGACGATTGCGTTGCGCGGTGGTGAGCTCCATGCCGGTGTGCACGAGCAGCGGAACATTGCGATGCGCCGGCAGATTGCGCAACTCCGCGACGACGCCAAAGCCGTCGATGTCCGGCAGGTCGGCGTCGAGCACGATCAACGCGGGCGCGCGTTCGGCGACGGCCGCGAGTCCGGCCCATCCCGATCGCGCGGTGCGCACGCGCAAACCATCGGCGGCGAGTTGTCGCGACAGGACGTCGAGGAGTTCCGCATCGTCTTCGATGATCAGCACTTCGACGTCTCGTTTTGCGCGCGTCGCGAGATCGATTCCGTCACCCGCCGCACGCACGCGAAACCAGAACGTACGGCCCTCGCCTTCTCTGCTTTCGACACCGATCTCGCCGCCGTGTTGTTCGATGATCGCGCGGCAGATCGCAAGTCCGAGTCCGGTGCCGGGTTCGAATCGCTGGAACAAGCGATGTTGCATCGCGGCAGAAATGCCACGGCCACGATCGGCGACGCGCACTTCGACGCTGCCATCGCGCACTTGCGCGGTGACCTTCACGACATCGCCGCGATTCGAGTACTTCACCGCGTTCGAGAGCAGGTTGGTGGTGACCTGACTGAGTCGCGTTTCATCGCCGTGGACGATGGCGCACGGACAATGCAATTCGATCGCGACACCTTCCTGCAGCGCGGAGGCACTCACGGTTTCAATCGATCGCTCGAGCATGCGCAGGAGCGGCATGGGGACGAAGGTCCAGCTCCATCTTGCCGTTCTCGAGTTTCTCGAAGTCGAGGATGTCGTTGATGAGGGCGATGAGTCGCATGGAGTTGCGTTCCGCGACCGAAACCATCTGCCGCGCGTCCGCACTGAGCTCGCCCATCACGCCCGACGCGAGTAAGCCGAGGGAACCGCGAATGGAGGTGAGCGGCGTGCGCAACTCGTGACTCACGGTCGAAACGAAATCGCGTTTCATCCGCTCGACTTCCTGACGCTGCGAGACGTCGAGGATGTGCGCGGCGAAGTGGCGATGATGACCGTCGGTCGAGAACTCGAAGAGCGAGAGCTCGCACGGGAACGACTGGCCATCGCGGCGCCGTCCCTGCCAGCGCGTGATGCGGCCGAGGGCACGCTTGCGAATGTCGCGCAGACAGTCTTCGCCGCTCGCGCGGCCATCATCGACGAGGACGCTCGCGCTTTTGCCGATGAGTTGCGGCGCGGTGTAGCCGAACATGCGCTGCGCCGCGGGATTCACGCTTTGAATGATGCCGCGATGATCGGAGGTGATGAGACCGCCCAGTGCGTGATCGACGATTGCGCGCGTGCGCGCTTCGCTGCGGCGCAGTTCTTCATCCGAAACCTTGAGACGGGTGATGTCGCGTCCTGCCGCGTAGATCAATCCTTCTTCCGTCAGCGGCACCGCGGTCCACGAGATCCATTTCGACGTGCCATCTCTGCACGTGTAGCGATTCTCGAAGTACGCCGTTTTCACTCCAGCGCGGAGTTTCGTCAGCTCGCGCATCGTCGATTCGCGATCGTCGGGATGCACGAGCTCGAGAAACGGGAGCTGCAGCAACTCATCGAGTGAGTGACCGAGGACGTGCTCGAATGCGGAATTGAGTCGCTGGAAACGTCCTTCGAGATTTGCGATGCACAACAACTCGAGCGACAAGCCGAAGAACTGATCGAGCTCGCGTTCTGCTTTCGTACGCTCCGCGATCTGGCGTCGCAGTTCGAGTTGCACGATCACCTGCCGCGCCAGCGCGTGTAGTGCGTTCATCTGCATCGGCGTGAGCACGCGCGGCACGCGATCGATCACGCACAACGCGCCGAGGTTGTGGCCATCGGGAGTCGTGAGTTGCATGCCGGCGTAGAAGCGAATGAACGGATCTCCGGTGACGAGCGGATGATCGTGGAAGCGCGGATCGCGGTGCGTGTCGGCGACGGCGAAAAGATCGCTCTCCGCGATGGCATGCGCGCAGAACGAAAGCTCGCGCGGTGTTTCGCAAGTGTCGAGTCCATGCCGCGCTTTGAACCACTGGCGATGATCGTCGACGAGACTGATGAGCGCGATCGGTGTTGCACACAACGTCGACGCGAGAGTGACGATCTCGTCGAACGCGATTTCCGGCGCCGTGTCGAGAATCGCGTAGCGCGCGAGTGCGGCGAGACGCGATGATTCGGCGGGAATCGTGGGCGGCGGAAGCATGCGGCGTACTCGCATGCTCCGCCGCGGAGATTACGGTTGGATTACGCGAGGCGATAGCCGAAGCCGCGCACGGTCAGCAGGATTTCGGGATCGTCGGGATCTTTCTCGATCTTCTGGCGAATGCGGCGAATGTAAACCGCCACGTTCTTATCCGACCCAAGCTCATCCTCGGACCAAAGCTGGTCGATCAGAAAATCACGACTGACCGCTTTGCCCGCGCGCGTGGCGAGCAGATGCAGGAGCTCGAATTCTTTGTGCGTCAGGCCGGCTGGCTTGCCGTCGATGAGCGCGTCGCGCAATGCAGGATCGACCGTGAGTGCGCCACTGCGAATGACGCGGCCATCGCCGTCGCTGCTGAATTGTCCGGCGCGCCGCAGTTGCGCGCGCACGCGAGCGATGACTTCCGCGGGCTCGAACGGTTTGGCAATGTAGTCGTCGGCGCCGTTCTCGAGTCCCGCGACGCGATCTTCGAGCTGCCGTTTCGTGCTGAGCATGACGATCGGCATGCGATGACGCTCGCGAATGCGTCTGCATGCATCGAGACCATCGCCGTCGGGCAACACGATGTCGAGCAGGATGAGCGCGAAGTCGCGGCGATTCACTTCGCCCAACGCTTCCGCGACGGTCCCGGCGGTCGTGACCACGAATCCCTCCCGCTGCAGAAGATCCTGCAACGTCCGCCGCATCAACAGCTCATCCTCGACGACGAGGATCGTGGCCATGAGGTTAAGTGTAACCGCGGAGCGCCGAGGCGCCGGCGCTCCGCTTCACGAACGTTCTCTACTTCACTGCCGCCACATCACTCGATTTCACGAGCGCGTTCAACGCGGGCAGATCCTTCTCCCACAGCGCGCGCAACGCGGACAACTGCGCGTCGATCTTCGTGACGAGCTCCGTGTACACGGCCTTCTGCTGCGCGGTCGGCGCGAAATCACCGGACGCGGCGGAGCTCGCAACCGCGGCGAGTTTGTCGTTCAGGCGAATGGGGAAATTCAGCGGATCCTGCGACGAGCGATTCTTCGTCTGATACAGCGCTTCCTCGATCGTCGTCATCTTCTTGTCGAGATCTTTCGCGGCATCGACGATCGCTTTGTTGTCCTTCGCTCGCGACTTGAGATCGGTGAGTTGTTTGCGCAGCTCGCGGATGCGCTCGATCTGTTCATGCACTTCGCTGAGTTTGCGATTCGCGCCGATGAGCAGCTCGAATTGCGCCTGCAGATCCGCTGGTGATGCGGACGTGCGCGGGTCCTGCTTCAACACCGCGGTCGTGGTGATCGGCGCGTCCTCGCCGACCGTCAATCGCACCGTGTACGTGCCGGGCACGACGCGCGGTCCATCGGTGCCGCCGCCCCACAGAATCAATCCTTCGAATTTCTTCGCTTCGGGATATCGCAGATTCCAGACGTAGCGATTGAAGCCGGGACGCGAATCGGCGAGCTTGTTCTTTTCTTTTTCTTTCTCCGCTTTCGGATCCTTCTCCTGCTGCTCCGCCTCGCCGCCTTCGCTCTTCACGCCGATTTTTTTCTCCGGCTCCGCGGGCGGCGGTTCTTTCATCGCGTCTTTCTGTTCGCGCGCTTTCTCGGGCTCGACCGGCGGCTTCACTTCGCCTTCGAGCTCGCGAATCGCGGAACCGTCGGCGTTGAGAAACGCGAGCTTCACCTTCGTGCCGTTCTTGATGTCCGTGGGCAGCCAGTAATTCACGACGATGCCGTTCGGCGCGTTCTTTCCCGCGTTGCGCGTGCGATCCGAAACGTAGCCGCCGGTGCGCCACGATTCGCGCGACGCGAAGAGATACGGCTTCTTCGCATCGACCGATGCGAACTGCTGCAGCGGCGTGATGTCGTCGATCATCCAGAACGAACGACCCTGCGTCGCGGCGATGAGATCGTCGTCGCGCAACGTGAGATCGGTGATCGGAACGATCGGCAGATTGAGTTGCAGCGATTGCCAGTTCGCACCGTCATCGAACGAGACGTACATCCCGCGCTCGGTGCCCGCGTACAACAATCCTTTGCGTCGCTTGTCGCTGCGCACGACGCGCGTGAAGTGATCGGCCGCGATGCCGTTCGTGATCTTCGTCCACGTCGTGCCGTAGTCCGTGGTCTTGAAGAGATACGGCTTGAAGTCGTCCGACTTGTACATCGTCGCGGCGACGTACGCGGTGCCTTTGTCGAATGGCGACGGATCGATGCTGTTGATCATGATCCATTCGGGGATGGTCTTCGTGGTGACGTTCTTCCACGTCTTGCCGCCGTCGCGCGAAATGTGAATGAGTCCGTCGTCGGAGCCGGTCCAGATCACGCCGGGTTCGAGCGCGGATTCGGCGACGGCGAAGATCGTTCCGTAGTACTCGACGCTGGTGTTGTCTTTCGTGATCGGACCACCGGACGGTCCCATCTTCGATTTGTCGTTGCGCGTGAGATCGTCGCTGATGCGCTCCCAGCTCGAGCCGCCGTTCGTCGAACGGAAGAGATGCTGCGACGCGGCGTACATCGTGTTCGCGTCGTGCGGCGAGAAGAGCAGCGGAAAGTTCCACTGGAAGCGTTCCGCCGCACCTTCGGCGCCGTAGCCCATCGGGTTGTCGGGCCACGGATTCACATCGCGATATTCGTCCGTGCGGTGATTGGCCATCGCGAGATAGCCGCCGTACGAGCCGCCGAAAACGATTTCGGGATCATCGGGTTTCGCGACGATGTGGCCGCTCTCGCCGCCCGCGGTTTCTTCCCACTGATCGTCGTCGATGCTACCGCCGCTCGTGGAGCGATGACGAATGCGGAGGGCGCTGTTGTCCTGCTGTGCGCCGAGGATGCGGTAGGGGAAGGAATTGTCGGTGGTGACGCGGTAGATCTGCGCGGTCGGTTGGTTGTCTTCAGTGGTCCACGTGCGACCACCGTCGACGCTCACGTTTGCGCCGCCGTCGTTCGACTCGATCATGCGCAGCGGATCGTCGGGTGCAATCCAGAGATCGTGATTGTCGCCGTGCGGCGTGGCGATCGAAGAGAACGTCTTGCCGCCGTCTTTCGATTTGTGAAAGCGGACGTTCGTGACGTAGACCGTGTCTTCGTCTTTCGGATCCGCGGTGATGCGCGTGTAGTACCAGGCGCGCTGACGCAGGTCGCGCGAGTCGCTCGTGCGATCCCACGTTTCGCCGCCGTCACGCGAACGGAAGACGCCGCCGTCGTTCGCTTCGACGATCGCGTAAAGGTTCTGCGGATTCGAGCGCGAGACAGTGATGCCGATGATGCCGAGAGGCCCTTTCGGCATTCCTTTCATCGCGCTGAGATTGCGCCACGTGTCGCCGCCATCGGTCGACTTCCACAACGCGGAGCCCTCGCCGCCGCTTTCGAGCGAGTAAGGCGTACGACGCACGCGCCACGTCGATGCGTAGATGACGCGCGGGTTCGTGGGATCGAGGATGAGATCGACCGCGCCGGCGTTTTCATTCGCGAAGAGAATGCGCTCCCACGTTTTGCCGCCGTCTTTGCTGCGATAGACGCCGCGTTCCTGCGATGGCGCGAAGAGATGGCCGAGCACGGCGGCGTAAACGAGATCGGGATTGCGCGGATGAATGCGCACGCGCGGAATCTGTCGCGAGTCCTTGAGGCCGATGTTCACCCAGGTCTTGCCGGCATCCATCGACTTCCACATGCCGTCGCCATGCGACACGTTGCCGCGCACGGTCTTCTCGCCGCCGCCGACGTAGACGATGTTCGGATCGGATTCCGCGACGGCGACGGCGCCGATCGAGCCGCCGAAGAATCCGTCGGAGACCGGCATCCACGTTTCCCCGCCGTCGAGCGTTTTCCAAACGCCGCCACCGACGGAGCCGAAGTAGTACGTGTTCGGCTGCGACGGCACGCCTTCGACGGCCGCGGAACGCCCGCCGCGATACGGACCCACTTCGCGCCATTGCAACGCTTTGAATTGATTCGCGTCGAAATTCGCGGCGAAGAGTGAGGAGCAGACGAGCAGTGTGAGCGAGAGAAGGGCCAGTGCTCTGCGCGACATGGGTCGCGATTTTACGCATAAAAAGAGGCGGCCCCTGAGATCAGAGGCCGCCTTCCCTACCGGCGACTGGGATGGGGTGTGATTGCGGGATGAGTGTGTGTGCCGCCGGTAAGCTGGTTGACTATTTGTTTTTCCCCTTCGCGTTGATCGTCACGGTCACGGACAAGTCGTTGTTCGATTCATTCGATTCGGCCACGACGTTCTGTTCGTCGGCGATGACGGTGATCGTGTGATCGCCGCTGAGATTGCTCGCGTCCCACGGCACCGCGACTTCGGTGGAACCGCCTGGTGCGAGCGACGGCGTGTCGATGCTGCCGAGAATGGTCGTGCCGTCGAGCTTGAACAACGTGCGCGACGGACCGGCCATGGCGTTGCCACTGTTGCGAATGACGGCGGTGATCGATGCAGGCGTGTCGTCTTTCTTCTTCGTCGTCACGCGCACGGATGCGACGCCGAGATCGGACTTCGGTGCGGGCGGCTGGTAGTAGACCTGCACGCCGACGATGTTCGACCACGGACTCGGGACACCAGTCGCACCGCTGCCGAACGTCGTGCGCACGCGATAGAAGTACTTGCCAGTCGTCACTCCCGAGCGCGTGAACGTCGTGCCGCTCGCGGTTCCGACGTCGTACCAGTTCGCCGCTTCGAGGCGAATGTTGTCGACGTACCAGCCCATCGGTGTCGAGCCCGCGCGATTCTCCGCGCCCGCGTACATCGTGAAGCGAAGCCGGATCGTTTTGCCGCGATATGCCGCGAGGCTCACGGTCTGCGGCGTCATGCCTTCATTCGCAAACGCGAGCACGGCGTCCGGCGCGAGCTCGGAACGCGAGCTCTCGTAGATCGGCGCCCACACGCGTCCGTCTTCCGACACTTCGACCGCAACCGTGTCGTCGCCTTCATTCATGTGCCAGTCGGAGAACGTCAGCGTTGCGGTGCCGGCGTTCGGAACCGCGATCGGTTCCGCGTACGTGAGACTCGTCGCGACATTCACCGCGCCTTCGATCGCACGACCCCAGAACGATGAACCGGAGACACTCTTCAGCGATGATGTTTCCCACGCCATCGTGCCGGTGCTCGCGGTCGTCGTCCACTTGCCGAGACTGTTCTCTGCATCATCATCGACGAGCGTTGCGAGCATCGTTGCTTCCTGCACCTGATCGGGACCGGTCGCGCCGTTGGGACGCGTCCACGCGAGATCGATCGCGCCGTCGGTGTCGGGATCCGATTGACCGTCGCCGAGTCGCAACACAGGCGGCTCATTGACGACGGAGCAATCCGGATCGATGTTCGCGACGATGGTCGCGGTTGCATTCGAGCTCACGCCATCGCTCGACAAACCGGACAGCGACGTCACCGTCAACGTCAGACCATTGGGCAGTTTCCACGTGTCGGCATCGGACGGAACGTAGTTGTCGATGTGCGTGCAGCCGTTGAATTCCGAGTCGCCCGCGGTGAGTGTGAACGCGGCATCGTCGAGATTCGGCGTCGCGTTGCCGGGTTGCGGCTGCGAGTCGACGATTGTCTGCGCCGGCACGCCTTCCGCGCCCGTGTTGCCGTAACCGTGATTTTCGTCGGTGTAGAGAATTGCGACGCCCGGCGCCCATGTCGGCGCACCGCGCTCGCTTTGATTCTTCCCGTCTTTGTCCCAGCTCACGCGATCGCGCAGCTCGATGTAGTACGCGTGATCGACATCGAGACCATCGGCGCTGCTGACGCGCGCGAAGCCATTCGAGAAGAGTCGCGTGTTCTCATCGCTCGTTTCGAAATCGGTGCGATAGAGATCGCGGCCGTCGGCGGTGATCGAGAGATCGTCGATGAACCAGCCGCGCTTCACGGCCGCGGGATCGGTGAAGTACGAGAAGCGCAAGATGAGGCTCTTGCCGCGGAATTCGGAGAGATCGAATTCGTCATCGATCCATTGCGCGGCGGGATACGAGCCGAGATGGCGATCGGTATTCGTGAGCGTGTTCGCGTCACCGGACACGCCGGTGATGCCGTTCTGATATTCGGCGTAGCACGCGGCGTTGTTCGGATTCCAGTTGCTGAGCGTCGTGCCGTTCTTCGACGGCAGTGATTTCCACGTGCGGCCGCCATCGGTCGATGCGAGCACGAACGCAAAGTCCCAGTCCCATTCGATTTCGTACAGCGACTTGAATTTCAACGCGATCGAGGTCGCATTCGGATTCTGTTCGAGCTCCGGGACGAACACGTCGAGCGTGTGTCCTGGACAACCGAAGTCGTTGCCCGCACCCGAGTGCCATGCGCGCGTGCCGGAAGGAACGCTGTCGATCAGCTTCACTTTCGGCAATTGCACGCGTAGCGCATCGGCGTTGTGAATGCCGTCGCCGGTGAGCGTGTACGGAGTTCCATCGGGACGCTTCCACGTAATTGCGCCGGTGTCTTTCTTCGACTCGCGCAACGTGTAGACGCCGTCGTTCGCGTCGACCGGCACGATCCAGCCGAGGTCCTGGCGCGAGAAGATCGTCATGAACTGCGCGTGATCGGCCGCCATCAGTTCCCACGTGCCCATCGTTTCGCGCGAGCCGGTCGAATAGAAATCCGGCAGACCGAGTGAATGGCCGTACTCGTGTGCGATGACGGACATCTGCTCGACGGCCGATTCAGGATTCACGTTGTACGGACCGATGCGCACGTACACCGGGAGTCCCGTGTTCGTCGTCGTCATCGTCTTGCGCGTGGCGTTCGTCCAGTACATCAACGCGCCTTCGTGATTGCGCAACTGATCGTTAGAGACGTAGCCCGTCTCGCCATTCGCATCGGTGAAGTAGTAACGAAGATCCGATTTGTGCGGCCAGACGTTGTTGATGCCGGTGACGCTCGTGTTGCCGTTGCCGCCATCACCCGCGAACATGAGGTTGAAGAAATCGACGACGCCGTCTTTGTCGGTGTCGAAGTCGTTGTAGTCGAGATCGGGATCGGCGAGCGACGCGGCGTCGTAAACGATCTTGCCGGTCGGTCCGCACGCGTCATCGACGCCGAAGAGCAATCCCTGTCCCGTCAAAGCGCCGACAAGTGCGTGGCCGGTTTTGTCCGCTCCGTAGTAGCCCTGCGTGCCGGGCAATGTGTACCAGCCGTTCTCGATGCGGTTCAGATACAGCGGTGTGCCCTTGACCGCGGCGAGTGTTGTGCCGGTGCACAAGCCTCCCGGCGTGAGCGTCGAGAATTTGTGGTTGTAGGTCGGATCGAATGGTGTGTTCGTCGAGCCGACGCGCGGACGCACGCTGCCGATCGGCGAGAGTTGTCCGAACGACATGTCGTTGTAGAGCTGCCAGAGGCTCTTTCCCGATGTACGCGAGTTGACCGCGGCATCGAGCGCTTCAGCGGTGTGATTGCCGGTGCATTCGGTGAATGGTGTGCCGGCGCCGGTGCAATGCTTGATGTCCTGGTACTGCACCATGACGACGGGGAATGGCCGTTCGCCGTAACGCGCGGTAGTCAACATGGTGACTTTCGGTCCCATGGTTTTCGCGGTGACCGCGGGTTGTGCGACGCCGAGGAGCGAGGATGTCGCTCTCACGGACGCCGACAGATTTTTCCAAACGACCTCGGGATCTTCCGCAAGGCTCGCGGCGCGCGCGCGAACGAGGATGCGGCCGCTGGCGTTCGGTCCAAGGGAGCCGAGGTTCCAGGTCAGCGGGGAAGCGCTGGCGCCGTTGCCGGAGCTCGGCGCGGGAGTCGCGCCGATGTAGATTGCCGAGGGTGGCAACGTGGCCTGAACGGAGACGGAGCTCGCCCCCGCCGCGCCAGCGGAGTACTCAATGAAGAATGGATAGGTCTCGCCGGGCTTGACCCAGCCGTACGCGGAGTTGAACTTTGCGGCAAGTTTTACCTGCGCCGCCGCGCTGCCCGTGACGAGCAGAGCTAATGTCATGATTAAAAATGACTTACCCCTAAAAAACGACATCATGCTGCACCTCATCCCCAATCTCGAAATTGTCGATGGTAGTGTTACTACCGCCGCTCGGACGGGTGCAGAGCACGGAGGATGCCAAAGAGAACGACGGACGAGGAGCGCCTCTGGCGGGCGGGCACGGCCCGCACCGCTGGATTGTTCCCGCTAACGTGTTCGCGGGATTCCTGTGCGCTCGCCTTCTAACGCGTTAGATGGAACAACAAGCGCTGCCGCCCGTGGCGGCCCAGAGGCGCTCTACGTCGTCGCTCTCTTGCGCGTACACCCTTCCGGCAGTACCTTTTTCGGCATGTCCAGATCGCTTCGCGGTGCCCTTCTCTGCGTGACGTGTGTCTTCGCAATCGCACTCTTCGCGGCGCCCGCGAAAAGACCGCTCCTCCACGCCAAACCTGATCCGGACTTCAAACCCACTGCTGCCTACCAGTGGCTCGAGATCTCACTCGAAGCCACCGCGCGCGAAGTCGATCGCGTCGGTGCGCGACCCACCATCATCTCCCGCACACTCGCCGTCGCACTCACCGCCATGTACGACGCCTGGGCCGCGTACGACGATCGCGCCATCGGCACGCGGCTCGGCGATCAATTGCGACGACCAGCCGAAGAACGCACGCAGAAAAACAAAGAGACCGCCATCGCCTACGCAACGTATCGAGCACTCGTCGACGTCTATCCCGCCGACAAACCGTGGCTCGACAACCAGCTACGCAACCTCGGCTACGATCCCAACGACACCACCACCGACGTCACCAAACCTCAGGGCATCGGCAACCTCGCCGCGAAAGCTGTTTGCGACTATCGCCATCACGACGGCGCCAACCAACTCGGCGACGAAGTCGGATCCAACGGCAAGCCCTACTCCGACTACACCTTCTACGCGCCGAAAAACGCCATCGACAAAGTCAGCGATCCCGATCGCTGGCAACAGATCCCCTTCGCCGACGGCAAAGGCGGCACCGTCCATCCCAACTTCCTCACGCCGCACTGGTACCGCGTCAAACCATTCGCGCTCGATCGCAGCGATCAGTTCCGTCCGCCCGCGCCGCCGAAATTCGGTTCCGATGAATTGAAGAAAGAAGTCGACGAGGTGATGCAGTACAACGCCTCACTCACCGACGAACAGAAAGCGATCGTCGAGTTCATGCGCGACGGCCCGCGCTCCACGGGACAATCGGGACACTGGCTTCGCTTCGCGCAGGACGTCTCGCGTCGCGATCGCTACACGCTCGATCAGGATGTGAAACTCTTCTTCGCCGTCTCGAATGTTGCGATGGACGCATTCATCGCGGCGTGGGAAGCAAAGCGCTACTACGACTCATCGCGGCCTTGGACGCTCATTCGTCAGTACTACGCCGATCAGCAAATCGACGGCTGGATGGGACCGGCGAAAGGCTACGCGAAATTGCAGTCGAGCCAGTGGCATCCATACTCGCCCGACACCTTCGTCACGCCGCCGTTCCCCGGCTACGTCTCCGGACACAGCACCGTCAGCGCCGCGTGCGCGAAGATGCTCGAGCTCTTCACCGGCAGCGACGAATTCGGATTCGTCGAACGCCGTCATCCCGGCGCGCTCACCGAACCGGATGCCGAATGCGCGAAGAAAGAAGTCGAGCTCGCGCTCCCCACATTCACTGCGACCGCGGAGATGGCCGGCGTCTCGCGCATCATGGGCGGCTATCACATCCAGGCCGACAACGTGGAAGGGCTGAAGCTCGGCAGAAACGTCGCGGAGTTTGAATGGCCGCGGATCAAAGCGTATTGGGAAGGGAGTAGTCGGTAGTCGGTAGTCGGGAGAACCGCTCTGCCGAGAAACTCGTGGACGGGCGGTGGTCTCCCGACTCCCGACTACCGTGTCCCGTATCGTTCCTTCGCCCGCTCTCTCGCCTTCTCCGCTTCCACTTCACGATCCTTCGGCTCCGCCGTCGTCGTGAGTGAATCGATCAGCACGCGTGCGATCTTCGAGATGTCTTCCACCGCGCGATCGAACACGTCTTCATTCGCTTTCGATGGTTTCGTGAATCCCGCGAGCTTGCGCACGAACTGCAGCGACGCGTCGTGAATCTCCGCATCGGTCGCGGGCGGCTCGAAATTGAAAAGAGTTTTGATGTTGCGGCACATGCGAAGAGTGTAGTGTGCAATGTCATGCATCCCGAGCTGAAGCCGTGCCCGAAGACGCCGAACTGTGTCTCCACCGAGGCGACCGACACCACGCATGCGATCGCGCCGTATCGCTACAGCGGCTCGGCATCCGAGGTGCGTGCGAAACTGGTTGACGTGCTGAAGCACATGCCGCGCACGAAGATCGTCTCCGCCGATGCCACGACGATTCGCGCCGAGTTCACCACCGCGATCTTTCGCTTCACCGATGACGCGACCTTCGTCATCGACGACTCGACGAAAACGATTCGCTTCCGCTCCGCCTCGCGCGTCGGCCGCTCCGACCTCGGCGTCAATCGCAAGCGCATGGAAACCATTCGCGCCGCGTTGAAATCGTAATCGCCGTTCACATCTCCGCTACCGCTCCGCGACCTCTTCGCACGAAACATTCGTCGCGCTCGCGCATACACACGAGTATGAACGCCGCGGCTGCATTCTTCCTCGTTCTGCAACTCGGTCTCGGTCCTGCCTGCGACCTCGTCCATCAGCAACTCTTCCCGATCCTCGGCGATCTCTTTGCGAAGTCGCGCAGCGCGGCGAAAGACGCCGAGCGCGCGCTGTTTCTCACAAGGGACGAACACGGCAACCTCGGGTACGAGTTGTGGCCCGCGACGTACGAACGACGCAAAGCGAGTTTCATCGGCGCGATCCCGCCGAACACCGTCGGCATCGCGCACACGCATCCCACCGGCATGCCTCAGGCGTCATCGCACGACATCAACGAATCCGCGCGCATCGGCCTGCCGATCTTCGTCGTGACACGCACGTCGATCGAACGCGTCGATCCCGATCACTCCACGCAACGGATCGTTGGAAACAAGGACTGGATCCGCGCGATGAAACGGGGTGGTGACGTCTGCTCGGTACTGAGCTGAACAGCAGTACCATCTCGCGCGTGAAAAAACAGCTCATTGCCGTCACTGCACTCGTGTGTCTGGCGTTCGCCGGCGCGGCGGTCGCTCAGGAGAAGAAGAAAACTGCGCCAGCAGAAACGAAGGACAAGTACGACGCGTCCACATTTGCGGGCCTCGAGCTTCGCAACATCGGACCGGCCCTCACCTCCGGCCGCGTCGTCGACATCGCCGTCGATCCGCGCAACCACAGCACGTGGTTCGTCGCCATCGCGTCGGGCGGCGTGTGGAAGACCACCAACGCCGGCACGACCTTCAATTCGATCTTCGACGGCCAGGGCTCGTACTCGATCGGATGCGTCACCATCGATCCGAATGACTCGCTGACGATCTGGGTCGGCAGCGGCGAGAACAACTCGCAGCGCTCCGTCTCGTACGGCGACGGCGTGTACAAATCCGTCGACGGCGGCAAGTCGTGGAAGAACGTCGGGCTCAAAACGTCCGAGCACATCGGAAAGATCGTCGTCGATCCGCGCGACTCCAACGTCGTCTACGTCGCCGCACAGGGGCCGCTCTGGAATCCCGGCGGCGATCGCGGTCTCTACAAAACAACCGACGGCGGCAAGACGTGGAAAGCCGTGCTGACGATCAGCGAGAACACCGGCGTCACCGACGTCGTGCTCGATCCGTCGAACCCCGACATCCTCTACGCCGCCGCGTATCAGCGCCGCCGCCACGTCTACACGCTCATCAACGGCGGACCGGAATCGGCAATCTACAAATCGACTGACGCCGGCGCGACGTGGAACAAACTCACCACCGGCTTGCCGAAAGAACAGCTCGGCCGCATCGGTCTCGCGATCTCACCGCTCGCGCCGAAGACCGTGTACGCCGTCGTCGAAGCCGCGCGCAAAAGCGGCGGCTTCTTCCGCTCGACGGATGCAGGCGCGAACTTCGAGAAGATGTCCTCGTACATTCCGGGCGGCCCGCAGTACTACAACGAAATCTTCGTCGATCCGCAAAACGCGAATCGCATCTACTCGATGGATGTGTACAGCCGTGTGTCCGACGATGCGGGCAAGACCTTCCGCAAAATCGACGAGCGCTTCAAACACGTCGACTCGCACGCGATGTGGATCGATCCGACCGACGCGAATCACTTCATGATCGGTTGCGATGGAGGCTTGTACGAAACATTCGACGGCTCGAAGACGTGGGACTTCAAGGAGAACCTGCCGGTTGCGCAGTTCTATCGCGTCAGCGCCGATGACGCGCTGCCGTTCTACCACGTCTATGGCGGCACGCAGGACAACTTCTCCCTCGGCGGTCCGCATCGCACGGCGACCGTGCACGGCATCACCAACGCCGACTGGTATGTGACGCTCGGCGGCGATGGATTCCGTTCCATCCCCGATCCGAAAGACTCCAACATCATCTACGCCGAATCGCAGAATGGCGGCCTGGCGCGCTTCGACAAGCGCACCGGCGAAGCGCTCGACATCCAGCCGCAACCGACCGGCAATCTCGATCCGCTGCGCATGAACTGGGACTCGGCGCTGATCGTCAGTCCGCACAGCAGCACGCGCTTGTACTTCGGCGCGCAATATCTCTTCCGCAGCGACGATCGCGGCAACACCTGGACACCGATCAGCCCCGATCTCACGCGCCACATCAATCGCAACACGCTGCCGGTGATGGGCCGCGTGTGGGGCATCGAGTCGGTCGCGAAGAACACATCGACGTCGTACTACGGCAACATCGTCTCGCTCGCGGAATCACCGCTCGTCGATGGATTGCTCTACGTCGGCACCGATGACGGACTCATTCAGGTCACGGAAGACGGCGGCAGGAACTGGAGAAAACTCGACAAGTTCCCGGGCGTTCCGGACATGAGCTACGTCTCGCGCCTCGAGGCTTCGCAGCACGACGCGAACGTCGTCTACGCCGCATTCGACAATCACAAGACCGGCGACTTCAAACCGTACGTGCTGAAGAGCACCGATCGCGGCGCGACATGGAAGTCCATCACGGCGGATCTCCCGCAACGCGGAACGACGTACGCGATCGCCGAAGACTTTGTCGATCCGAAGCTGCTCTTCGTTGGGACCGAGTTCGGTTTGTACTTCACGCAGAACGGCGGCGCGAACTGGATTCAACTCGAAGGCGGCATGCCGACGATCGCCGTGCGCGATCTCTGGATTCAGAAGCGCCGCAACGATCTCGTCGTCGCCACGTTCGGCCGCGGCATTCTCATCCTCGATGACTATCGTCCGCTGCGCACGATGAACGCGAGCGTCGCGAAGAACGAGGCGACGATGTTCGCGACGCGCGACGCGGAGTTGTACGTCGAGAAGACGCCGCTCGGACTTCCGGATAAATCGTTCCAGGGCGATTCGTACTTCACGGCGCCGAATCCGCCGTTCGGCGCGGTGTTCACGTACTACCTGCGCGATGAGTTGAAGAGCAAGAAGAAGCAGCGGCAGGACGCGGAGACGAAGATCGAGAAGGACGGCGGCAATGAGCCGATCCCCTATCCGACCGCCGAGCAGCTGCGCGCCGAACAGCGCGAGCTCGATCCCGCGGTCGTGCTGATCGTTTCGGATGAGGAAGGAAATGTGATTCGCCGCGTCAGCGCGCCGGTCGCGAAAGGATTCCATCGCATCGCGTGGGATCTTCGTTATCCGCCGCCATCGCCGATCGAACTGACCGCGCCGGAATCCGATCCGTTCTCACCGCCGCCCGCCGGTCCGCTCGTCGTTCCGGGCACGTACACCGCGCGACTCGTGACGCGCATCGATGGCGTCGAATCGCCTCTCGCCGACGCACAGAAATTCAACGTCACGCCGTTGTATCTCTCCACGATGAGCGACAAGGATCGCGCCGACGTGCTCGCGTTCCAGCGCCGCGCATCGCGACTGCAGAAAGCAGTCATGGGCGCCGCGCGCGCGAACGATGAAGCGCTGACGCGCGTCACGTATCTCCGCCGCGCGATGGATGAGACGGAGAACGTCGATGCGAGCCTCGTCGCGAAACTCAACTCGGTCGAGAACACGCTGCGGGACATCGACGTGACGCTGAACGGCGATCCGGTCACGCGCGCATACGTCGAGCCGAGTGCCCCGTCACTGTTCGATCGCATCACCACCGCGGTCAACGGCCTCGGCACCACGTCCGCGCCGACGAGCACGCATCGCGAAGCAATGTCGATCGCGGAAAAAGAAATCGGACCGCTGCTCGCGAAACTGCGGCAGGCCGTGGAAGTCGATCTCGTCGCGATCGAGAAGCAGTTGAACGCCGCCGGCGCCCCTTGGACGCCGGGACGAATTCCGGTTTGGGAGTAGCCTGCGCGGAGCGCAGGCGGGCCGAGGGAGGTCGTCGCAATGATGACCTTCCTCGCCAACCCATCCGCATGATCTTCGCGACGACCGCACCGTTCGCGAGAACCCCTCGGCCCTTAGCCCTCAGCCCTCGGCCCTGCTCATGGCTCCGCGCAGTACCATGCGCCCGTGCACGATCGCCTCACCCGGTTCCTCACCCAACTCATCTCCGAGACCTCCGGCCTCTCCCTCGACGACACACTCACCCTCGCGCACGGCGCACCACAACTCGAGAACGACGCGGAGCTCGCGTCTTCGCTGCGCGAGTTTCATTCACTGATCGGCCAGTTCCGCGTCAGTCAGACACCGATCGAAACGCTGCTCGATCATCCCGTCTCGCACGCGCTTGGCGCATTCTTCAAAGCCTTCCCGATTCCGTTTCACGACGAGCACATTCATCTCACCGGCTCGCTCGATGCGGACTTCATCTGGCCGCGACTCGAATCATTGCTGAACGGTCCCGATCGCGCGATTTACGAAACGAAAATCAAAGAAGTGTACGGCGACGATGCGTTGCCGATCACCAGCGCAAAGGATGTCGATCGACTCATTCGACTTGGCGACGAAGATCGCTTCGACCGCTACCTGCGCATCCTCTATCTCGCGAAGCTCATCCTCACGACGCGCGACGCGCATCGCGATGCCGCGTACCACATGGCCTCGCGTCTCTATCGCACCGCGAACGTCGGCTCGCTGCGATTGAAGTTCACGCTCTTCCGCGAGACCACCGACTCCGCGGAACAAATCCCCGGCATCGCCGCGCTCACCGCTGAAGACGTCGTGTTAGGTCTGTACGAAGGCTTCCGCGCATTTCAACGCGAAGTGCCGTCGTTCCGCTTCGTGCTCTCGCCATCGTTCCGCAAGGAGCCGGGCTTCTACGACGCAACGCGTTTCCCTTCGAAACGCGCGCACTTTGACGATCAGGTGCATCAGCTCATCGAGCTCGGAAAAAAGCATCCCGAGCTGCGCGACGTGATGACCGAGATCGACACCGTCGGCGATGAGCGAGGCTTCTATCGCAAGGCGCATTTTCAGGAGCTGCGCGTCGGCATGCGCAAGCTGCAGGCATACGGGTTCCGCACGCGCAGTCATCACGGCGAGACGTGGAAGACGCTGCGACAAGGAATTCAGGCGGTCGACAACGCCATGAACATCTGGCACGTCGAAGCGATCGAGCACGGTCTCTCCCTCGGCATCAATCCCAACTTCTATTTTCACTCCCTGCTGCAACGCATCTTCGTCGAGAACCAGCGCGGCTCCGCGATGCGCGAAGGCTCGCGCGAACACTCTGAGCTCACGGACATGGACTGGTCGGGACGCGAAGAGATTCGCGACAAGCTGCTGCACGGCCAGCCGCTCTCGCAGGAAGAAAGCACCGCCGCGACGAAGACGAAGTTCCATCACGCGCGCGAAGTGGAGACGTATCAGCACGACGTGCTCAATCGCATGATCGACAAACGGCTCACGCTCGTGTCGCTGCCGTCGTCGAACAAACGTCTCACCGGCGCGCTGTCCGATTACAAAGATCATCCGTTCTCGTGGTGGGAGAAGAAAGGGTTGCGACTCGGCGTCGGCACGGACAACGACGTCACGCTGAACACGAGCTTCATTCGCGAGATGCTGATCCTGCTCTACACGGACGCGCTCGAATTGAAGATCACGAAGCTGCTGATCGTCACGACCGGCGAATCACGGCGGTCGTATCTCAGCCACATGCTGTGGACCATGCGCAAAGGCGCCTGACGACGCGGCGCAAAGGCGCCTGAAACGCTGACGCGATCTCCTGCACTACTGCGAGCGAAGGAGATCGCGATGAAACAGCTCGCTCTGGGACTCGTTTGTCTCGCACTCGCGCCACACGCAGCGGCGCAGCTCACGAAAGTCAATGTGACGCGCGCACAACTGGAGCCGCTGTTCGGCACCGCGCGCGCGACGGATGTCGTGACGCCGATCTGGACGAACGGCAAGCTGCACTCACGCGTCTATCGCGGCGCAACCGGCACTCCCGCCGCCGGTCTCTATGTCTATGAGTATTCGATCGATCTCCGCGACGTCGTCGGCATCACATCGATTCCATTCATCTCATCGCTCGCAATCGATTTCGGTCCCGTGATCGGCACGCTCGACTTCGACGCAAACCATCAATCCGATCAACTCTTCATTCTCAAAGGACCCGGCCTCGGCAACATCGCCCCATCGAGCGCCACCAAATCCGGCCACACGATTACATTCACCTTCAACCCACCCGCGGGCGGCGGCAACGCCCCCGGCAACGGCGACCGCACCTACGTCTTCGGACTAGTCTCGCCCCACCCACCACGAAGGATCGCCGCAACCGCACACCACAATCTCGGCGGAGCCGCATTGGAGTTGACGGTGGTGGCGCCGCAATATCAGTAGTTCGTTTGGTTGTCGGTTGTTGGTTGTTGGTTGTTGGGAGAACGATCATGCCGCGAAGCTGTGAATGCGAATCGTTCTCCCAACAACCAACAACCGACAACGAACAACTGACGTACACTCCCTCCCGTCCAAAATGCGGGGTGTTCCTTTCGCGCGGTACGTCGGCGCTGTCGTTGCGTTGTCAGCGAGTCTCGTACTGTTCAGTCTTGCGGTGCTGCTCGTTCAGCCGCGCAACGGTGTCTCGCTCGTCTATCCCGCCACCGGACTCGGCGCCGCGATTCTGTGGGGACTCGGCTTTCGTTACTGGCCCGCGGTCGTCATCGGTCAATTCGTTCTCAGCTACAACGCCTCGCATAATCCGTGGGTCGCGTTGCTCGTCGCATCCGTCGAGCTGCTCGTCACGACGATCTTCGTCGCATCGATGTTGCACTTCCGCGTCTCGCGTGAATTGCAGCGACTGCGCGATCTCACACTCTTCACCGCGGGCGCCGTCGTCGCGCCCTTTGCGGGCGGACTCGCAACCGTCGCCGGCGAATACTTTTTCGAAACGCGCGACGTCGGACGGCTCATCGCCGACGGACTCTCCTTCTGGCTCTCCGACGTCGTCAGTCTCCTGATCTTCGTTCCGCTCATCCTCACGTGGCGCCGCTGGCCGTTCGTTTCGAAGCGCGCGTTTCAACGCTGGCTCGCCGTCTCCCTGCTGCTCATCGTCGCCGGCATCCTCATCGCGCAAGCAGGCGAAACGTATTCGGCCACGCTCTTTCTGCTGTTGCCGATGGTCGTCTTCACCGCGATCGTCGGCGGCATTCCGGGCGCAGCGACCAGCGGCGCGATCCTGCTCTTCATCTTCGTCGGCATGCACGTCGGCGTGCCGGTCGAGCGCATGGCCAGCATCATCCGCGTCATCTTCGTCGGCACCGCGACCGTGACGGGGTACATCCTCGCGGTGGTGTGGGGCGAGCGCGAATTGAACGCGAAGCGTCTCTATCAACTCGCGCATCACGATCCGCTCACCGGTCTCGTGAATCGGCACGAGCTCGAACGCCGCCTCAGCCTCGGCGTCAGGACCGGCGCGCCGTCCGCACACGCCTTGCTCTACCTCGACCTCGATCAGTTCAAGCTCGTCAACGACACCTGCGGCCACATGGCCGGCGATCGCATGCTGCAGGAGCTCTCCGTCGAACTGCAGGAAGCCGCACCCGACGGCGCGGTCTTCGCGCGACTCGGCGGCGACGAATTCGCATGCATCGCATACGACACCGGTGAAGACGCGGCGCGCGCGATCGCGAATCGTTTGCATGACGCTGTTTCGCAATACCGCTTTCGCTACGGCTCGATGAGCTTCGCCGTCGGCGTGAGCATCGGCATCACGTTCTTTCCATCGGACGAAGGCGATACCGCCGACGCGGTGCTCGGCCGCGCCGACATCGCGTGCTACGTCGCGAAGGAAGATGGCCGTCATCGCTCGCATGTCTATCTCCCGCGCGACGAAGCGATGCTGCAATGGCACTCGTCGATTCAACAAGTCTCGCAACTCGAGATCGCGATGCAGGACGGACGGCTGCAGCTCTATCGCCAGTCGATCATCGATCTCACCGGCAAGACGTCGTATTCGTTCGATGAAGTGCTGCTGCGTCTCGCATCGCAAGAGGCCGTGCATCCCAGCGCGGAGTTTCTCCCGGTCGCACAACGCTTCGGCCTCATGGATCGCATCGATCGCTGGGTCGTCGAGCACGCATGCCGTCATCTCGCCGAATCGGACGATCACACGTTGAAACTCAGCATCAACGTCTCCGGCTCCACGCTCAACGATCCCGATTTCTACCAGCACGTCATCAAGCTTCCGGAGCGCTACGGCGTCGATCCGCGGCGTCTCTGTCTCGAAGTAACGGAAGGCGTCGTCATTCACCGGCTGCGACAGGCGGTGCAGGCGATGAAGGATCTGCGCGCGCGCGGATTCGACCTCGCGCTCGACGATTTCGGCGCGGGCGTCGCGAGCTTCGCGTACCTGCAGGAGCTGCCGGTCACGTACGTGAAGATTGACGGACGAATCGTGCAGCAGTTGCGCACCGACCCCGGAAGCGAAGTGATCATCGGCTCGCTCGTGAAGCTTGCCCGTCTGCGCGAGATCGAATGCATCGCCGAATGGGTCGAGGACGCCGAAACCATCGACCGGCTTCGCGCGCTCGGCGTGCGTTACGCGCAGGGATTTTTCATCGATCGTCCCGCGCCGCTCGCATCACCTGCTCGTATACTGCCGCGCGTTCAAATCCGTCCCTTCTGAGGTACCAGAATGTTCCTGTTTCCCTTCCTCCTGGCGTTCGCGCTGGGCGCCGGCGAACCCGCGTCGGATCCCAAGCCGAAAGTTGATGAGGCCATCGTCGTCACCGCCACGCGCAGCGAGCGCGAGGTCAGCGATCTGCCGATGAGCGCGACCGTCGTCAGCGAGAAAGACATCGAAGCCGCACCGGTGCGCAGCGTCGATGACCTTCTGCGCACCGTGCCCGGCGTGCACATGGCCATCGTCAGCGGCAGCGGCTCGACGCCGAACAATCAGAAAATCTCGATGCACGGACTCGGCGGCACACGCGCGCTCGTGCTGCTCGACGGCGTGCCGCTGCACGATCCGTACAGCGGCATCGTGCAATGGCAGCGCGTTCCGCTCGACTCGCTGCGTCAGGTCGAAGTGGTGCGCGGCGGCAACGCCAGTCTGTTCGGAAACTTCGCCCTCGGCGGCACGATCAATCTCATCACCAAGCCGGTCGAATCGAATGACGTCACCGCCGACCTCTCCTACGGCACCAACGCCACGGAACGGCAAGTTCTCACGATCGATCACTCGATCAACGACGCGCTCGCACTGCGCCTCTCACACAATCGCAATGCGTCTGATGGATATCTGCGCGTTCCGAATCCGGGCGCGATCGACACGCGCGGCTGGATCGACAGCTGGATGACCGCCGGTCGCGCGGACTACAAGTTCAGCGACACCGCCGCGGCATTCGCGAAAGCAAGTATCGCGCAGATCAACATCTCGCAGGGCACGCCCGCGACGTACACCGATCGCGATGTGCTCGAAGGCTCCGCCGGCGCGCATCGCGCGACATTCGCGAACGGGTTTCTCAACGGCACCGCGTTCTATCAACGCCAGAAAGAGCGTCTCGTCAACTCGACGATCATCGGCGCGCGCGACTCGGAATTCGTGTCGCAGGACGCAACCATTCCGTCAACGACGTTCGGCGGCTCCGTCGAATGGTCGTTCCAGCGCAGCGGCGCGATTCCGTTCATCTCGATCGGCGTCGATGCGCGACGCACGAAAGCAGAAGAAAGCCGCGAGACGTTCAATCGCAGCGGGGCGACGACGCAACGCAATCGCGTCACCGGGCAGCAGACGTCGATCGGCGTCTTCGCGCAAACGAGCTGGCATCCGACCGATCGCATCGAAGTACTCACCAGCGCGCGACTCGACATCTTCCGCAATGAAAACGGTTCGGACGTGATCATCGGCGGCAAAGCGACCGAGTATCCCGCCGCATCGTCGAAGCAACTCGATCCGCGCGTCTCGGTGCGTTACGCGATCAACGCGCGGACCGCCGTTCGCGGCTCGGTGTACCGCGCATTCGGCGCGCCCGCGCTGCGCGACATGTATCGCAACAACCAGACCGGCAACAGTCTCGTGCTCGGCAATCCGTATCTCAAGCCCGAAACACTCGTCGGCGGCGAAGTCGGGTTCGAGTGGGCGGGCGATCGCGCGCGCGCTGAAGTGAATCTCTATCGCAGCACGATCGACGGTCTCGTTTCGCGCGCACACGTGAACGGTCAGCCCGCCAACGTCTTCCAGTCCGTCAACCTCGGCACCGCACGCGCGCAAGGCCTCGAGTTCATGAGCGAGTTGCGCGTCTCGCGACGCTGGTCGATGAACGCCGGCTACACGTTCGCCGATTCGACCGTCACCGAAGATCCCGATCCTGCCATCGTCGGCAACATGATTCCCGAAGTCTCGCGCCACATCGGATCGCTCGGCGTGAAGTTCCGCGCCGATCGCGGCACCACGCTCGACGTGCGCGGCCGCGTGCTCAGCCGCCAGTACGGCGAAGCCGCGAACCTCGCCGTCTCCCCCGCGCATCGCATCGTCGACATCGCGGCTTCGCATCCGGTTCGCGGCTGGCTCGACGTCTACGCGACGCTCGAGAACGCATTCGATCAGGGCTACTACTTCGCGCTCACGCCGACCTCGTTCCGCAACGGATTGCCACGCACCTTCACCGCCGGCATTCGCGTCTCCGCCTTCAACAAATGAACGTCCAACGAAAACTCGCGCTCGTCGTCCTCGCATTCGTCGTGCTCTCGTGCCGGAAAGAAGCGCCCGCACCGGCGCCGCAGCCGAAGCTCACGAAAGTGACGATGAATCTCAATCCGGTCATGACGTACGCGCCGCTGATGATCGCGATGGATGAAGGCTACTTCGCGAACGAAGGCATCGAGATCGAAGTGGCGAAGCTCGATTCGAACTCCGCGGTCGCGGCCGCGGCCGCGGGCAAACTCGATGTGCTCAACTCCGGCGTGCGCTCGGGCATATTCAACACGATCGCACGCGGAGCCGTGCTGCGTGTCGTCGCGGACAAGGGTCACACCAGCCAGGTATGCAGCGCCGATGCATTCGTCGCTCCGATTGCGATGGCCGATCGCATTGCGAAAAACGGCGGCAAATTGAAAGGCGAACGCATCGCGGTGCTGCGTGGCGGACTCGCGGAGTTCCTCACCGCGAGGCTCGTCGAGAGCCGCGGCGCGACGATGCAGGACGTCACGCTCATTCAACTCCCCGCCGGCACACCGGCTACATCGCGCGACATGACCGACGCCGTGCGCATGACCACCGAGCCGAATCTCAGCGGCATCATGCACGACGGGTGGGCGAAGGTCGTCGCCACCGCGCAGGACGTCGCACCGAATCATCAGTTCGCGCTGCTCGTCTTCGGCAAGCGTCTGCTGCAGGACGATCCCGCTCTCGGACGCCGCTTCATGCGCGCGTATCTGCGCGGCGTGCACACGTACAACCAGGGCAAGACCGATCGCAACGTCGCGATCGTCGCGCGCCACACGAAGCTGCCGGACGAGATCATTCGCCGAGCGTGCTGGGTGGCAGTCAACGACGATGCGCACATCGATCCGAACGCCGTGCAGCCGTTCCTCGACTGGGCGGTCGCGAACAAAATGCTCGATCGTTCGATGAAATTCGAAGAGTGGTGGAACCCGGCGTTCCTCGACGCGGCGCGCCAATGAGCTTCGTTCTCGAGAACATCGAGAAGACGTTCGGCAGCGGCTCGACGAAAACCACCGCGCTCGCCGGCGTGAGTCTCGCCGCGCGTCCCGCTGAATTTCTCTCGATCGTCGGACCGAGCGGCTGCGGCAAAACCACGCTGCTGAAAATTCTCGCCGGACTCGTGACGCCGAGCGCGGGAAGTGTGCGCTTCACGAGCGACACGAATCGCCTCCGCACCGCGCTCGTGTTTCAGGATCACGGCTTACTGCCGTGGTACGACGTCCTCGAAAACGTCGCCCTCGGATTGCGCTTTCAAACCGTCGCACGCAAAACCGCGCTCGAACGCGCACGCCACTTCATCGAACAGGTCGGCCTCACGAAGTTCCTGCATCATCATCCACATCAACTTTCGATCGGCATGCGCCAGCGCGTCGGCATCGCGCGCGCGTTCGTCGCCGAGCCCGAGATCCTCCTGCTCGACGAGCCATTCGGATCGCTCGACGCGCAAACGAAACTCGTGCTGCAGCAGGAACTGCTGCGCATCTGGCACGAGCACAAACGCGTCGTCGTGCACATCACGCACGACATCGACGAAGCGATCCTGCTCAGCGATCGCATCGTGGTCATGAGCGGCCGCCCCGGAACGATTCGCGCGGAGCTCGACGTCGCGCTCCCGCGCCCGCGTGGAGCGGCGGGCTCTCAGCCCGCCGATTTCGATTCAGACACAGGCGGGCGGGCCGCGAGCGCGCCGCTCCATGTCGAGGAAATCGCGGCGCTCAAGCAACGCATCTGGCAACTGCTCGAAGAAGAAGTGCGCGCGAGTCTGGCGGTGCCGCTATGAGCGAGAACACGAAAGATCGTCTGCTCGCCGCGAGCATCGCCATCGCTCTCATCGCGATGTGGGAGCTCGCCGCGCGCAAAGCGTGGATCGAGCCGCTCGTCTTTCCGCCGCCGTCTCTCATCGCCAAAGCGCTCGTCACACTCGTGCGGCAGGATCTGTTTCACAACATCGGCATCTCGCTCGTGCGCTTCTTCGGCGGCGTGATCGGTGGATCGATTCCCGGCATTCTCTTCGGGCTTTGCATCGGCTGGCTGCCGCGACTGCAACGCGTCGTCGATCCGTTCATCAGCGCGATTCATCCGCTGCCGAAGATCGTGTTGTTCCCGCTGTTCATCGTCATCTTCGGCGTGAGCGAGTGGGCCAAGATCGCGTCGATCGCGCTCACGGTCTTCTTCCCCACGCTCATCAACGCATCGGCCGGCGCGCGCGCGATCTCGCCGCTGTATCTCGAAGTGATTCGCAACTACGGCGGCAAACGCTTCGACACGTTTCGTCATGTCGTGCTGCCCGGTAGTCTGCCGATGATCCTCAACGGCATTCGCATCGCCACGAACCTCGGGCTGCTCGTCACGATCGCCATCGAGTTCACGGTCATGAGTCCCGGCATCGGCTCCGTGATCTGGCTCGCGCTGCAAACCATGCGCACCGAAAATCTCTACGCCGGCGTCGTCATCATTTCGCTTCTCGGCGTCAGCGTGAACGCCATCATTCAAACTCTTCTGCGACGTGTGACGCCATGGCAGCAATGATCGCCGACGCCTTCCGCGAGATCGCCGCGCAACACGCGGATGCGATCGCGGTCTCGACAAAGACGACGCGCTACACGTATCGCGAGCTCGATGCGTGGTCCGATCGTGTGGCGACGATGCTCATCGATCGCGATGCGCCGCTCGATCGTCCGATCGCATTGTTGTTGCGCGAACCGATCTCGCTCGTCGTTGCGATTCTCGGCGCCGTGAAAGCGGGACACTTCTTCATCGTGCTCGATCCGGAGCGCATCGAAACGCTGATGGAGCTGAGCAACGCATCCATCACCATCACCGATGCAGATCTAACGAGTGCGGTGGCGCCAGCCACCGCTTTGGAGTTCGAACGCGGTGGCTCTCGCCCCCGCACTCCACATGCGTTGCTGCAACTGCTCTTCACGAGCGGCACGACGGGCGCGCCGAAAGCAGTCGCGTACAAACAAGCGGGCATTGTCGAGCGCATGCACATGCAATCGCGCGTCACTGGCAGACAACCCGGCGAGCGCGTGAGCTACACCGCGCTGCCCGGATTCGCACGCGCCACCTACGAGATCCTCGGTTCGCTGCTCAACGGCGCAACGCTTTGCGCGTACGACGCGCGCCACGAATCACTCGATGATCTCGCGGACTTCATTACGCGCGAGCGCATCTCGATTCTCACGCTCACGCCGGCGCTCTTTCGGCGATTCATGCTCGTCGCACCGGACGATCTCGATCTCAGTTCGATCCGCAAACTGCGCATCGGCGCCGACGTCATGACCATCGACGACGTCGCGACATTCAAAGCGCGTTTCCCACGCACCTGCACGCTCGAACGCGGCTTCAACGCCACCGAGACCGGCATGGTCACGCACATCTCGATCACGCATGACACGCCGGTCGATGGACCGCTCGTCCCGATCGGACGTCCGCGTCCCAACGTCTCGCTGCGCGTCATCGACGACGAAGGCAACGACGTCGCGGATGGCGAGACCGGTGAGCTCGTCGTGCGCGGACCGCATGTCGTCGACGGCTACTGGAATGACGCCGAGCTCACCGCGCAACGATTTCGCGACGGCGCATTTTTCACCGGCGATCTCGTGCGCCGCGATACCGATGGCTTGTACTACTTCGTTGGCCGCAAAGACTCGCGACTGAAAATCCACGGCCGTCGTATCGATCCGCTCGAAGTCGAAGCAGCGTTGTTGCAGCACACGCAAGTGCGCGAAGCCGTCGCCATCGGCAAGCCCGACGCGCATGGCGAATCGCATCTCGTCGCGTACGTCGTCATGCGCAGTGGCATCCCGTTCGATGCGCGCGCGATTCGCGCGGCGTTGCGCGAACACGTTCCCGCGCATCTCATCCCCTCGCGCATTCACGCGCTCGATGCGATTCCGATGACGCCCGCGGCGAAAGTCGATCGCAACGCATTGCGCGCACGCGTCGACATCGTCGAACGCGAAACGAACGAAACGGCAGACGACATCGAGCGCACGTTGCTCGACATCTGGTCGCGCGTGCTCGACGCACCCGTTTCACTCGACGATGATTTCTTCGATGATCTCGGCGGCGAATCGATCGTCGCCGCGCATCTCGCCGCCGAAGTGAAGCGCGTGCTCGGCCGCAGTCTCGCGCTCTCGATTCTGCTCGAGCTGAACACGCCCGCGAAGATGGCCGACTATCTGCGCACGCGCGCCGATCGCGAGCGACTCGCGGTCGTCGTGCAGCAGGGCCAGTCGACGCCACTGTTTCTCGTCTCCGGCAAAGGCGGCAGCGTGATCGTGTTTCGCGAGCTCGCGGAAAAACTCGGCCCTGAACAAACAGTCATCGGCCTCACGCACGATGGCTTTCTCGCAGAGACTTTTCCAAAGACATTCCCCGCGATGGCCGCGTGCTATGCCGATGCGATTCGCGCGATTCAGCCGAACGGGCCGTACTGGCTCGGCGGTTACTCCGCGGGAGGCATGGTCGCACTCGACGTCGCGCGACAACTCACGCTTGCAGGCGAAGAGGTCGCGTTCACCGGCATGATCGATACCGCGCTCGACACGACGCTCGCGCCGAAATGGAAGCGCATGCTCAAGCATGTGACCCTGGTACGAAAGCACCCCGGTACCAATGTACCGCGCTACCTTGGTTCGATCGGACGTCGCATTCGCGGCGTGTGGATGTGGACGCGCGGCAAAGGCTACTCGCTCTTCACCGAGCCGCCGGTCGTGCCGCCGCTGCAGCAGTCGTACATGGCCATTCGCAAACGGGATGCGCTGCAGTCGTACGCGGGATCAGTCACGCTCTTTCTCGCGCGCCACGGCTGGGGCACCGACGCACTGCATCCCGACCTCGGATGGAGCAAGTACTGCGCGAACCTCGACGTCGTAATCGTCGACGGCGAACATCACACCGTGCTCAACGAGGATGTCGCTTCGCTCGCCACTGCCATGCGAACCGCGCTATCGCGAACGCGAACAACAACGCCAGCGTCGCGAACGTGATCATGCGTCCGTGAACGAACGACTTCGGCCGATACCACACGCGCACCAGATGCGCTCCTGCCGGCACGAACACGCTGAGAAACGCGGCGTTCGCGCGATGCACGCGTGACTTCACCCCATCGACCGAGGCCTTCCATCCCTTCCACGAACACTCCGAGATCACGATCCATCCGCCGCGCTGCATGTTCGCGTCGAAGACGTACTCGCCGCCGAGGCTGCGCGAGCGGAGGTTGATCGTGCCGGGACCGTTGATCGAACCACCGCTGCCCGACGTTGCGGTGATGAACGCGAAGTCGCGATAGTCGCGAATCGCTTCCATGCGATCGACGAGTTCGATCGGATGCGAGCCGTTGATCTCGACGGACTTCGGGATGAACACGCGTTCGATCGCGTTCAGGTTCTCGATCAATCGCGCACCGCGATCCGCTTTCACTTCACGCCAGCCGCGCGGAATCGGTGACGAAGCCTGTTGAATCGCGTAACGCACATTCAGAAACGAAAGGAACGGCGTCGTCAGATCGTCGACGCGGTTGTACCAGATGCCGTAGCGGCGGCACCAAAGCTTGTACGTGCGCGAGTATTCGTCGAGCGTCAGCGCGTCGTAGCCTCGCGGATCTTCGAGGCCGTACATGATGTTCGTCGCAGGCGGAAACGCGGTGCCTTCACCAACGATGCGAAACGGCTCACGCACATTCTTCAATGGCTCGAACAACGGAATCGCGGGATACGCCGCTTTCGCCGCGAACGTGGGAAACGTATCGATCTCGGTCAGCGCGCGTTGTCCGACCACGAGCGCGATGAGAATCGCCGCGGCGAATTTGATTCGCACACGCGCGAGCACAATCACCGCAACGATCGGAATGAAGAACTCCGCGACGACGCGATACTTGCCGTAATCCGCGGGCGTGATCGCAAGCACCACGTTGCGCTGCAGCCATAAGAATCCGATCGCAAGCATCGCCGTCACGATTGCGATCGTGATCGCCGCATGTTTGCGATCGTCGCGCTGCAAACACTCTTCGACACCAAGCGCCGCGAGCATCACGAAGAACAACGCGGCGGAGAACGCGAGGCGATGCAGCATCGTGATCTCGAGCAGCGGCAGATGCATCGCCACGTCCGCGATCAAACTCCATCGCGCACCGGCAAGCATGCAGAAGGCTGCGAGTGCGGCGAAGAACCAGGTCTCCGCATTGCGTCTGCGCCAGATCGCATACACCGCGAACGCGAGCAGCAAACTTCCCACCGCCGCCGTTTCCGCGCCGATGCGTCCGAGCTTCGGCTTCGCCCATTCACGCACGTGCAGATGCGGATAGAAATCGGTCGCGAGATTCGCGAGCACTTCGAGTCCGGGCACGCGCTGCGAGCGCTCGCCCATCATGCGATTCTTCAAACGAAACTCGGTCGATTGCGGAATCGCTTCGATGAGCGGCAGCAATGAAATTGCAGTGATGCCGAGGGCGAGTGCGCCGGCGAGAATCGCGGTGAGAATGCCGCGCAACGCGGTTGCACGATTGCGCGCGAGCTCGAAGAGCGAGTAGATCGTTCCGATGCTCACGTTCAGAAACAACGATTCCGGATGCCCGCTGAGAATCGTCAGAGTCAGCGCAATCATCAGAAACATGCACGACGCGATGCCCGGCTTGCGAATCGCACGCGCGCACGCGGTGAGAATCAGCGGAAGGAAGGCGGTGGTCATCCCCATCGCCGTGAGGATGTAGAGCACGTTGCACGATGCGAATGCCCATCCTGCCGCGGCGATCAATGCCGCCGATTCACGACACCCAAGCTCGCGCGCAAACAGAAACGCGCCGAGTGCTGCGATGAAAAGACCGATCGCCGCGGTGAACGTGAGACTCACAGCCGCGGGCAGCAGACACGCGATCCACGTGAGCGGCAGATACGGCGCTGATTGCACTTCGGCCGCGAGTGGATGTCCCGCAAGGTTGTACGGATTCCACAACGGCCACTCGAGATTCTGCAACGACAACTGCACCACGCGACGCCATGGAAAAAACTCCGAGAAGATGTCGATCGACGACGCGTTTTTCGCCGCGTCGATGACGCCGTGTTGCGCGCCGAACGCGTTCAGCGGCGCGTCCTGAAATGCATGATCGAGCGGTCCCCACACGCCGCCGGTGATCACCGCCGCACCGAGAAGCGCGAGCGGAATCGCGAGCAAAACGAGAACGGCCGGGCGCGAGATCGGACGCACGAAGCGCACGAGGCACACCAGGGCCACAGCAGTAGCAAGGTAGAGGATCAGGAGCACAGGATTTTGGACCGCGCGGATCTTACTCTCTCTTCGTCGCGGTCTTCACCCGTGACGCGGCTTGTGCGCACATCCCGACAACCGCGAGCAACGCTACACTGCACGACGATCATGCCTTCCCGCCCGAAATCCCTGCGTTGGTGGCTTGCTGCTCTCGTCATCGCGGTCGCATTACCGGTGCTGTTGCTGCTGATCGCGGTGTCGATCTCGCAGGTCGAGCGCGAACAGGCCGAGGCGCGAATGGGGGCGCTGAGGATGGCGCAGGCGAGCGCGGCTCGCATTTACGACAGTTACTCGGAATCGATTGCGCTCCTCGATGCGATGGCCCAGCGTCCCGCGATCGCCGGCATGAATCGCGACGCCTGTCACAGCATCTTCGCCGCGATCGATTTCTTTCCACGCTACGCCGACATCTTTCTCTTCGATCGCGAAGGAAATCTCGTCTGTACCGGCAACACCGATCCGCAGAACAGAGGAATCTCGCAATACGCGCAGGCATGGATCGCGCCGGAGCTGCGCGCGAATCGACTGACGATGAACGTTCCGACTGTACGAACGTTCGATGGACGCTCGATGGCGGTGATCGCATCGCGCACGCAAACGGGCGGCACGATCGTGTTGCTGGAGTTCGTCGAGATGCTCGGCCGCAACGCGCTGATTCCCGGCGCCGTCATGACGATTCTCGACGGCGACGAGACGGTCATCGCGCGCTCCGCGGGCGCAAAAGAATGGCTCGGCCGCAGCATCAAAGGCACGCGCATCGCGGAGATTGCGGCGCGGTTGCGCGAAGGGGTCGCGGAAACGAAAGGAATCGAAGGCGTCGAGCGTCAGTACGGATTCGCGCGCGTTCCGCAGTTCGGCTGGTATGTCTACGTCGGAGTACCGAGTGCGATGATCACGGAGCCGGTTCGCGAAATGATCTGGAACGGCGCGGTCGGCGGAATCGGAATCGTGTTCGTCGTCGTAGTGATGATTCTCGTGGTCGCACGAAAGATCACGCGGCCGATCAATGCGCTCGTCTCGGCCGCGGCAACGACGGACGAAGGCTCGTACATGCGCGTGACCGACGTGCAGGGACCGCTCGAACTCGCGAATCTCGCACGCGCGTTCAATCGCATGATCGATCGCCGTCAGGACAACGATCAGCAGAAGCGCGTGAGCGAGCGAAAGCTCAAGGCGCTGCACGAACGTCTGCTGCACGTGCAGGAAGAAGAGCGTTCCCGCATCGCACGCGAGTTGCACGACGACCTCGGACAATCGATCACCGCACTCAAAATGGATTTCCTCGGACTCATCAAAGCAACACCGCCGACGCCATCGGTCGAGCCGATCAGCAAACGCATTCTTCAGACGCTCGATGCGACGGTGAGCGCGGTGCAACGCATCTCCTCCGAGCTTCGTCCCAGCGTGCTCGACGACCTCGGCCTCGTCGCCGCGATCGAAGAAGAAGCGCGATTGTTCGAAGCGCGCTCCGGCATCGAATGCGAAGTGTCGGTTGCCGGCGCGGTGCCGGAAGACACCGAGACCGTGACGACGATCTATCGCATCGTGCAGGAAGCGCTCACAAACGTTGCGCGCCATTCGAACGCCACGCGAACGGAACTGCGTCTGCGACAACGCGGCGATGAGTTGCTGCTCGAGATTCGCGATGATGGACGCGGCGTGACGCCGGAAGAAATCGGCGATCCGCTCTCGCTGGGACTGATCGGCATTCGCGAGCGCGCGGAGCTGATCGGAGGAACGGTGCAGATCGAAGGCGTCCCAACGCGCGGCACGATCGTCTCCGCGCGATTGCCGATGTCGTTGAAAATGAGGTTCGCATGATCACGGTACTGATCGCAGACGATCACGACATCGTGCGCGAAGGCCTCAAGCAGATCGTGGCCGAGACGTCGAACATCACCGTAGGCGGAGAAGCGCGATCGGGTGAAGAGACGATCGATCTCGTGCGTCGTGGCGGCTGGGATGTCGTCGTGCTCGATCTCAACCTTCCCGATCGGCCAGGCCTCGATGTGCTCGCGCAAATTCACGCGATCGCGCCGATGCTGCCGGTGCTGATTCTCAGCATGCAGCAGCATCCGTCGTACGCGATGCGCGCGCTGCGCACCGGTGCGTTGGGATACGTCAGCAAAAGCAACGCGCGCGAGCATCTCGTGCAAGCCATCACGAAAGTCGCGCGCCGCGAACGATTCCTCACGCCCGCGATGGCCGAGAGTCTCGCGCTGGAGCTCGTGCAACCACAGGGACAACGCTCGCATCATTCTTTATCCGAGCGCGAGTTTCAGGTCTTGTGCTCGATCGCCGCGGGAAAACCGCCGCGCCAGATTGCCGCGGAGCTCAACGTGAGCGTGAAGACCGTGGCCACGCATCGCGCGCGATTGCTCGAGAAGATGGGATTGAAGGGCAACGCGGAGATCGTGCAGTACGCGATGGAGCATGCCCTGCTGCCGGACCGCGATCGGTGACAGACTTGTCGGTAAATTACCGACAAGCTCGTCCGCAATTTGACACTCGCAGGACCGAGCATCACCGATAGTTTTCTCTCGGGCGGCTGACAGATCATTCGCCAACCCTACGGGTCCCCAAAATTCATGTCACATCTCGCCAACAGCCGTTCACCGCGGATGTTGCTGATCGACGACGATGACGTCGTGATCGGCTCGTTGCGGCGTTACCTCGCCGCGCAGGGCTGGGATGTCGAAACCGCGACCGACCCGGCAACGATCAATGGTGATTTCGATGCCGTGATCGTCGATCCGTATCTCACGGGCGCGCATGCTTACGGTGCGCCGTCGCTGATCGCCGAAGCGCGGGCAACGCAGCCGTGCGCATCGCTGGTGGTGCTCACCGCCTATCCCTCCGCCGAAGTCGCGCGGATCGCGGCGGATCACCATGCTCTTGCCGTTCTGACCAAGCCGCAATCCATCGTCGAGATCGCGGATCTCGTCAACGCTTCCTGCGCCGAAGTCCGGCGCACATCTTCATTACTCGCAACAGACTCGAAAGGACCGGTTTCATGAAACGACTGTTGTCGCTGTTACTCGTGTTGTCCGTCATCGGTGTGGCAACCGATGCTCTGGCTCGCTGGCCATTCCGCAAACGCGTCAAAGAAGTGACCGTCCAGGTGGAGACGGGCGAACGCGAAGGCGAAGAGGCCAAAGAGCGCGAGCGCGAAGCACGGAAGCGCACTGCCCGCGTCTCGACTGAGCGCAAGCAGCGCGACCTCGAGCCCGGAACCACCGCGCTCCAGGGCCCGCCGAAACCCGTCAAGATCGGCCAGCCGGTCCAACTCGTGCTGACGAAGGCCTCGGGCCGCGTGCGCGACGTACGCTCGCTGCCGGTCCGTAAGCCGAAAGCAAAGGAACGCCCCGAGCGCGAGGGACCTGAGCCGGCTCCGGTGCAGGTGGGCATGCTCGATGGCGCGCAATCGCCCGTCGCGAATGCGCAGTCCTTTCAGCCAGCGACCAACGCCGTGGCACCCGCTCCGATCATGAACTTCGACGGTCTTGACCGCGAGTTCTGGGGCGCCGGCAGCCCGCCCGACACCACGGGCGACGTCGGTCCTACCTACTACATTCAGGCAGTCAATACGTCCGTCGGCATCTACCGCAAGTCGGACGGTTTCCAGGAAGCCGCATTCACCTTCGATACCCTGATGAGTCAGGGCAACTTCGGCAACCAGTGCGATACCGAAAACTTCGGCGATCCGGTCATCCTCTACGACACCTTCGAGGATCGCTGGATTCTGTCGAACTTCGCGTTCACGCTCGATGGCGGCGGCAACGTCAATCCGCCGGTCGCCTTCCAGTGCTTCGCGGTTTCGCAGAACGGCAACCCGTTGAGCGGCGGATGGAACTTCTACTCCATCCAGGTGAACGACGGTCTGCATGACTACGAGAAGCTCGGAGTTTGGACCGACGGCATCTACATGTCCGCCAACATGTTCGGCTTCCCTGCCGGCGCTGCATTCCAGGGTGCGCGCGCGTGGGCCATCAACAAGCAGCAGATGTACGCCGGCGCGCCGACGGTACAGATCGTTCAGTTCGACATCGGCGCCGGCGACTTCACGGTCGTCCCGAGCAACGCGCGGCTCCAGACCGGTACGCCTCCTCCGGGCCGTCCAAACATGTATCTCTCGACGTGGAACTTCCTGAACGCCGTGTCGGTCTACAAGTTCCATGTCGACTGGGCGAATCCGGCGTTGTCGACGTTCACCGGTCCGGACATTCCGCTCTCCCAAACGGGTGGCTGGCCGAATGCCTCGGTCGCGAACGCACCGCAATCCGGAACCGCGACTCTGCTCGACGTTCTGCAGATTCGCTCGATGGTTCAGAACCAGTACACGAATTTCGGTGGCACTGAGTCTCTGTGGATTCCGCACACCGTTCGCCGCGGCAACACCACCGGTTTCGCCGCGCCACGTTTCTATCAGGTCGACGTCACGGGCGGCACCGTCGCCGCGAACCTCCCGCAGGCCGCGACGTTCGATCCGGACGCCGCGAACGTGATGCATCGCTTCATGCCCAGCCTCGCGATCGATCGCGCGGGCAACATGGCGCTCGGATACAGCACCTCCAGCAGCACGACTTTCCCCTCGATCAAATACGCCGGTCGCCTTGCGACCGATCCGGTAAACACCTTCGGCCAGACCGAGCAAACGCTCTTCAACGGCAGCTTCTCTCAGACGGGCTCGACCCGCTGGGGCGACTACTCGACGATGATGCTCGATCCGGACGGCTGTACGTTCTGGATGGCAAACGAGTACGCAAACTCGGATCAGGCAGCCAACAAGCGCTGGAGAACGCGCATCGGTTCGTTCAAATATGCCGAGTGCACTCCGGTCGGCGCCGGCGGAACGATCAGCGGCACGGTCACCGTCACGCCGGGCGGCACGCCGATCTCCGGTGTGACCGTCACGCTGGGCGCGCGCACCGCGACGACGGACGGAACGGGCGCTTACTCGTTCCCCGGCCTCCCCGCCGGCACCTACCCGTCGATGACGGCCAGCAAGGCTGGCTACTCGTCGGACTCCGCGTCGAGCGTCGTCGTCACTGACGGTGGCACGACCACGGAAGACTTCGCGCTCTCGCTCTCCCCAACGACTGCCTGTCTCGTCGACACGACGCAGGCGGACTTCCAGGGCGGCGCGGGGACCAACACCGATGTCAACACCACGCCGGGCAGCGTGATCCTTCTCGATGCCCCGTCGATCAATCAGTCGAACGGAACTGTCGGAACGAGCGGCGTCGGTGTCACCACGACGACGTGGGGCGGCCAGACGTTCACGCCGTCCGTGACCGGTCAGCTCGTTCGCGTCGACGTCAACCTCTTCTGCTCGGGTTGCACCGGCACGACGCCGAACCTCACGCTTTCGCTGCGCGCAACGAGCGGCAACCTCCCGACCGGCGCCGATCTCGCCAGCGCGACCATCACCGGATTCAATAGCGGCGCTTCCGGGTACTACACCGCGACGTTCGGATCGCCGGTGACGCTGACGTCCGGCACGCAGTACGCGTTCGTCATCCGCCCGACGGCCAATCCCTCGCCCGGAACGTACGCGCTGACTCGCAGCGGCACGTCGACCGCCGGCGCCGATGTCTACGCGGGCGGCACGCGCGTCGCCGGCGCCACCAGCGGCACCGTGTGGAGCATCCCCCTCACGGGTGGTGTCAGCACGGATTCCGGATTCCGCATCTACATCCAGACCGGCTTCGCGCCGAACGGCGAATTCGTTTCGTCGATGAAGGATGCCAACCCGCTGGCCGGCCTGACGCCGGTTTGGGGTCAGCTCACGTGGACCGCGGTCACTCCGGCGAACACGAACGTCCAGTTCCAGGTCGCCGGCAGCAATTCCGAGTTCGGTCCGTTCAACTTCGTCGGCCCGGATGGCACGGCAGGCACGTACTTCACGACCTCCGGCGCTTCGCTGAGCCAGTTCTACGGCCTGCGCTATCTGAAGTACAAGGCGTATCTCTCGTCCACGGTTTCGACGACCACGCCGGAGCTTCAGGACGTCTCGATCTGCTTCGATGATCTCGACTGCTCGGGCAGCGTCACGGTCACGCCGACTCCGGCCGCGGCCTGCGCAAACTCCACCGGCAACACCGCCTCCGGCCCGGCCGGCATGACGTCGTACTCGTGGGGCATCACCAACGGCACGATCACCTCGGCGACGAACACCCAGTCTGTGACCTACACGGCCGGTGCGTCGGGAACGGTCGTCCTCACGCTTAACGTCGTCGAGTCGAACGGTTGCCAGAAGAGCGGCAGCGCAAACGTCACGATTAATCCGATTCCGTCCGCGCCGTCGATCACGCCGGCCGGCTCGGCTTCGTTCTGCACTGGCGGTAGCGTTCTGCTGACGTCCGACAGCGCCACTGGCAACCAGTGGTACCTCGATGGCAACCCGATCGGCGGCGCCACGAGCCAGACCTACACCGCAACCGCGGCCGGTTCGTACACAGTCACCAACACGACCGCCGGTTGCGAAAGCGTGCAGTCGGCGGCGACGGTCGTCACGGTCAACACGCCGCCGCCGGTTCCGACCGTCGCCGGCACAACCAACGGCACCGGCACGCAGGATCAGGCCTGCCCCGCGCAGCCGCTGACGCTCACCGCGACTTCGGCTGGCGCCACATCGTTCCAGTGGTACCAGAACGGGAATCCGATGGGCGGCGAGACCAACTCGACCGTCAGCGTCACGGCCGCTGGCACCTACACGGTTACCGCGACCACGAACGGCTGCGCCTCCGCGGCGTCCGCCGGATACGTCGTGCAGAATCCGACGCCGAGTGCCGCGGTCATCACGCCCGCGGGTTCGACCACACTCTGCACGGGTGGCAGCGTCACGCTGCAGTCCGACCTCGCGACCGGCATTCAGTGGTACCTCGACGGCAATCCGATCGGCGGCGCCACGAGCCAGAATTACGTCGCGACCGCCGCGGGCACATACACCGCGGTCCTCAACTCACTCGGCTGCCCGTCCCCCACGTCGAACTCGATCGTCGTGACCATGAACGCGGCCCCGCCGACACCAACGATCACTCCGGGAGGCCCGACGACCTTCTGCGCCGGCGGCAGCGTCACGCTGACGTCGAGCAGCGC